>OHSG01000408.1_pt1 | contig 20906 bp, 19 predicted proteins | sample 1578601 | NCBI WGS metagenome assembly OHSG01 (sample SAMEA3879534, study PRJEB24766) | human gut metagenome | biome: human-associated habitat; feature: feces | place: USA | collected 1985/1987
TCTCTCCTTCGGTAAAACTGAGCGGCAGAATTCCATTGTTTTCCGTTGCCATATTTTATTATATATTGTCGTGTTTTATACGTCAATAGATGTGCGGAAAATTATTTATCATTCCGACTCTTTTGGATAAAATAGTGAAAAGAGTAACGGTACATGGATGAAAAAAAGCGGCCAATTTTGACAATTCAGAGAAGCTGACGGAGATTGGATTTGCGATTTCCTATTACAGAAGAACACAGAACCCCTGGTTTTACCGAGATTCCTTTTTTATACAAAAAGAGAAGCGCCCCTTCCGGGCGCATCTTCGCTGTATAAACAAATAATGAGGCTGTCCCGGATGACACTTTGTCATCCTGAGACAGCCTCTTTTTTGTGCAGAACTTATTTGCCGGATCTGAGCTCCTTCATGCAGTTCGCGCAGATGTTCTTGCCTCTGTAGTTTTCGACATTTCTGCCGTCGCCGCAGAAGATGCAGGTCGGCTCATACTTCTTGAGAATAATGGATTCGCCATCGACATAGATTTCGATAGCGTCCTTCTCTGCGATGTCGAGCGTGCGGCGCAGTTCGATAGGCAGAACGATTCTGCCGAGCTCGTCGACCTTTCTGACGATACCTGTGGATTTCATTGTGAATAACCCCCTTCAATCTTTACCATGCACTATGGATCTAGCTGTCAGATGCTGCATGGACACCGGACAGCGCTCCCTCAAGCAGCTTTATTCTACCATCCAATTATGTACAAATTTTGAACAAAAAATCTTTTTCTTGTCGGAGAGCGAAATATGTTGTTGAATTTTCTCTGGTTTGGACTGATTTTGCTTGCGTTTGTATCTGATCTGCTGACAGGAATGCCGTTTTCGTCCGGCATGGACGGACTGAGCGGCGCACGGGCGGGACTGGAGCTGGCGCTGACGCTGGCTGGGCCGGTCTGCCTCTGGTCGGGGCTGTCGCAGGCGATGGAGCGTGCGGGACTGACTGAAGGGCTGTGTACGGCGCTGCGGCCTGTGCTGCGGCGGCTGTTTCCGGTATGCGCAAAAGACTCCGAGGGCTTCTGGAACCTGTGCGGCAATCTGAGCGCGAATCTGCTGGGGTTGGGCAACGCGGCGACGCCGCTCGGCATCCGGACGGCGCAGCGGATGCAGGCGCTGTCCGGCGGCGGGGGAGCGTCGGATGAGCTGTGCCTGCTGGTCGTGATGAATACGGCGTCTTTGCAGCTGATCCCGTCGACGGTCGCCGCCGTCCGCGCGCAGCTCGGCGCGGCGCACGCGTTCGATATCCTGCCTGCCGTGTGGCTAGCGTCGGCCTGCTCGGTCGGAGCTGGGATTCTGGCGGCAAAGGGCCTGAAGCGATGCTGGAGAACCTGACGGAGCTGCTGCTGCCTGCGCTTTTGCTGCTGGCGGGTGCGGCAGGGATCGCAAAAAAGCAGGATGTTTACGGCGGAATGCTGACCGGTGCACAGGACGGGCTGCGGCTGATGCTCTCGCTGACCCCCACGCTGGTGCTGATGCTGACGGCGGTGACGATGCTGCGGGAGAGCGGCTTTTTTGCGCTGCTCACGCCCGTTTTCGCGCCGGTCTTCCGCCTGCTTGGCATCCCGCCGGAGGTCGCGCCGCTGGTACTTATCCGGCCTCTCAGCGGCAGCGCGGCGCTGGCCGTCGGGACAGATCTGATGCGGGAATACGGGGTCGATTCCCTGATCGGCCGGACGGCGGCGGTCATGCTCGGTTCGACCGAAACGACGTTCTACACCATCAGCGTCTATTTTGGCGCGGCAGGCGTCAAAAAAACGCGCTATGCGCTCCCGGCAGCCCTGATCGCCGACCTGACCGGCTTCTGCATGGCCGCACTGAGCGTGCGCGTATTTTTCCGATAGCACCCTCGAAAAGGCTCCCCCTGTCATGTCCTGACAAGGGGAGCCTCCGGATGTACGTTCAGCCCTTTTCGCCGTTGTTTGCCAGATAGATGGCAAGCCAATTCAGAAGCTTGGGATCCTCCGGGTGGTAGATCAGGAAGCCGTCGTGATGCGGCCGGCTGACGGCGATCTGCCTGCCGGAAAGGCTGAGGCTGCAGCACTCGTCTTCGGATGGTCCCCAGACCAGCATGAGCGAAACGCCCCGGCCGTCGTAGTCTCTGCCCGCGCTGACCGACTCGATGGGCCACGGCAGGAGATTGCGGAAATCCTCCCGGTAGCGGGTCGAGTTCAGAAGCATAAGAACACCTTCAAACGCCGTGTCCTCCGGCGTCACGTTTTGCAGCGCATAGCTTTCCGTGTACGCTCTGCCATACCGAACCCCGAGGAATGTCGCGGCTCCGGCGAGGCTGGTGATCGCATTCTGATCAGAAGCCGTTATCTCCTCGAACGTGTGCGGCGTCAGCCGCCAGGCGAGAAGACAGAGCAGCAGGATCGCAAGCAGCAGCAGGATGCACTTTTTCGTTCCCCGACGCATAGGCAGGCCCTCCTTTTTTCTGACTCTATACTATCAGACGGCTTCCGGCTTTGCAAGACGGCGAAGCATGAAGAATTCTGAAGATTTCCTTGACCCAGATGCTGTGCACGGATACAAAATCAGCACTATATGTTGTGATTCACGCGGAAAAAGGTTAATATTTGCTTAAAACATGAGAAAAACGTTGAAAAAGCAAGAAAAATATGCTACTCTTTCGGTATACATAATCTGCTCCGCAATATGAGGAGGAACCGAAATGCAAAAGAGATGGATCAGTCTGCTGCTAGTGCTTGCGCTGGTGCTGGCTGTTTGGAGCGTCTGCGCTGTCGCGGCGGACGCGCAGAAGGCGGATGAGGCCGCCGGGGAAGAGGCGGCTGCCGAGCCTGCCGCAGAGGAACCCGCCGAAGAGGATACTCCGGCGGAGGAACCCGCCGCTCCCGCCGAAGAAGCGGATACCGCTTCCGAGGCGGAAGAAGCACCCGCGGAGGACGGCGAACAGAACCACATCCACGCCGCAAACCGCGAGGACAGCTGCGAAGAGCCGTCCTTTGCGCCGCTGACCGTGACCGGCGGAAAGCTGGAATCCGGCTGCTATTATCTGACGGATGATCTGGCTCTTGAAGAGCCGCTCTGCGTGCCCAAAAACGGCGCGCAGGTCACGCTCTGCCTGAACGGCCACACGCTCCGTCTGGCGGACGGCGCTGAGGGCTGCATCATCTTCGTCGCCGTGAGCGATAAGGACGCGGAGCCGTCCGTCCTTACCATCACCGACTGCAACGGAGCGGACAGCTCCAGCAATTATTACGTCGACGAAGACGGCGCGCTTGTCTTTGACGACGGCAGCTATGCCTGGCAGGAGGCCTATATCGCGGCAAGCGAAAAGAACGCGCTTGCCGGTGGCCGGATCACCGGCGCAACAGCAGGCGCGATCAGCGTGGGCGATTATAACGAGCTTTATCTGACAAACGTGAACATCATCGACAACGCGGGCCGCTATGGCGCAGGCGTTGTCGTTGCGGAGCACGCCTCCGCCGTGCTGGACAGCTGCGTCATCGCGGGCAACCGCCTGATGGGCGAAATGAAGGCCTCCGAAAAGCAGATCCTGGGCGGCGGCGTGTACTGCGCCGGTACGCTCGAACTGAGCGGCACGACCAGCATCACCGGTAACCGCGCGCAGGATGCGCAGGATAACCTCTGGCTGGATGAAACTGCTGCACTCAAGATCGGCGATCTGGGCCTTGACAAGCAGGCACACATCGGCGTCAGCGGAGCGGCGGAGCAGACGATCCTGACCGGCTACGCAGACGATTTCTCGGAGAACTTTACAAGCGACGATCTTACTCTGACCATCAGCACCGCACGTGAAAACGGCTTCACCGAGCTGACGCTTCAGGAGGCCGTTTATACGCTGACGCTCGATCCCGGCGAAGGAAGCGAACCTGTCACGCTGGAAGCAGAGCAGGGAAAAAGCCTGCACGAACTGAATGTGCAGGCTCCGGAGCGTGAAAACATGACGTTTGACGGCTGGTACACCGAAGAAGGGGACTGCGTCGACGCGGAAGCGCCGCTGCATCTGACCGGCGATACGACGCTTTCCGCCCGCTGGACGCAGGCGGAGCCGCAGAGCGCGGAGGCCGCGCTGCTGACCTATGACCCCGACGCGCCCATCACAAAACAGGAGGCGGCAAAGACGCTTTACCAGATGGCCCGCCAGCTCGGTCTGGACACCGAGGCCGGACAGGACGTCGATCTGACGCAGTTTGAAGACGCAGACGAGATCAGCGAGGACGCGGCAGACGCCGTCCGCTGGGCCTATGCCGCCGATCTTCTGACCGAAAAGGACGGGAAGCTCCATGTTGCCGACGAGTTGACCCGGAAGGAGCTGACCCGGATGCTGGAGGATTTTCTGGATCTGATTTAAGCGCCGCGCTGCTTCCGCACCAGAAGCATACAGAGCAGCATCAGAAGCGGGAAAATGATGGCGGCGAGGATGCCTGCGCGGAGCGCTCCGCCGCAGGCGTCCGAGACGAGGCCCGCAAGCGTCGGGCCTCCCGCGCAGCCAAGATCACCCGCCAGCGCCAGCAGCGCGAACATCTGCGTTCCGCCTCCCCGGATGGAGGCGGATGCGCGGCTGAACGTTCCGGGCCAGAAAATGCCGACCGAGAAGCCGCACACGGCGCAGCCAAGCAGGCTCAGAACCGGAGACGGCACGAACACGATGCACAGATACGCCCCGACGCACAGCGCCGCGCAGACAGCCATATAGCGGTTTAAGTTCAGTTTTTCGCCGTATTTCCCGAAAATCAGCCGGGAAACGCCCATCATGGCCGCGAACGCCATCGGCCCCGCCAGATCGCCTACAGTCTTCGAAACACCGAGCCCCTGTTCGGCAAAGGCTGACGACCACTGGCTCACGGCCTGCTCCGACGCGCCTGCGCAGAGCATCATCACCATAAAGAGCCAGAATACACGGCTTTTGACGAGCGTGCGCAGCGATAGCGCCTGTTCGCCCTCGGCCTGCATCGGATAGAGCGGCGCGCCCCCGAAGAAGACCGCGTTTCCGACCGGAACGAGCGCCCATAAAAGCGCAAGGAGATTCCAGTTTCCAATTCCGAACAGCGCGAAAAATGCCGTCGACAGCAGCACGACGCCCATATGACCCCAGCAATAGAACGAATGGAGCAGGCTCATGTGCTGTTCCTTATTCTGCGTGGGGCAGGACTCCATCACCGGGCTGACAATGACCTCCAGCAGCCCGCCGCCGACGGCGTAGATCACGACGGCGATCAGAAGCCCCGTAAACGCGTCAGGCAGCATATCCGGAAGAATGGTCAGCAGGACAAGTCCGGCAGCTGAGGCGATGTGCGACAGCAAAATAGCCGCGCGGTAGCCGATGCGGTCCAGAAACCACGCCGAGAGCAGATCAATGCCGAGCTGAATGCAGAAATTGATCGTGATGAGCAGCGTGATTTTCGAAAGCGGGATCTGGTACGTCCGCTCGAACATGACGAACAGCAGCGGAACAAAGTTATTGACGATGGCCTGCACGATATAGCCGACATAGCAGCCAAGGATCGTCCGTCGGCAGGAGCTTTGCATGGGAATTACCTCGAAATCTGTAGATTACCGCCTTTATATCACATCCGCGCGGTCTTTGCAAGCGTCCTGCGGCCCAAAAATTTTTTTCGCTTTACCGAAAAAAACACTTGACAAACGCGAATTTCAGGCGTATACTCCGTGGCAAGATGAAACCGTTGATGCAGACGAGTAAGCAGACAGGATTTCTCCCAGAGAGCTGCCGGGTGGTGCGAGTGCAGCAGAAAGACGTTTGCCGAATGGACTGCGGAGGGCAGGCTGAACGCGAAGGCAAGTAGGCGCTGACGGAGTCCCACCGTTACAGGGGAGGATGCGTGCAGGCGCGTCATGAGCGGACAAGCAATTGTCAATTTGGGTGGCACCGCAGAAGCTTTTCAGACTTTTGTCCCAAGAGATCAAACCGATAACCGGTTTTCTCTGTGGATGAAGGTCTTTTTTGTTTCCCTTTTCCCGGAGAAAGCCAAAACGCGAAAGGAGAAACAACTATGAAAACCGAAAACATTCCTTACAAGATCTATCTGTCTGAGTCTGAGATGCCCCAGAATTGGTACAATGTCCGCGCGGACATGAAGAATAAGCCCGCACCTCTCGTGAACCCCGGCACCGGCAAGCCCATGGGCTTTGACGATCTGCGCCCCGTTTTCTGTGACGAGCTGATCGAGCAGGAGCTGGACAACGACACGCCGTATATCCCCATCCCGCAGGAGATCCGCGATTTCTACAAGATGTACCGTCCGTCGCCGCTGGTGCGCGCGTACTGCCTCGAGGAAAAGCTCGGAACCCCGGCGAAGATCTATTACAAATTCGAGGGCAACAATACCTCCGGCAGCCACAAGCTGAACTCTGCCATCGCGCAGGCGTATTACGCCAAAAAGCAGGGACTCAAGGGCGTTACGACCGAGACGGGTGCCGGTCAGTGGGGCACGGCCCTTTCCATGGCCTGCGCGTATCTGGGGCTTGATCTGAAGGTCTTCATGGTCAAGTGCTCGTATGAGCAGAAGCCCTTCCGCCGCGAGGTCATGCGCACCTATGGCGCAAGCGTCACGCCCAGCCCATCGAACACCACGAATGTCGGCCGCGCCATTCTCGCGAAGGATCCCGACACGACCGGTTCTCTCGGCTGCGCTATCAGCGAGGCCGTCGAGGTCGCCACGACCACGCCCGGCTACCGCTATGTGCTCGGCAGCGTCCTGAATCAGGTCCTGCTCCATCAGTCGGTTATCGGTCTGGAAACGAAGATCGCGCTCGATAAATATGGCATTACGCCCGATATCATCATCGGCTGCGCCGGCGGCGGCTCGAACCTCGGCGGTCTGATCGCTCCGTTTATGGGCGAAAAGCTGCGCGGCGAAAAGGATTACCGCATCATCGCCGTCGAACCCGCCTCCTGCCCCAGCTTTACGCGCGGCGTGTTCGCCTATGACTTCTGCGATACCGGCATGGTCTGCCCGCTGGCAAAAATGTACACGCTTGGCAGCGGCTTCATCCCGTCGGCCAACCACGCGGGCGGCCTGCGCTACCACGGCATGAGCCCGATCCTCTCGCAGCTGTACCACGACGGCCTGATGGAGGCCCGCAGCGTCGAGCAGACGAGTGTATTTGAAGCAGCGGAGTATTTCGCCCGCACCGAGGGCATTCTCCCCGCGCCGGAATCCAGCCACGCCATCCGCGCCGCCATCGACGAAGCGCTTAAGTGCAAGGAAACAGGGGAGGAGAAGACCATTGTCTTCGGACTGACCGGCACCGGCTACTTCGATCTCGTTGCGTATCAGAAGTTCAACGATCATGAAATGACCGATATTATCCCGACCGACGAGCAGCTTGCCGCAAGCATCGCAAAGCTGCCGAAGGTGTCGGAATGAAATTTCTGCGTACACCCTGTTGACATTTGTATGCGAGGTGTGTATAATAACGCCGTCAATCAAATACAGGACATCCGTTGATCGTCCTCAGAACGCGTATGCGGACTGAGAACAGAAGGAATCTCTGGAGAACTCATTGAATTGAGTGCCGAAGGTGCAAGGCGCAAGCCGAATCTCTCAGGCAAAAGGACAGAGCCGCAGCTACAGCTTTTGTAATACGGCACCACAATGAGCAGACCGGAGACGGCCTGCTCATTTTTATCGTTGTATAAGGAGATACATCGTCATGGCAAACGTACTCGAAACCGGCATGAGCTATCTGCAGACGCAGGACCCCGAGGTCGCGGCCTGCATCGAAAACGAATTTCAGCGCCAGAAGCAGAACATTGAATTGATCGCGTCGGAGAACATCGCCTCTCCCGCCGTCATTGCAGCCATGGGCTCCGTTCTGACGAACAAATACGCCGAGGGTTACCCCGGCAAGCGCTATTACGGCGGCTGCGATTATGTGGATGTGCTGGAGACGATCGCGATCGAGCGCGCGAAAAAGCTGTTCGGCGCGGCCTATGCCAATGTACAGCCGCACTCCGGCGCGCAGGCCAATCTGGAGGTCTATGCCGCGCTCTTGCAGCCGGGCGATACGCTCATGGGCATGGATCTTGCCAGCGGCGGCCATCTGACGCACGGCGCCCGCGTCAATCTCTCCGGCAAATACTATCACAGCATCAGCTACGGCGTGGACCCGGAGACGGGCCGCATCGACTATGATCAGGTCGAGGACATGGTTCGCCGGTACCGGCCGAAGCTGCTTGTGGCCGGTGCGTCCGCCTATCCCAGAGCCATTGATTTTAAGGCATTTGCCGAGATCGCGCACAAAAACGGCGCGCTGCTCATGGTCGACATGGCGCATATCGCGGGTCTTGTCGCAGGCGGGCAGCATATGAGCCCCGTCCCCTATGCCGACGTCGTCACGACCACCACGCATAAGACGCTGCGCGGCCCGCGCGGCGGCATGATCCTCTCGCGCGACGAGGAGTTCGCCAAAAAGCTCAACAGCGCTGTCTTCCCCGGCACGCAGGGCGGGCCGCTGATGCACGTGATCGCGGGCAAGGCCATCTGCCTGCGCGAGGCGGCACAGCCGGAATTCAGAACCTATGCAGAAAACGTCGTGAAGAATGCAAAGGCACTGGCGGACGCGCTGCTGGCGCACGGCTTCGATCTCGTGACCGGCGGCACAGACAACCATCTGATGCTTGCCGATCTGCGGAAAAAGAACATCACTGGCAAGGAGCTGCAGACAAAGCTTGACGAGGTGCACATCACCGTCAACAAAAACGCCATCCCGAACGACCCGCAGAAGCCCGGCGTCACCAGCGGCGTGCGCATCGGTACGCCCGCGTGCACCACGCGCGGCTTTACGCCGGAGGATATGCCGGTCGTGGCCGACTGCATCGACAAGATCGCGACGGACTATGAAGCCAACCGCGAAGCCGTGCTTGCCGCCGTGGCGGAGCTTGTCAGAAAGCATCCGATCTACGAATAAGCACCGTCTGCCTCCAATTGCGCGGTTTGCCGCTTTTTGTCTAAATCTTGTGCTTTCGGGCAAAATGTAACACAAATGAAATGTTGGACGCATTTACAAACCGGGCACAATATATTATGATAGTGGCACAAGCTCAAGAGAAGGAGGCTGACCGTCGTGAATGACAATACCATCAAGTTTGTGGTACCGGAAGACAGTAGTGAGGAAATGAAGAGCATTCTGACCGCCGTATATGGCGCCCTCAGCGAAAAAGGGTATAACCCCATCAATCAGATAGTCGGTTATCTCCTGTCCGAGGATCCTACCTACATTACCAACTACAACAATGCCCGCAGCCTGATCTGCAAGCTCGACCGTGACGAGCTGCTTCAGGAGCTGGTCAAGCATTATCTGTTCTCATAACCGCAAACGATCCCCCGGCAGCGCCTGTAACGGCGCTGCCGGTTTTTCTTTGATACACCGGTGCCCAAGGCGTCCCTTTGACACAAAGGGACGCTCAGGTGCGTACAGATCCGCGCTGTTTGCCAAAAAGCGATTCCGGGATTGCATTTCCTATGGAAAAATGGTAAAATACCAAGATAGAATAAATTGGAGAGGTATCCGCGTGTATCTGAAATCATTGGAGATCCAGGGCTTCAAGTCCTTCCCGGACAGGACGCTTTTGCAGTTCGGCAGCGACTGCACCGCCATCGTCGGGCCGAACGGCAGCGGAAAATCGAATATTTCCGACGCCATCAGCTGGGTGCTTGGCGAGCAGAGCACCCGCGCGCTGCGCGGCGCGAAGATGGAGGACGTGATCTTCGGCGGCACGGCCAAGCGCCCCGCCGTCGGCTACGCCGAGGCGACGCTCGTGCTTGACAATTCCGACGCCAGCCTTCGCATTGAGACGCCCGAGGTCATGATCACCCGCCGCTATTTCCGCTCCGGTGAGAGCGAATACTATATAAATAAGCAGCTTGCCCGCCTCAAGGACATCAACGAGCTGTTCATGGACACCGGCCTTGGCCGCGAGGGCTATTCCAACATCGGACAGGGCCGCATTGACGAGATCCTTGCGCTCAAGTCGACCGACCGGCGTGAAATTTTTGAAGAGGCCGCAGGCATCTCCAAATTCCGCCACCGCAAGGAGGAAACAGAGCGCCGTCTAGCCAACACTGAGGACAATCTGCTGCGCATCGGCGATAAGATCTCCGAGCTGGAGCTTCAGGTCGGCCCGCTGCGGGAGCAGGCGGAGAAGGCGCAGAAATATCTGACCTTCCGCACCGAGCTCAAGGGTCTTGAGGTCACGGTCTGGCTGGAAAATCTCAAAAAAATCGCCGAAAGCGCCCGCAAGGCCGAGACGGATTACGCCTCCGCCGCTTTCATCCTCGAACAGGCGCACGACGAGCTGACCGCGCTCTACAGCAAGGCCGAGCAGCTCAGCCTGCAATACAACCACCAGACGCTTCAGCTCGACCAGCAGCGCGAGCACATCAGCCAGATGGAGGCCGAACGCCAGCAGGCACAGAACGAAATTACGCTCCTGCGCGCGGAGATCCAGCACCACCAGACGAACATCGACCGCATCCGGCAGGAGCTGCAGGATCAGCAGACGCGAAGCGGCGGCATTGCGGGCCAGATCGAGGCCGAGCGGCAGAAGATCGAAGAAAATACCCGCGCGCTGGCCGCTGCAAATGACTCCCTTGCTGCCGTTCAGCAGGAGGCGCAGGCTCTCGCAGAGCAGACCGGCGAAGCCGGACAGCAGCTCGTTTCCCTCCGTGCCCAGCAGGCGCTTTTGCAGTCGCAGAGCGCCTCCGTGACTGCGCAGATCGCGTCCATGGAGGCCTCCATGGAGGAGGTCCTTGCCCGCAGACAGACGCTGGAGGAGGACCGGACTGCCGCAAAGGCCCGGCAGGAGCAGATCGCGGCGCAGCAACTCGCCTGCAAAAAAAGTCTTGAACAGGCGCAGGACGACGCGCAGAGCGCGAAAAATACCATCGCGGGCTATGAGCTTCGCCTGAAAGCGCGTCAGGACAAGCGCGACGGCCTGCAAAGGCAGCTGAACGCCGCCGGCGTCCAGCTCGATACGCTTGATTCGAAGATCCGTATGCTCCGTGAGATGGAGCGCGAATACGAGGGCTTTTCCAAGGCCGTCCGCCTTGTCATGCAGGACGCGGCAGCCGGAAAGCTTCGCGGCATCCACGGCCCGGTTTCCAAGCTCATCCGCGTGGAAGACCGCTATACCACCGCCATCGAGACGGCGCTCGGCGCCGCCATGCAGAACATTGTCGTCTCCTCCGAGGAGGACGGCAAGACCGCCATCCAGATGCTCAAGCGCCGCGACGGCGGCCGCGCGACCTTCCTTCCGCTCACCGCGATCAAGCCGCAAAGCCTGCAGGATACCGTCTGCCAGCGGCAGTCGGGCTTTATCTCCGTCGCCTCCGGCCTCGTCTCATGCGACGAGCGGTACCGCGCCGTGATTGAAAACGCCCTTGGCCGCACCGTGATCTGCGACACGCTGGATAACGCCGTGCGCATGGCGCGTGCCTGCGCGAACCGCGTGCGAATCGTCACGCTCGACGGGCAGGTCATGAACGCGGGCGGCAGTATGACCGGCGGCTCTGCCGCAAAGAGCGCGGGCGTTCTGACGCGCGCGAACACGCTTGCAAAGCTGGCCGAGGAACGGAACGCACTCGCGCAAAGCCTTGAATCGCTCAAGGCGCAGACGGCCGAGGCCGCTTCCTCCGCCGCGAAGACCGAATTTGAGCTTACTGCCGTCCGCAGCCAGCTCCGCGAGGCGGAAGACGAGGTGCTGCGCCGCACGGAGGAGCACAAGCAGGTGCAGCTTCTGGCTGCTGCGGTCACGGAAAATCTGGAAAACATCGAAAAGGAGCTTGCCCACCTGACCAGCCGCACCGGCGGCGAGGAGGGAAAGCTGCAGGCACTCAAGGACCAGCTGCAGCAGCAGACTGCCGCGCAGGACGCGCTGCACGCGCGGGAGACGGAGCTGACCGGCAGGCAGACCGCCCTGACCGAGCAGCAGCAGCAGCTCACGGACCAGATCACCGCCCTGCGCATGGACGCGGCCTCCATCGAGACGGCGCGCGCAGCCTCCGAGAACACCATCGCCCAGCTGCAGGCACTCAGCGAGGCCATGCAGGGCGACGTGACGCAGAAAACAGGGCTGATCCACGAATACGAATTACAGATCTCTGCGCTCGAAGGGCAGATTCAGGAGAAGGAGGACGGCCTGACGGCCTCCGGCACACAGCTTGATTTGGCCCGGCAGACACTGAAGGAGGCCGTTGACGAGCGTGCCCAGCTCGAGGCCCGCCGCAGCCAGACCGAAAAGCAGGCGCAGGAGAAAAACCAGTCCATTTTGCAGCTCGAACGCGAAACAGCCCGTCTCGAACAGAAAAAGGCCACGAGCGAGCTTGAGGAAAAGCAGATCGTCGATAAGCTCTGGGATTCCTACGAGCTGACCCCCGGCACGGCAGAAAAGGAAACTGTCGAGATTGAAAATCTCACGGCAGCCAACAAGCGCATTACCGAGGTGCGCCGGAAAATTTCTGCCCTCGGCACGCCGAATCTCGGCGCGATCGACGAATACGCCCGCGTGTCCGAGCGCTATGAATATCTGGCCGCCCAGCGCGACGACGTGCAGCACGCGAAGTCCGAGCTTGAAAACATCGTCGCCTCCATCACGACGGAAATGACCGAAATTTTTGTCCGGGAATTTGCCCGTATTGATGAATATTTCGGCAAAACGTTCGAAGAAATGTTTGGCGGAGGAAAAGCCTCGCTCATACTGGAGGACAAGTCCGCGCCGCTCGAATGCGGCATTGAGATCCGCGTCCAGCCGCCCGGAAAGCAGGTCAAGACCATCACGCTTCTCTCCGGCGGCGAAAAGGCGTTTGTGGCCATCGCGCTCTATTTTGCCATCTTAAAGGTACGCCCCACACCGTTCTGTATGCTCGACGAGATCGATGCCGCGCTGGACGACCGCAACGTCGAGCGTTTTGCAAATTATCTGCACACGCTCAGCGACAAGACCCAGTTCATCGTCATCACCCACCGCCGCGGCACCATGGAGGCCGCCGACGTACTCTACGGCGTGACCATGCAGGAGCAGGGCGTGTCCAAGATCCTCCGCCTGAGCCTCGACGAGCTTGCAAAACAGCTGGGGGTTACGAACTGATAAAAACGCAGTAGATTTGTAGCTTTCCAGCGGGCCGATGTGGGCATCGGCCCCTACAGGGTACTGCGCAAATACCCGGAATATCATCCAGAAAGGATATCAAATACATGGGATTTTTTGAAAAACTCAAGCAGGGACTGAGCAAGACGGCCAGTTCCATCAGCAGTGTCTTTACCGCCAGTGAGCTGGACGACGAGTTCTATGACGATCTTGAGGAAAGCCTCATTGTCTCTGACCTCGGTATGGACACGACGGAGGCCGTTATGGATCGTCTGCGCCAGACTGCGAAGGAGCAGCGCATCAAGACCGTCGACGAGGCCAAGCTTGCCCTGCGCGGCATTCTCGCCGATATGCTGAACGTCGGCGATCCGGCCCTGAAGCTGGATACAAAGCCGTCGGTCATTCTCGTCATCGGCGTCAACGGCGTCGGCAAGACGACCACCATCGGCAAGCTTGCCCACCAGCTGCACGATCAGGGCAAGAAGGTTCTGCTGTGCGCGGGCGACACGTTCCGCGCCGCGGCAGCCGATCAGCTTGAGATCTGGTCGGAGCGTGCGCACTGCGACATTATCCGCCAGCACGAGGGTGCGGACCCCGCCTCCGTCGTTTTTGACGCCATCGCAGCGGCAAGAGCGCGCAGCAGCGACGTCATCATCTGCGACACCGCAGGCCGCCTGCACAACAAGCAGAACCTCATGAACGAATTAAATAAGATCTCCCGCATTCTTGACCGTGAGCTTCCCGGCGCCAGCAAGGAGGTCCTGCTCGTCCTCGACGGCACGACCGGCCAGAACGGCCTGCTTCAGGCCAGGCAGTTCCAGGAGTGTGCGGGCGTTACCGGCATGGTTCTCACGAAGCTGGACGGCACGGCCAAGGGCGGCGTGGTCATTGCGGTCGCGCAGGCGCTGCATATCCCGGTCAAGTTCATCGGCGTCGGCGAGCAGATCGACGATCTGATGCCCTTCGACGCGAAGAGTTTTGCGGAGGCGCTGATATGAAGGTGATCTTAGCCAGCCAGAACCAGCACAAGCTGGTCGAGCTTTCCGCGATTTTGTCCCAGCTCGGCTTTGAGATCGCGCTGGAATCGGAATACGGGCTGCACGTGGACGTCGATGAGACGGGCACGACGTTTGAAGAAAACTCGCTTTTGAAGGCGGAGGCCGTCATGAAGGCCAGCGGTATGCCCGTTCTGGCCGATGATTCCGGCCTCATGGTGGACGCGCTGGACGGCGCGCCGGGCGTGTACTCCGCCCGCTACGGCCATAAAAGCTCCGACGCGGAGCGCATTGCCTATCTGCTTGAAAATCTGAAGGACGTTCCGGCGGAGCGGCGCACGGCGAAATTCGTCTGCGTCATTACCTGCCGCTGGCCGGACGGCCGGAGGATCGTCGCGCGCGGCGAATGCCCCGGACAAATTCTGTTCGCGCCCAAGGGCACGGGCGGCTTCGGCTACGACCCGGTATTTTACCTGCCGGAGCTTGAAAAGACCTATGCCGAGCTTGCGCCTGAGGAGAAAAACGCCATTTCCCACCGTGCGCGGGCGCTTCAGGCATTTTGCAGAATCTATCGGGAGGAATTTGAACATGATGACAAGTAAGGAACGCGCCGAGCTTCGCGCGCAGGCCAATCCGCTGGACGTGACGCTCATCGTCGGCAAGGGCGGTATTTCCGACACGCTGCTGGACGAGGCTGTCGTCCTGCTTGACAGCCACGAGCTGGTCAAGGGCCGCGTGCTCGAAACCTCCGGACTCACGGCCCGCGAAGCCTCTGACGCCATCTGCGAGGCGCTTGGCGCCGAGGGCGTCGCCTGCGTCGGCACAAAGTTTGTGATCTGGCGCAAGTCCGAAAAGGTGGAGCAGGAGAAGAAAAAGGCCGCCGCGAAAAGGCCGGCCAAAAAAGTCTCCGGCAACTATAACCCCGTCAAGGCCGGGCTTCGCGCCCGCAAGCAGGCAGCCGAGCAGCAGCGGAAGCAGCGCAAGCAGTACTTCCACGATAAGGCAGTCTCCGCCGCCATCGAGCGCAGCCGCCAGCAGAAGGAAGAGCAGTAAAAAAGAACACCGACAGGGGAGGGGCGCAGCATGGCAAGGATCGGCATTTACGGCGGCAGCTTCAACCTCTTCGCCGTCACCATGAAGCGCATGGGCGTTGAGGTCACGTTCGTCGACCCCGACTGCTCCGCAGAGGAACTGGACGCCGCATTCCGGCCCAACACAAAGGCCATGTATGGCGAGACGGTCGCAAACCCGGCGCTGACCGTTCTGGACATTGAGAAATTTGCTGCGGCAGCGCACCGGCACGGCGTTCCCCTGATCGTGGACAACACGTTTGCAACGCCCATCAACTGCCGCCCGTTTGAATGGGGCGCGGATATCGTCGTACACTCGACGACCAAGTATATGGACGGGCACGCAGGCGCCATCGGCGGTGCGATCGTCGACTCCGGGAGCTTCGACTGGACGAAACACCCGGACAAATACCCCGGCCTGTGCACGCCCGACGAGAGCTATCATGGCGTGACATATACCGAGCGCTTCGGCCTTGCGGGTGCGTATATCACAAAGGCGACCGTCCAGCTCATGCGCGATCTCGGCGCGATCCAGTCCCCGCAGAGCGCGTATTATCTGAATCTCGGCCTCGAAAGCCTGCACGTGCGCATGAAACGGCACTGCGAAAACGCGCAGCGGGTCGCGGAGTTTTTACAGCAGCATGAAAACGTCTCGTGGGTGCAGTACTGCGGCCTGCCGGGCGACAAATATTATGAACTGGGGCAGAAATACCTGCCGCACGGCTCCTGCGGCGTCGTGAGCTTCGGCGTAAAGGGCGGACGGGCCGCAGCCGAGGCCGTCATGGGACGGCTCAAAATTGCGTCCATCGAGACACACGTGGCTGATTCCCACACCTGCTGCCTGCATCCGGCGTCGACGACGCACCGGCAGATGAACGCCGAGGAGCTGCTGGCCGCAGGCGTCCGCGAGGATCTGATCCGCTATTCCTGCGGCCTGGAGGACGCGGAGGATCTGATCGCCGATCTCGATCAGGCGCTGCAATAATCTCAGAAAGGAATCCACGCCATGCCCATTATGATCCCGAACGGTCTGCCGGCGGCGAAAACGCTGGCGGACGAGAATATTTTCGTCATGAACGAGACGCGGGCCGTCACGCAGGACATCCGCCCGCTGCAAATTCTCGTTCTGAATCTCATGCCCACCAAAATCGCCACAGAGACGCAGCTGTCGCGGCTGCTCGGCAACACGCCGCTGCAGGTGGAGCTGGAGCTGATCCACACGGACAGCCACGAATCCAAAAACACGTCCCGCGAGCATCTGCTGAAATTCTATCAGACGTTTGAGGACGTGCGCAACCGCTGGTTCGACGGGCTGATCATCACCGGCGCACCCGTGGAGCAGATGCCGTTTGAGCAGGTCGAATACTGGCCGGAGCTGTGCCGCATCATGGAATGGAGCCGGACGCACGTGCACAGCACGTTCCACATCTGCTGGGGCGCGCAGGCGGGGCTTTATTATCACTACGGCATCGGGAAGGTCGATCTGCCCGAAAAGCTCTTCGGCGTCTACCCGCATGTGGTCGAGCGGCGCTCGTCCATGCTCATGCGCGGATTCGACGATGTGTTCATGGTGCCCCACTCGCGGCACACGAGCGTCCGCCGCGAGGATATCGAGCGCTGCGGCAAGCTGAAAATCCTCGCCTCGTCCGAGCAGGCCGGGGTCTACGCCATGGCGACCGAGGGCGGCCGGCAGATCTTCATCACCGGCCATTCGGAATACGACGCGCGGACGCTGGAGTCGGAATATCTGCGCGATAAAAACGCCGGACTTCCCATCCATGTGCCGGAGAATTATTACCCGGACGACGACGACACGAAGCCGCCCATGGTCACATGGCGCAGTCACGCAAACCTCCTGTACCAGAACTGGCTCAACTACTTCGTCTACCAGACCACGCCGTACGACCTCTCGGCCATCCGGCCTGTATAAGCACCAAAAAAGCGGCAAAGGCTCCCCCCTTGAACAAAGGGGGGAGCCTTTGCGCCTGTCTGCTGCTTCGTCACACCCGGTTAAAGCTTAAAAATCTGGTGCCCTGGAAGGTGAGGCTTCCCCGGTCGCCCTCGACGAGATAGCCGTAGTCGCGGTCGGGGATGCTGAGCTCCATCCGGTCGCCGCTTTCGACCTGGAACGTCGCGTAGTACCACGTGGACGAATGGCTCATGTGGCTGTTCGCGTCGTGGTGGCGCGTGACCTCCATCCGCTTGGAGACGACCGTGGCCTGCACGGTCAGGCGCGGGGACTTATTATTCTTGTGCCACTGGCCGACATTGCGCACAAGCGTCGCAATGATCACGCCCAGAATCAGCACAAACATCACCGTGAACAGCACGGGAAACACCGAATCAAAAAAGCCGAAGCCGATCATGGAGAAATCCTCTCTTTCTGTTTTTGTCTATAGTATCAGACGCAGCCTCGCCGCGCAAGTTCCCCAGCCCGAAAAAGAAAAAACTTGTGCAGATTCCCCTTTGATTTTTTTCGCCGTCTGTGCTATGATTTCCCTGTTGTGTAGCAGTCTTGCGTAAGTCCAAACGGACTTGCGCAATTTTTTTATGTCTGGAGGAAAACAAAATGAAAGAAAAACAGAACGCCGCGCTCGGCACAGCCCCGCTCGGCAGGCTGATGCTGAAATTCGCCCTGCCATGCACCGTCTCGCTGCTGGTCGGGGCGCTTTACAACATCGTCGACCAGATCTTTATCGGCTGGGGCGTCGGCTACCTCGGCAACGGCGCAACGAACGTCGTGTTCCCGCTGACCGTTCTGGCTCTCGGTCTTGCCGTCATGATCGGCGACGGCACGTGCAGCTATGTGTCGATCTGCTTCGGCAGGAATCAGCCGGAGAACGCAAACCGCGCCGTCGGCAGCGCCGTGACGCTGAGCGTGCTGGTGGGCATCGCAGCCGCGGTGCTCTATGCCGTGTTCCAGATGCCGCTTCTGACGCTGTTCGGCGCGACGGAGGCGAATTTCGGCTATGCGAAGGAATATTTCACCTGCATCACCATCGGCATTCCCATCTATGTCTTCGGACAGGCGATCAACCCCATCATCCGCTCGGACGGCAGCCCGCAGTTCGCCATGCTCTCCATGCTGGCGGGTGCGGCCGCGAAGGTGGCCGGACAGGTCATCACGGCGGCAATGGGCGTATGGTACCTGCTCCACACAAAGGCGCTGCGCCTGAAAGCGGACGATTTTAAGCTGCGCGGCCGAATTCTCGGCGCGTATCTGCCGCTGGGTCTTTGCAGCTTCCTTGCGCAGATCTCGCTGGTCATCGCCATGGCCGCGACGAACAATATGCTGGTCCGATACGGCGCTTCCAGCAAATACGGCGCGGATATCCCGCTGACGGTGCTCGGCATCGTGATGAAGGTCTTTCAGATCATCATCTCCATCACCATTGGCATGGCCGCAGGCTGCATTCCCATCGTGGGATACAATTACGGCGCGCAGCAGCTGCGCCGCTGCCGGAACGTCCTATGGCGGCTGATGGGGGCGGAATTCCTGCTCGGCGTGCTCGCGCTGCTCATTACGCAGCTCTTCCCGCGCCAGATCATCGGCCTGTTCGGCTCGGAATCGGAGCTGTATAACGAGTTTGCGGTCATGACCTTCCGCGTGTATCTGTGCATGCTGCCGCTTGCGACGGTCAATAAGGCCGCGTTCATCTTCATGCAGGCTATGGGCAGGCCGGTCGAATCGGCGGGACTGTCGTTTTTCCGTGAGGTGCTGCTGGCCGTGCCGCTTGTGATGCTGCTGCCGAGGGTGTTCGGACTGATGGGCGTTCTATACTCCATGCCCGCCGCGGATATTCTTACATTCTTCGCCTCCTGCTTCGTCCTCCTGCGTACCGACCGGCAGCTGCGAAAATAACGCTTGCATTTTTGTGGCCCCGTGTTATACTTGGTATGAAATTTCATACTCAGTATAACTTTTATAAAAAGGAGAGATCTTCATGGCGATGCAGTTCCCGAAGGGGAAATTCATCAGTCTGGTCAAGGTCGGCGAGAAGGGACAGATCGTCATTCCCAAGGGGGCGCGCGAACTGTTCGGGATTCAGCCGGGCGACCAGCTTTTGCTCATGGCCGACAAAAAGCGCGGCATTGCGCTGGTCGGCATGGACGATCTGCACGTGCCGGATTCGCTGTTCCGGCTGGCAAAGGAGGCGGACGACGATGGAAATTCTGAGGCTTGACGGCCTTTGCAAGCAGTATCCGGCCTTCCGGCTGGACAATGTCTCGTTCTCCATGGAACAGGGAACGATCATGGGCCTCATCGGCCGCAACGGCGCGGGCAAGACCACGACGCTCAAATCCATGCTCCATCTGGTGCACCCGGACGCCGGGCAGATCACGATCTGCGGGCTGGATATGGACACGGACGAGCGCGCCATCCGGTCGCGCATCGGCTTCGTCTCCGGCGGCGCGTCATATTACCAGCGCAAGCGCCTGCGGGAGCTGACGGACGTGACGAAGGACTTCTATCCCGGCTGGGACGGCGAACGCTACGCGCGGCTCGTCCGGCAGTTTTCGCTGGACGAGCGCAAGCGCGTGTGCGAGCTGTCCGAGGGCATGAAGGTCAAGTACCAGCTGGCTGTTGCGATGTCGCACAAGGCGGAGCTGCTGATTCTCGACGAGCCGACGTCCGGCCTCGACCCCGTCTCGCGCGACGAGCTGCTGGACACGTTCCTGACGCTCTGCGAGCAGGAGGGCGTGTCGATCCTCTTCTCCACGCACATCACGTCCGACCTCGATGCCTGTGTCGACACGATCACCTACATCCAGTCTGGCCGTGTCGCCGTCAGCGGAAAGAAGCAGGCGCTGACCGGCGCGTATCTGTCCGTACAGGGGCCGGACGCCGCCTGCGGCGCGGCACTGCGCGCAAGGCTCATCGGCGCGCGCAGCCACAAGGGCGAGCTGGACGCGCTCATCCGCGCGGAGGATGCAGGACTTGCCGCCGGGCTTGCGGTCAGCCCGGCAAATCTGGAACAGATCATGGTACATCTGGAACGGGAGGCGGAAGCATGAAGCTGCTGATCAAAAAGGAATGGAAGCTGACCGTCACGCCGGTGCCGCTGCTGTTTTTGCTGCTGAGCGCGCTGGTGCTCGTGCCGAGCTATCCGTATTACGTAACGTTTTTCTACAATGCCCTCGGCATTTTCCTCATGCTGCAGGCCGCCCGCGAGAACCGGGACGTGTATTACATGGCGCTGCTGCCGCTCACGAAGCGCGATCTGGTCCGGGCGCGGTTTTCGACCATCGTGACGCTCCAGCTTCTGCAGGCGCTCGTCTGCGTTCCGTTCATGCTCCTCCGCAGGGGCTATGCGGAGATCAATAACCCCGTCGGCATTGAGGCAAATCTGGCCTTTCTGGGCTTCGGCTTCATGCTGATGGGTCTGTTTGATCTGGTGTTTCTGCCGATGCACTACAAAAACGGCTACGATCTCGGCAAGCCGTTTGTCATTTCCAGCATCGTGCTGTTCTTCGCCATCGTGCTGCTGGAGGCGCTCGACCACATCGTCCCGTACATGAAAACCGTCTGCGAAAGCTACGCCTCCGCAGACCTCGTCCGCCAGCTGCCCGTTCTGCTCGGCGGCATGGCCGTCTACGCGCTGGAGGTCTGGCTCGCCTACCGGAAATCCGCCGCCCGGTTCGAAAAGGTCGATTTGTAAGCCTAGGGTGTATCTGAAAACTCATGATGTGACCGGCAGCGAGGGATTTTTGCGT
>OHSG01000409.1_pt1 | contig 20849 bp, 14 predicted proteins | sample 1578601 | NCBI WGS metagenome assembly OHSG01 (sample SAMEA3879534, study PRJEB24766) | human gut metagenome | biome: human-associated habitat; feature: feces | place: USA | collected 1985/1987
GCAAAAATCCCTCGCTGCCGGTCACATCATGAGTTTTCAGATACACCCTATAATATTTCAGAGTTTCAGATCGTAAATTGATTATAAATTTCCATATTTGAAGGCTCCCCTACTAACGATAGGGGAGCCTTCGTGTATACGCAGCGTCATATCAGCGGAGCTTATGCCGGAAGAACCAGATCTGGAACGGGAGCGAAACAACGAAGGTCAAAAGGTCTGCGCCGGGCTGGCTCATTTCTACGCCGGGCAGGCCCAGCATACGCGGCAGGATGAGGATGAGCGGCACGTACAGCAGTCCGTTGCGGCAGCTGGCCAGAAGCGTCGCGGCCTGATGGAAGCCAAGGCACTGGTATAGTTGGTTTACATAAGTTGAATATCCCATCAGTGGCATGACGGCGCAGGCATAGAGCAGTGCCTGACGGCCGATGCGCGTGACCTCCGCATCGTCGCGGAAGAAGTGCATGATCTCGTCGGGAAAGAGCGAGATCACAGCCGCACAGACGATGCACACCGCTGTTCCGAGCAGCACGGAAAACCAGAACGCCTGCCGCGTGCGCTTTTTATCGCCCGCGCCGAAATTGTAGCCCGCTACAGGCTGGAACCCCTGCCCGATGCCGATCACGATCGACCGGACGAGCAGATAGACCTTGTTGGAGATCGTCACGGCGGCGACCGCCGCATCGGAATAGACAGCTGCCGCGTTATTTAAAAGCGCCGAGGACAGGCTTGCGAAGCCCTGCCGGCAGATCGTCGGGAAGCCGACGAGCAGAATTTCGCCGTAAAGTCCGGGCCGTTTGCTGATGCAGCGGACGTGGACGCGGACGATGCTCCGCCCGTGGAGGAACAGCCACGCGAGGATGCAGAAGCTGACCAGCTGGCTGAGCGCCGTAGCCAGCGCCGCGCCCGCGATGCCCATGTCGAAGGCAAAGATGAACAGCGGGTCGAGCGCGACGTTCAGAAGGCCGCCCGCACAGATGCCGTACATGGAAAGCATCGCCTCGCCCTCGGAGCGCAGCGTATTGCTCAGGACAAACGAAGCGCACATGATGGGGGCAGCCAGCAGGATAATGCGCGCGTAGCTTTCCGAGTACGGGAGGATCGTTTCCGTTGAGCCGAGCAGGCGCATGAGCGGCCGGAGCGTGCAGAGCCCCGCAATGCAGATGAGAAGCCCCACGGCGGCGGCAAAAAAGAACGCGCTGCTTGCGGTGCGGTCGGCCCGCTCGTTGTCGCGGCTGCCGAGACTGCGGCTGATGATCGACCCGCAGCCCATACCGATGCCGAAGCCGAATGCCTGAATGATGGACATGAGAGAAAAGACGACGCCGACCGCCGCTGAGGCGCTGGTAGACAGCTTGGAGACGAAATAGGTATCGGCGGTATTATAAAACACGGAAATGAGCTGCGACGCCAGCGTCGGGATAGACAGCGACACGATCAGCTTCGGGATCGGCGTGTGCAGCATCCGACCGCGCTGCTCCTCGCTGGAAATGATATGCGCGGGCATAAAGCGCCTCCTGTTGCGGTTTTTCTACAGTATAACACGGATCTTGATGAATTCCAAGCCGTATGAAAACCATTCGATTTACTTAATTCTTTCTTAAATCTGTCCCAAAGGGGTTTCTTTTTTGGCGAATTTCTGTTACCATGTGGCCGCACGGATAAAAGACAGGAAGGAGTCATGTTTATGACAAAACGAATACTTTCCATCTGCCTAGCGCTTGTTCTGCTGTTCGGCGTTCTCGCCGGGTGCAGCAAAAATGAGGCGCAGACGGCGGACGATACGAAGAAGACAGAACAGAGCGATACCGAGGACAAGACCTCGACGCAGTTCGCGTATCAGGCGCAGTATTTTGATCTGCCGGAGGATATTCAGTGGATCGGCACGAGCTGCGTTACCGGCGACACGCTCTACTTTACTGCCAGTGTTCCGGACGGCGGCAAGGAAACCTATACCGACGAAAACGGTGAGGAATATTCCTATGACACGTATTCCGAGGTCATTTTCCGCTTTGACCTCGACACCGGCGAGTGCGTGCAGCTTGACAATTATGTGGCCGAGCCGGTCGTGGAAAACCCGGACATGCCGGATGGCGTGACCATGAATCCCGACGGCAGCATGCAGACCTTCAACAGCAGCACCAGCATCCAGACCATGGCCGCCGGTGCGGACGGCACGCTCTGGCTCTACCGGCAGACGAGCCGCTATGCGGACGACGGCACGGAGGGCGATTCCATCTCCGAGCTTATCCAGCTTGACGCGCACGGCACGCTGCTGCGCACCATCACGCCCGTTTCCGATGAAGAAACGGACGACACGGACAGCTGGCGCTATACCTACATCGATTCCATCCTCTCCGACGACAAGGGCTATGTCTATACCTATGATTATCAGACCGTCAACGTCTACGGTCCGGACGGCAGCTTCGTGTTCAGCAAGTCCGGCGACGAGCTGAACGGCCAGATCTGCCAGCTGTCCGCCAGCGAGGTCGGCATGACGACCTCCTCCGCAGACGGCAAGATGGTCTTCAAGCAGCTTGACCCGGAGACGAAGGACTGGGGCAAGGAAACGCCCGTTTCCTCCCGCGCGTGGAACATCCTCCCCGGCAATGATGTCTATGCCTATTTCTTTATGGATAACGGCAATATCTTTGGCGAACGCAGGGACACCGGCGAGGTCGAGAAGGTCGTCGACTGGGTGGCCTGCGATGTGGACAGCAACAATATCAACAGCGACCAGTTCGGCTTCCTGTCGGATGGGCGCATCGTCGCTGTGACCTATGACTATTCGGACGACGGCCCCAGCAGGCAGCAGATCCTTGTCCTCAACCGCGTGGACGCGGCCTCTGTCACGGCAAAGACGGAGCTGACGCTGGCCTGCCTGTATTTGGATTACAATCTCCGCAGCCAGATCGTAAAATTCAACAAGAGCAACCCGGACTACCGCATTGTCGTCAAGGACTATTCCGAGTATGCGACGGACGACGATTATAATGCCGGTCTGACCAAGCTCAACACGGAGATCATCTCCGGCAATGTGCCTGATATCCTCGTCAACGGCACGGAGCTTCCCATCGGTCAGTATGCCGCCAAGGGACTGCTGGAGGACCTGTGGCCGTATCTCGACGCGGACCCCGAATATTCGCGCGACAAGCTCATGACGCAGCCGCTGAACGCGGCCCAGACCGACGGCAAACTCTACCGCCTGCCCATCGATTTCGGCGTCACGACCGCAGTTGGCCTCGGCAAGGTCGTGGGCGAGTATACGACATGGACGCTGGCCGACGTCAATGACGCGCTTTCCAAGCTCCCCGAGGGCGCGACGGTCTTCAACAAGTATTACACGCAGGCGGAAATGCTGCAGTACTGCATCGCGATGAACGCGGAGAGCTTCATGAACTGGCAGGATGGCACGTGCAGCTTTGATACCGATGAATTCCGCGCGCTGCTGGAGTTCGTCAAGCCCTTCCCGGCGGAATACGACTGGCAGTCGGATTCGGACGATTATGAAAGCGATTTCACCCGCCTGAAAAACGGCAAGCAGTTGCTCTATCCGACGTCACTTTCCGGTTTCAGTGATCTGTACTATACCTTCGCCGCACTGAACAACGACATTCGCTTTGTTGGCTTCCCGCGCGAGGACGGCTCCAGCGGCAACGCGTTCAACGCCAGCTGCACGCTTTCCATCTCCACGACCTGCAAGGACAAGTCCGGCGCGTGGGCATTCATCCGCTCGACGCTCTCCGACGACTATCAGGAAAGTATTTGGAATTACCCCATTGTGAAATCGGTCTTTGAGGCAAAGGCGCAGGAGGCCATGACGCAGGAATACGAGACGGATGCCGACGGCAACCAGATCCTTGACGATGACGGCAACCCCATCCCCATCTCCAGCGGCGGCATGAGCTACGGCAACGAGCCGATGATCGAGCTGTACGCCGTCACGCAGGAGCAGTATGACGCCGTGCTGGCCCTCATCGATTCCACAACGACCTTCGTGGACTATGACCAGAACGTGCTGGACATCATTTCTGACGAAGCCGCAGGCTATTTTGCGGGCAGCAAGACCGTTGAGGAGGCCTCCAAGCTCATCCAGAGCCGCGTCAGCCTCTACATTCAGGAACAGAAATAACCAACTTCTCCAAAACCGCCGGACGCGTTCCGGCGGTTTTTTCGTGCCTGCGGCTTTCTTTTGGGCGCACAGCATGATAAAATGAGAAAAAACAGAAAGGGAGGCGGGCATATGCTGGAGCTTTTGCACGGGCCGGACAGGACGGCGAATTCCATGGAGCTGCTGGCCCGGATCTGTGAGAACGCGGCGCACGGCGTTGCCGGGCAGATTCTGATCGTCCCGGAGCAGTATTCGCATGAAACGGAGCGTGCGCTGTGCGAGCGCGGCGGCGATACGATCAGCCGGTATGCCGAGGTTCTGAGCTTTACGCGGCTGGCATCGCGGGTCTTTTCCGTCTGCGGCGGCGTGTGCGAAGAATATCTGGACGAGAACGGGCGCATTCTGACGCTCTATCTCGCCGCGCAGCAGGTGCGCGAGCAGCTGAAATTTTATGCCGCCGTGATGACAAGGCCGGATTTTTTGAAGCAGCTCGGCGCGCTCATGGAGGAGCTTCTGACCTCCTGCGTCACGCCGGATGCGCTGCATATAGCCGCCGCAAGGCTTGAGGGGCGGCTGGCGCAGAAGGTCACAGAGCTGGCGCTGTTATATGAAAGCTATCTGTCCGTCTGCAAAACAGGACGCGGCGATCCTGTCACGCGGCAGATGCGCCTGTGCGAGCTGCTGGACGAGACGGAGTTTCTGGACGGGCGGGAGGTTTTCCTCGATGGCTTCTCCGATTTTACCGCCTTACAGATGCAGATTATCCGTGCAATTCTTGCGCACGCGAAAAATGTGCGCGTCGCACTCCTCACCTCCGGCGGGCAGTACGCCGCCTGTCAGACCGGAAATGAAACGGAAAAGCAGCTCCGGCAGCTGGCGGCCCGGCAGGGTATCGAGACTGTCCGTCGGAGCATCCCGGCGCGCGAGCACCGCGTGCCGGATGTGCAGCTTTGGCTGAACGGCCTGTTTTTCGGCGGCAGCGGTTCAGGAGAAGCGCCGCAGAACGTCAGTCTCGTCCATGCAGGCTCACAGCAGGCGGCCTGCGCCTATGCCGCGCGCACGGTGCGCAGCGGTGTGCTGTCGGGTCTTCGTTACCGCGATTTTACCGTCTGCATGACGGACGAGGCCGCGTACCGGCTTCCCATGCAGACGCTCTTCTCGCGCGCAGGAATTCCGGTCTACTGCGCGTCCAGTGCGCCTGTCGCGCAGAACCCGCTGATCGCGGCGCTGCTGTCCGCGATGCAGGCTGTTCTGCGGTATGAGCCGGGTCCTGTACTGGCGTTTTTAAAGTCGGAGTTCTCGCCGCTCTGCGAGGCGGACTGCGATACGCTGGAGCACTATACCTATTACTGGGGCATTCGCGGCTCCGCGTGGGAAAAGCCGTGGCAGCTGCACCCGTGCGGGCTTGGTCAGCCCATGGAGCCGGAGGATGAGGCCGCGCTGCAGGCGCTGAACGCCCTGCGCGAACAGGCTGTGGCCCCGCTGCGCACGCTCCGGCTGGCATTGGCAAAGGCACGGACAGTAGACGAGCAGGTGCGCGCCATCGCTGCACTGCTGGAAACGCTCGACGCTGCCGGAAGGCTTCAGACGCAGCAGGATGCGCTCGAACAGGCCGGGCAGGCCCAGCGCGCGCAGGAATGCGGCCAGCTTTACGAGGCGCTCATTTCCGCGCTCGAGCAGATGGATCAGGTTCTGGGGGCGGCAAGCCTTGAAACGGAGCTGTTTGTGCAGCTGTTTTCCATGCTGCTGCAAAATACTTCGGTCGGTTCCATTCCCTCCGTCTGCGATGCCGTCCAGCTTACGACGCTGCCCATGCTCCGCCACCGCCGCACCCGCGTTCTGCTGGTGCTCGGCGCGAATGACGGACTGCTGCCTGCGTTTTCCGATCCCGGCGGGCTGCTTGCCGACCCGGAGCGGCAGAAGCTCCGCAGTCTCGGCGTGGAACTCAGTCCGGGGCGCAGCGCGTCCTCTGACCGTGAAATGAGCTGGGTCTGCGCGGCGCTGAGCGCGGCGGAGCAGCGGGTATGCCTTGTGACCGATGCGGCGCAGCCGTCGTTTTTATACAGCCGCACAGCATCGCTGTTTCCGGCTTTGCAGCCGGCTGCGGCAGAGGACTTCCCCTTCCTGCCGGACTGCGCCGCAGCTGCGGGCGCGGCCCTGCAGCAGAGCGCGCTGCCCGACTGGCTGCCGGAGGCGGTTCAAAAGGAGGCGCGGACGCTATCGCAGCGCTGCGCGTATTCCTTCGCCTCCATGCGGCCAGAGGCGGTGCGTGCGCTCTACGGCAGGACGATCCCGCTTTCCGCGTCGAAGATCGACCGGTTCGCGGGCTGCCGGTACGCGTTTTTCCTGCAATACGGCCTGCGCGCCGCGCCATGGAAGCAGGCAGAATTCGACGCGCCGCTGTTCGGCTCGTTCGTGCACGATGTATTGGAGCACGTCGTCCGCGAGGCGCAGGAGCAGGGCGGCTTCGCCGCCATGACGGACGGAGAAATTTCCGCGCTGACAGAGCGCTGCATGGATAACTGCATGAAGACCTATCTCCCGCAGGGACAGGCTGCCGCGAGCCGCGAGAGCTATCTTTCCGCACGCAACCGGCAGGAGGCTGCCGCCGTCGTGATGGACGTGGCGCGGGAGCTTCGGCTGTCGCAGTTCGCGCCTGCGGCGGAGGAGCTTCGGTTCGCGCCCGGCGGACCGCTGCCGCCGATCGAGTACCGCGCAAAGACCGGCTCCGGGCTTCTAACCGGGCAGATCGACCGCGTGGACACCTATGAGGCGGACGGACGGCGCTATTTCCGTATCATCGATTACAAGACCGGCCATAAGGATTTTGATTATGCAGAGCTGCTGTACGGGAAGAACCTGCAGATGCTTCTGTATCTGTTCGCGCTGGAATCGTATCAGAGGCGGGCGGGAACGCCCATGCAGCCGGCCGGAGTGCTCTATGTTCCGGGCCGGTGCGACATGGTCAAGCTCAAGCCGGGTGAGGACCCTGCGCAGGCCGATGCCGAACGGCAGAAGGATCTGCGCCGCAAGGGGCTGCTTCTGAACGACGAAGCGGTCCTGCACGCGATGGAAGCGTATGAGAAAAAGCCGCAGTACCTGCCCTTCGCGCCCGGCCCGGACGGGCTGATTGGCGATCTCGCCTCCCCTGCCCAGCTGGCGGAGCTGGAGCGCTTTGTGAACGGACAGGTCGAGGCGATGATCGACGAAATTCTCTCCGGTGCGACCGCGCCGAACCCCATTGACCGCGGCCCGTCGGATTCCGAATGTAAATACTGTGATTTTTCATCGGCCTGCCACAAGGACGTCTGCGGCGTGAACGCACGGCGGTTCGCCTCCGTTACGCCGGAGGAATTCTGGCAGGCGCTTGAAAGGAGGCTGGAGCATGGCTGAGATCCGCGCAACGCCGCAGCAGCGGGCTGCGGCGGAGGATCGGGGCGGCGCGCTGCTCGTTGCGGCGGCGGCAGGCTCCGGAAAGACGAAGGTTCTGGTCGACCGGTTGATGGGCTATCTGACCGACCCCACAGACCCCGCCGACCTCGATGAATTTCTGATCATTACATACACAAGAGCCGCCGCGTCTGAGCTGCGCGGCAAGATCGCCGCGCGCATCGCCGAGGCGCTTGCCGGCATGCCGAACGACCGGCATTTGCAGCGGCAGCTGACGCGCGTGTATCTCGCGCAGATCTCGACGGTGCACAGCTTCTGTCAGGCCGTCCTGCGGCAGTATGCGGCAGAGGCGAATCTGCCTGCCGATTTCCGCGTGGCGGACGAGCAGCAGGCGGCGGCTCTGCGTGCGCAGACGCTTCGGGCCGTGCTCTCCGAGCTGTATGCGAAGCTTGACGACGCGCCGGATTTCGCCGCCATGATCGACACGCTCGGCTATGGACGTGACGACCGGCGGCTGCTGGAGCTGGCCGAGCGCAGCTATGAAGTCATGCGCTGCAAGGTCGACCCCGAAGCATGGATGGCAGACTGCCTGCGCGCGTATGCGCTGCCGGAGGGGACTCCGGCGGAGCAGACGCTCTGGGGCGCGTATTATCTCAAGGCGCGCAGGGACGCGCTCGAAAGCGCGGACGCCATGCTTGCGCAGGCAGAAGCGCTCTGCCGCGCGGACGCGGCTCTGGAGCAAAAATGCCTGCCGCTGCTGCAAAAAAACCGCGAAACCGTCCATGCGCTCATGGCGGAGACGACTTGGGACGGCTGTGTGGAGGCGGGGCTCCCCTCCTTCGGCGTGATGCGGATGCCGAAGGACGTGGAAAACGCGGAGCAGGTCAAGACACTGCGCGACGAGGCAAAGCAGCTGCTCAAGACCGTGCAGAGCTATTTTTACGCGCCGTCGGAACGGGTCGTAGACGACCTTCGCAGGACCCTCCCGGCGCTGCGGGGGCTTCTGACGCTGCTGCGGCGCTTTGACGAACGGTTCACGCAGGAAAAGCGCCGCCGTCATCTGCTCGATTTTTCCGATCTGGAGCACTGCATGATCGGGCTTCTGACGAAAAAGGGCTCCGGCAGGCCGACAGAGGCCGCGAAAAGCCTTGCGCAGAGCTACCGCGAGATTCTGATCGACGAATATCAGGATTCCAACGCCGTGCAGGAGCGCATCTTTCAGGCTGTCAGCCGCGACGGAAAAAATCTGTTCATGGTCGGCGACGTCAAGCAGTCGATCTACCGGTTCCGGCTGGCCGATCCGACGATCTTCCTTTCCAAATACGACGCCTATCCGCCGCTCGGCACACAGGCCCCCGGCGAGCCGCGCAAGCTGCTGCTGTCGCAGAATTTCCGTTCCCGCGCCGAAATTCTGGAAGCGGCCAACGACGTGTTTTCGCTTGTGATGAAAAAAGAGGCCGGGGAGCTGGACTACACGCAGGACGAAGCGCTCGTCCCCGGCGCGCAGTTCCCGGACTCGCCCGGCCCGAAGGTCGAGCTGCACTGCCTGAATTATCTCGCATCGGAAGAAGAAAGCGGTGACAAGACGGGCGCGGAGGCGGAATTCATCGCTGCGCGTATTGAGCGGCTCCTGCGCGAGGCCTCCGTCACGGAAAACGGCGCGCTGCGCCCGGCGAAGCCGTCTGATATCGTGATCCTGATGCGCTCGCCCGGCATGATCGCCGGGGTGTATCAGGCGGCACTGCAACGGCGCGGCATCGCCTGCGACGTGGGCGGGGACGGCGATCTGATGCAGACAGCGGAAATTGAGATTTTATTCCAGCTTCTGCAAATTATCGATAACCCGCACCGGGATATTCCGCTGGCTGCTGCCATGGCAAGCCCCGTCTTCGGCTTTACGCCAGAGGAGCTGGCGCTGCTTCGCGCGCAGGCGCAAAAGGCAGACCTTTACGACTGCCTGTGCGCATGCCGGGAGCCGTCTGAAAAGCTGTGCGCGTTTTTGTCCTGGCTTTCCCGTATGCGCGAGGAAAGCCGCAGGACGCCGCTGCCGGAACTGCTGAACACCGTCGTGCAGTCCTCCGGGCTGGAAATGGTCTTTGCCGCTCTGCCGGACGGCGAACGGCGGCGCGGCAGTCTGGCTGCATTTGCGTCGTTCGTGACGGCTGGCGCACAGACAGAGCTTCGCAGCCTGTCCGAGCTTGTGCAGCTGCTGCTTCAAATGCAGCAGCGCGGCACAAGACTGCCCGCGCAGGACGCGCCCGCCCGGTCGGACGCCGTGCGCATCATGTCCATCCACAAATCCAAGGGACTGGAATTCCCTATCGTCATTCTGGCCGATCTGGCGCGGAAGATGAACATGCAGGACAATGCTGCCGCTGTTCTGACGGACGAGGAGCTTCTGATCGGCGGCAATGTCGTCGACCTTGCAAGCCGGTCGTATTACCATGGGCTTGCGCGCAGAGCCATCATCGACCGCAAGACGGCACAGACCGTCTCTGAGGAGCTGCGTGTTCTCTATGTCGCCATGACCCGCGCGAAGGAGCAGCTGATCATGACGAGCTGCGCGGCACATTACGGCTCGCGCCTGAAAAAGCTGCTTTTGCGGCTGTCCGACCCGCTGGGGCCGTGGGTGAGCGCGGCAGTGCGTCAGCCGGACGAATGGATCTTGCTAGCAGCGCTGTGCCGCACGGAGTCCGGCGCGCTGTTCGCCGAATGCGGCCCGTGCGCATACAGCCGGGTACGCCAGTACCCGTGGCTCGTCACGATGCAGGACGTCTCCCCTGCCGCTCCCGCTGCACGCGGGGCACAGGCGGAAGCGCCGCGCGCAGCACAGCCGCTCGACCGGGAGCAGGTTCTGGAAAGCGTGGGCTTCCGGTACGCGCACGAGGCGGCGACACGGCTGCCGTCCAAGCTGACGGCCACGCAGCTGAAGGGGCGCGGACTTGATCTGGAAGCGGCGGAGGAAACGCCCGCACAGCCGGAGTCTGCCAGAAAGCCATGGCGCACGCCGCAGTTTTTGCAGGACAGGCCGCTGACAGGCCGCGAGAAAGGAAACGCGACGCACCTTTTCATGCAGTTCGTCCACTACGAGGCCTGCACGACGCGCGATGGCATCCAGCAGGAGCTTGCGCGGCTGCAAACGGAAAAATTTCTGACGGCCCGGCAGGCCGAGGCGGTAGACGCGGAGAAAATTCTGGCGCTGTTTTCCTCGGAGCTTGGAAAGCGGATTTTGAACGCGAAGAACCTGCGCCGCGAGTTCAAATTCTCCATTCTGACCGACGCCGGCGCGTATGACCCGGCGGCTGCCGGGGAACAGGTCATGCTGCAGGGCGTCGTCGACTGCTTCTGGCAGGAGACAGACGGGATCGTCATCCTTGATTTCAAAACTGACTACATTGACGGCGATTTACAGCTGAAGGCCGCGCGCTACGCGCCGCAGCTGCAGGCCTATGCGCGGGCGCTTTCGCGCATTTATGGGCTTTCTGTCAGGAAATGCATCCTTTATTTCTTCTCCGCGGGGAAGGCCGTGGAGATTGACCCGGAATAATATAAAAAAGCCTCCTCCTGCCGCGCTCTGTGCGGTAAGAGGAGGCCGTTTTTTCACTTATGTCAACCGAGTGCGCCAACGTATGTGTAATTCTGGCTCGGTTCCGGTGTGGGGATGTCTGTCTGCACGATGGTCATGTTCTCCGCGATTTTTTCTGTAAGCTCCCAATCGCCATTCAGAAATACCACACAAAGCTTTTCGGGGTCATAGAGTAGGAGATAGTGATACGTAACATCGGCGTTGGTTTCGTGCGAGGCCTCGATCCAGCTTGCGTACAGCCCGTTGATCATCCCCTCCTTCGTGATTTGCGGATCGTTCCCGAGAACCAGCAGATCACAGCCTGCGATCTCATTTGCGGACAGGCACGTAGCCGAAAAAGATGTGCCGGTGCTTTTGCTCCATGTATCATAGATGCAGTCTTCCATCTGCTGCTTCTGGCTGTCGGAGATCCCCTCCAGCTGCTCCGGATTCCGGTAGGAAACAGAGCCATAAAGCGTCGAGGTGTTGTCCGGAGGCGGCAGGACCGGCAGCCAATCAAACTTCATACCGCAGTAGGTGCCTGTCGTCCGGCCCTCCGTGTCGACGCGGATGATCGCGTCATGGGAAAAATCATAGGAATACGGATTCGGCGTACCGTCTAAACGGATGACCACGCCCTCGGCGTGATAGGTGCCTTCCTCATTGGAAACAGATGCGTAGTGCAGAATCGCGGCTGCACCGCACAGGACTGCGACCGCCGCTGCGGCAGCTGCCGCGATGCGCACCACGCGCCTGCGGCTGCGCTTTTTCGCATCCTGCCGCGCAAGCTGCAATGCACCGCTCAGGATTTTGGCCTGCCGCTCGTCCGAAATTGCAGCGACCGGAGACTCCGGCAGATCGGCAGACTGCAGAATCATATCAATGTTATTCATATACAAACCCTCCCCGGCATAACTCGTTTTTGATGGCTTCCCGGCTGCGTACCAGCCGCATACGCACCGCGGAAGGGGTCAGCCCCAGCACGGCGGAGATTTCCGGCGCGGTCTGGCACAGGTCGTAAAACCGCCGGATGATCTCGCGGTCGACCTCTGACAGTAGCGCGACCGCCTCGCGCAGCTGCCGCGCCTGTTCCTTTTTGACAGTCTCCTCGAGAAGAAAATCGTCTGTCCCGGCCAGCTCTTCGTCCAGCGGCATATCCATACGCGCCCTTCGCAGCCGGTCGACGGTCTTGTTTCGCGCAACGCTTCCGAGCCACGCGCGGATGCTCCCGGCCTTGACTGTCCGGCAGGACTGCCAGAGCGCGAAAAATGTGCTGGAAGCAAGCTCGTCCTCGTCCTCCGGAGAAAGCAGCCCGCGGCTCCGGTTGTGAATGACCGTCACGACATAGGCGCTGAAGCGCGCGATCACCGCTGCAAGCGCCTGCTCGTCTCCGCGCCGCAGGCGGGAAAGCAGCTGTTGTTCGTCCATACAGGTTCCTCCATGTTTCGTATTGTCAGCTGACACCTATATAGTCGCGGAAGGGGGCGGAAGTGTAACAGCCGCTGACCAGCCCTTCTCAGCTGAGGCGATACTCAAAAAAACGCTCCGTGCGTCTGCACGGAGCGTTTTTTGTCTTATGAACCGGGAAGGGATCAATAGAACTTCTTTCTGTTCTTGCGAGCAGCTTCAGACTTCTGCTTACGCTTCAGGCTGGGGCTGACGTAGTGCTCTCTCTTCTTGACCTCGGCGATGACGCCGGCCTTGGCGCAGCTGCGCTTGAACCGCTTGAGAGCATTCTCCAGGGACTCGCCTTCCTTGACGCGAACTTCAGACATTGTTTTCCCTCCCTCCGATGCAGCCGGCTAAATCCAGGCTGCTTTCAGGGCCAACATAATTGGCTTGATTATTATAGTGAACAAGCCGAATCTTGTCAAGTGTTTTTTTCGACTGTCTGTCAAAATCCAAGAAATCTTTTACTTTACGATCAGATTCACGAGCTTGTTCCTGACCAGAATGACCTTCACGATGCTCTTGCCGTCGATGGCGCGGGCGACCTTTTCGTTCTGCTTTGCCGTTTCAACGACAAAGTCCTGCTCAGAGTCGACGGGGACGTTGATCGTGCCCTTGAGCTTGCCGAGCACCTGCACGGCCATCTCGACATGGGACGCGACGGTCTTGCTCTCGTCATACTCCGGCCACGGCTGCTGCATGGCCATCGTGCCGGTCTTGGCCGCCTCGCCGGTCAGCTCCCACATCTCCTCGACCATGTGCGGTGCAAACGGGCTGAGCATGAGCATGAGCATCTTCAGATCGCCCTTCGTCAGACCGTTGGCGTAGAACTCGTTCACCATGGTCATGAGGGCGGCGATGGCGGTGTTCATTTTCAGCTCGTCGATATCCTGCGTGACCTTGCGGATGGTCTTGTGGATGATGGCTTCGTTTTTCTCGCTGAGCGCCTCGGAGTCCTTCGCCATGTCCATCAGATTCCAGCAGCGGTCAAGGAAGCGCTTCGAGCCCTTGACAGCCTCGTCGGACCACGTCGCGACCTTTTCAAAGTCGCCGATGAACATGATATACAGACGCATGGTGTCCGCGCCGTAGGCCTTGACGACATCATCGGGGTTGACGACGTTGCCGAGGGACTTACTCATCTTGACCGCCGGGCGCAGCGCCTGATTGCCGTACTTGGCGATGAGCGCGTCCTTCTCCTCCTGCGTGGAGACGTTGCCGACGTAGTGCGGGTTCTGGCCGAGGATCATGCCGTGGCTCGTGCGCTTGGCATAGGGCTCCTTCGTGTGGACAACGCCGATGTCGTAGAGGAACTTGTGCCAGAAGCGGGAGTAGAGCAGGTGCAGCGTGGTGTGCTCCATGCCGCCGTTGTACCAGTCCACAGGGCCCCAGTACTGCTCCGCCTCGTGAGAGACAGGCTCATGGTCGTTGTGCGGATCCATATAGCGCAGGAAGTACCACGAAGAACCCGCCCACTGGGGCATGGTGTCGGTCTCGCGCTTGGCGTCGCACCCGCACTTGGGGCACTTGGTGTTGACCCAGTCGGTCATCTTGGAAAGCGGGCTCTCGCCGTCGTCGGTCAGCTCGTAGCTGTCCACCTGCGGCAGAACGAGCGGCAGCTCCTCCTCGGGCACAGGCACCCAACCGCACTTGGGGCAGTTGACAAGGGGGATCGGCTCGCCCCAGTAGCGCTGGCGGGAGAATACCCAGTCGCGCAGCTTATAGTTGACCTTTTCGCGGCCCCAGCCCTGCTCGACGGCATACTGCTTCATCGCGGGGATCGCTTCCTTGACGGTCATGCCGTTGAGGAAGCCGGAGTTTACCATAATGCCGGTGTCATCCTTGAGCGTGAAGGCTTCCTTCGTGATGTCGCCGCCCTCGACGACCTCCACGATGGGAAGGCCGAAGGCCGTGGCGAAGTCCCAGTCGCGCTGGTCGTGGCCGGGAACGCCCATAACGATGCCCGTACCGTAGCCCATGAGAACATAGTCGGAGACGAACATCGGCACGACCTTGCCGGTGGCGGGGTTGATGACCTCAATGCCCTCAAGGCGCACGCCGGTTTTTTCCTTGTTGAGCTCACCGCGCTCAAAGTCACTCTTGCGGGCGGCGGCAGCCTGATAGGCCTCGACCTCGTCCCAGTTCTTGATGAGATCCTTCCACTTCTTGAGCATCGGGTGCTCGGGAGAAATGACCGTGTAGGTCACGCCGAAGAGGGTATCAACGCGCGTGGTGTAAACGGTGACGTCATCGCCGGTGTTGGTCTTGAAGGTGACCTCCGTGCCGGTAGAGCGGCCGATCCAGTTGCGCTGCTGGGTCTTGACGCGCTCAATGTAGTCGACCTCGTCAAGATCGTCGATCAGGCGGTCGGCATACTTCGTGATGCGCAGCATCCACTGGCTCTTTTCCTTGCGGATAACGGGCGCGCCGCAGCGCTCGCACACGCCCTCAACGACCTCTTCATTGGCAAGCACGCACTTGCAGCTCGTGCACCAGTTGACGGGCATGGTGGTCTTGTAGGCGAGGCCATGCTTGTACATCTGCAGGAAGATCCACTGCGTCCAGCGGTAATAATTCGGGTCGGTCGTGTCGATGACGCGGTCCCAATCAAAGCCGTAGCCGAGCATCTTGAGCTGGCGGGTGAAATTCTCGATGTTTTTCTTCGTGACGATGGCGGGATGGATGTGGTTCTTGATGGCAAAGTTCTCCGTCGGCAGGCCGAAGGCGTCAAAGCCCATGGGGTTGAGGACGTTGTAGCCCTGCATGCGCTTTTTGCGGCAGATGATGTCCATCGCCGTAAACGGGCGCGGATGGCCGACGTGCAGGCCAGCGGCGGAAGGATACGGGAACTCAATGAGGCCGTAGAACTTGGGGCGCTTGTCGCCTGTTACGGCAGCATAGGGCTTTTCCTGCTCCCACTTTTCCTGCCATTTTTTCTCAATGGCTGTAAAATCGTACTTCATGGATCTTCTCCTTTATGTGAATTATTTTTGACGCGAAAAAAGTCCCTGACCGTTCCAAAAAACGGTCAGGGACGTAAAAACTCTTTACGCGATACCACCCTGATTCAGCGCGCGGTCACCCGCGTGCCCTCAGCAGCTTCGATAGCCATGCCCGTAACGGAGGCGAACCGTCCCGCCCTTTCAGGCGGGCTGCTCGGGAGTGAGTCATTCACGTGCGCTTCCCCGCCGGCTTGCACCGACCGCCGGCTCTCTTCGGGCGGAAATCGCGCGTCTTTATGCTCCGTCATCGCGTTTTGTATCAATATAGCATGACCATTTTAGGTGTTTTGTCCCGCCTTGTCAAGCGTTATTTTTCAGGTGGGATCGCCCTTACTCCGCGTGGGGCAGGAGCGCGCTCAGATCGACCTCTTCTCCGTCGGCCCAGAGGTGCTCAAGAGAGTAGAACTTGCGCGCCTCATCGTTGAACACGTGGACAACGATGCAGCCGTAGTCGAGCAGCACCCACGTGCCGCCGCGGTAGCCCTCGCGGTGCAGCGGCTCTTCGCCCGCCTCCGTGAGCTGCTTTTCCACTTCGTCGCACAGGGCGTTGATCTGCGTGTTGGACGTACCGGTGCAGATGACAAAGTACTCCGCGAGCGTCGTGATCTTGTCGATGCGAATAAGTTTGATCTCCTTACCCTTTTTGCCGTCGAGTGCTTTCACGGCGATCTCGGCCATTTCTCTGGAAGGTAACATAGGGGTCTCCTTTTCTTATTTCAGTTTGATGTTGTTTCGTGTTATTTCTCGTTACGGGCGCAGCCACTCGGGCATTTCATCAACGACGGTATCGCTGCTGCCGGTATCGCCCGTATTGCCGCCCTCTCCCGTGCCGGGGTCGGGCGGGGTCACGGGATCGACAGGCGTGGTGGGCTCGCTTGGCGTGGTCGTGCCGCTGTTATCGCCAGTGTTTCCGGGATCAACGGTCGTACCGCCGCTGTTGTCACCGGTATTGCCGGGGTCGACCGTCGTGCCGCTGTTGTCGCCGGTGTTGCCGGGATCGGTCGTCTCGCTGCCGTCGGCCGTTTCACTGCCGTTTCCTGTATTGGTTTCCGTCCCGGAATTGCTGCTGGTCCCGCCGAGAATATCTCCGCTGTATCGATCCACAACGACCGGAGGCGCCACTGCAGCCTTGCTGTCCTCCACATGACCGGTGGAAGAGGAAAGCGAACCATCAGAATTGAGCGACATGATGTCAAGGTCGCTCATCGTAAACTTCTCAACAAAGGGGCTGAGCTCGTTGTTCACAATGTCCAACAACTCCTGCGCCTTGGGGAAAACATAGTTCTGCGGCCACCTCGGATACGCGCGGCTGTAGACATACAGTGCCGTATTCGGCATGGTGACAAAGTTGACATCTTCGACCTTGAGCCCGCCCATCACGGCCTGCGAGCCGAACCAGAGCATTTCCTCAAACGTCAGATCCGAGGTGACGTTGTTCTTCACCGCGCGGGCAAATTCGCCAATCTTCGTCACATTTTTAAGCTGCAAAAGCTGCTCGATCATCGCTTTCAGAAGCGACTGCTGCGTCTTGATGCGGCCAAGGTCGCCGTCTGGATAGCCGTAGTGTATATCGGTGTCGTGGCGGTAGCGCAGCACCTGCATCACATCACTGCCGCTGAGTTTGCGGTAACCCTTGGTCTGGTGAATGTGCAGATCCTGATAGGGATCGTCGTAGTTCATGTTGCGCGGCACATCGTAGTAAACGCCGCCCATGGCCTCCACGATCGCGCCGACCGCGTCCCATTCGACAATGACCTGATAGTCCGGCTCGAAGCCGACGAGCTGGGAAATCTCCTTATAGAGTGCCTTGATACCCTTTTCTCCCCCGCCGTAGTAGTTGTAGACGGAGTTGATGCGCTTGACGTCCCAGGGGACGTTGACCATTGTGTCGCGCGGGATGGACATGACGGTCGCCTTCTGGTTCGTCACGTCGTAGCTCGCGAGCAGCATCGTGTCGGTGTTGCCGCCGCCGCCCGTGTCGCGCCCGAGGACGAGCACCGTGTAGAAATCCTTGCTTTTTCGCTCGCCGTCTGCGCGCGGGCGCACGCCGTCGCCGTAGTCGATCTCATCGACCTGCGTCTGGTTGGGGTCCTTCTGCGCATCGCCCTTGTTCGGCAGCTGCGGCGCGCGGATCTTCAGAAGGTAGCTTCCGCCCGCGACCACGCCGCACAGCAGCGCGATCAGCAGCACGCGTCCAAGCAGCCGCCCGGGGTGGGAAAAGGTCTCGCAGATCTGCTCCCATGCCTCGTCGCAGTTGCGCTCGAAAAAGCTCTCTTCATGGTGCACGCGCCGTCCCTCGTAGCGGATGCTGTCTCTGTCGTTTTCGTAAAAGTCCTTATCATTCATGGCTATGTCCTCTCAGCTCGTCCAGTGCTTCCAGCGTGTTGTGATGGACGGGGTTCCCCCGCTCTTCCATCTCCTCCACGGTCATGGCGAGCCCCATCGCAAGCCCTCGGTCAATATCCTCCCACACGACCTTGCGCAATTCCTCCACGCCGTCGAAGTCGCGGTTCGGCTCAATGTAGTCGGCGAGATAGAGCACCTTTTCCAGCACCGTCATACCGGGCTTACCCGTCGTGTGCCAGAGAATGGCGTTGTAGATCTCGTCGTCCGCGCCGAACACGTCGCGCGCGAGCGCCGCACCGGTCTTGGCGTGCAGCAGCTTGAGCGCGCGCTGCTCCAGCTCGTCGAGCGCGATGTGGTAGTGCTCGCAGAGCGCGAGCTGCTCGTCCATCGAAAGGCGCTTGGTCGCGTCGTGCAGGAGCGCCGCAAAGCGCGCCTTTTCAACATTTGCGCCATAGCGTTCCGCGAGTTCCTTCGCCGTCTGCTCGGTGCCGAGCACGTGGGGAATGCGCTTCGCCTTGAGGTAGGAGAGCGCGATGGGTCTCAGTTCCTCTAAGCTTAGACGTTTCAAATCGAGATTTGTTCCATATAAATGCTCACGCAGGATATAACCGAGCACCGCGGGCGCAAGAAGCCCCGCCGTTTTCCCCTTCGGGATACGCTCGCGCAGCTCGGTGGACGAAACGTCCACAAGGTTCGGCAGCGTCATCGTCACGATGCGGCTGCCCGGGAACTTTTCCCCAAGGAAATCCCGCTGCGGTGCAAAAAGCGTCTCGCCGTCCTTCTCCGTGCGTCCGAAAGCGCAGAGCCCTGCATGGCGCAGTATCTCCTCCGGCTTGTACCAGTTCTGGAACGAGAGGAACATATCCGTCCCCATCAAAAGCCACAGCTCGTCATTCGGGCGCTGCTCGTGGATCTCGCGCACGGTGTCGACGCTGTAACTCTTGCCCTCGCGCGCGATCTCCATATCCGACACCGTGACCGTTATCCCTGTGTCGAGCGCGATCTGCTCCCCCATCAGGCGCGTCATCGCAAGGCGGTGCTCCTTCCCCGCCGCGTCGGCGGAGAGTGCCTTGTGCGGCGGAATGCCCGCGGGAATGAGCAGCAGCTCGTCGAGTCCCAGATACTTCGCCGCGCTTTCCGCTGCGGCCATGTGACCCAGATGCGGCGGGTTGAAACTGCCGCCGTAAATTCCGATCTTCAAAATTGTTCGACCTCTTTTTCTCTTTTACACGGTCTTTTTCGCTGCCTTGGGCAGCACGATCTTATCTTTCTTATCCTTTTTGTGCGAGGGGCGGTAGAGCACGAATTTTGTACCGATGACCTGCACCTGCTCGCTGCGCGTCAGCTCGCTCAGTTCCTGACACGCCTCGCGCGCGGTGAGCATGCTGTTTTCGAGCACGCGGCACTTGATGAGCTCACGCGCCTCCAGCGCGTCGTTCGCCTGCTTGACGAGGTTGTCGCCGATGCCGTCCTTGCCGATGTGAACGATCACGTCGAGGTCATTGGAAAGGCTGCGCAGATACGCGCGCTGTTTGCTGCTTAATTCCATAGTATTTCCTTATCCTTTTTATTGATGTTCCGCAAGATAATTCTTGAGCGTTTCCTTGAACGCGCGCAGTGCCTTGCCGCGGTGCGAGATCTCCGCTTTTTCTTCCGCCGTCAGCTGTGCAAAGGTCTTTCGCTTGTCAGGCACGAAGAACACGGGATCGTAGCCGAAGCCGTTTTCGCCCATCGGCGCGAACGCGATCGTGCCCTCGACCTCGCCGTCGTCCTGCAAGACGTCGCCGTTTGGGAAGGCGCAGGTGATCGTCGTGTGGAAGTGGGCGCGGCGGTCGGCCTGCCCGTGCAGCATCTGCAAAAGAAGACGGTAGCGGCCGGTGTCGTCCAGCCCCTCGCCGCCAAAGCGCGCGCTGTAAACGCCGGGAGCGCCGCCCAGGGCGTCAACCATCAGGCCGCTGTCGTCCGACAGCACGGCATCCGCATCGGCAACGGCAAACACCTCTCTGGCCTTCTTGAGAGCATTGCCCTCGAAGGTGTTCGTGTCCTCAACCACGTCCATATCTATGCCCGCTTCCCTGAGGGAGAGTATCTCGTCATAAAAGCAACCTAAAATGGCCTTTATTTCGGATACCTTATGGGCGTTGTTGGAGGCGATTATAAGCTTCATATATATTTCTCCTTTGTACGGCAAAATTCAATACGGCTATTTTACCACAGCGCCCGCGGCATTTCCATATTTATCGCCACTCGTTCACGTATACGGGTACAGACACGGCGGCGGTATGCATACTGTACTCCTTTCCTTCCACAGTTATGTCAACGCCATATACCTGATCGAACTGATTGGCGCAGAGATACAGGCAGTCCCTTGCCGCATCCAGCATACCCTCGGTATCAGCGACTTTCTCGAAGTCCTTCGTCAGGTCAACGCAGGCTATTCCGTCCTTTATGTATGCGCTTATGAGCTCTGTTCCCGCCGGGAAGCAGTTTATAAGCCCCTCATCCTTAGGCCCGTCTATCTCCTCCTGCACAGCCCCGGAAAATGAAGGCGCAGTGTCCGTATACCGTGTCACGGGGATATTCAGGCTGGCAGCCGAATTAGGGAAGTACAGCGTAAGGGCGTGGGCTTCGCCCGAAACGGGTACCTCCCCGTCCTCAATATTCAACGCAAAGCTCCCCATGGGTTTGGATATGTCAGTGCCATTGGAGAGGGTCTTTTTCTCCTTGCCGTCGATGGTTATGCTGACGTTGTTTATGGAGGGGAACTCAGTCAGCGTGTTCACTATTGCAACCACCATGGCCTGCTCCTGCTCCTTTGTCTGTTGACCGATGTCAGCCAGATCTACCCGGGCGCTGCCTCCCTCGCCTATGCGTAGAGTACATTCCGTTCCCTCGGGTATTACCGTCTTCAAGCCCATCATGGCGGCGCTTTTATCGTTATCGATGCCAGATACGAGGTAGCTCAGCGCCGCCCTGCCTATTCCCTCCT
>OHSG01000433.1_pt1 | contig 20242 bp, 24 predicted proteins | sample 1578601 | NCBI WGS metagenome assembly OHSG01 (sample SAMEA3879534, study PRJEB24766) | human gut metagenome | biome: human-associated habitat; feature: feces | place: USA | collected 1985/1987
TATCCGAGACGGCGGCGCTGAACCCGGATTGGGTGGAATGGCTCATGGGCTTCCCCCGGAAATGGACGGACGTATCCTCTGGGCCGCCGAGCCGGAAGGAGTCCCACGCATCACCGAAAACACCGCGGACCGCGCCCTACGGCTGAAAACCCTGGGCAACGCGGTCTGCCCGCCCCAGGCATATCCCATTTTCAAGTATATCTCCATGATCGAGACGGGCAAGTGCGTGAGCATTTGTCCCTACGGAAAGGCAGGTGGTGACGCATGAAGGAATGGAAAGCCTCCGAGAAGGAGGCGCAGAAGATGACCCGCGACGGAGCCATTTCCGTCAACATGGTCACAGGCGAGGCGAGCCATGTTTCAGACCGTGCGCCGGAGCAGGACTATTCCCCCTCCGGCGATTCCACAGCGCTGGCGAGGACTGCCCTCCACCATCTGGACGACCGGCGCGTCCGGAAGTCTCAGAAGAAAAAGCGGCGGAACCGCCGCAAAGCCTACCGGGAGGGTACGGCGGCAAATAGCCGCCCATCCTCCCGTTTGCAATTCACCGAGGAGGAACGCGCCGCGCCAGAGCTGCAAAAGGCGATCCACAAGTCCGACAAGGCGGCGGATAAGCTGGACGCGGCACGAGCCGCCGTTCCGAAAAAGCGCGTCCTGGGCACGGAGCGTGTCTTTGACGAGGCTTCCGGCGCCGGGCGCACAAGGCTGGTATTCCATGAGACGGATAAGCCGGCTTCGATCCGGCAGCCGGGGCCGAACCCGCTGGCGCGGCCTTTGCAGGAGGTCGCCCACGCCGCCCACGCCAAGGTGCGGGCGGTGGAGCAGGAGAACTCCGGCGTGGCCGCGGGCCATCTCACCGAGCGCGGCATGGAAAAGGCCGTGGGCTATGGGAACCGCAAGCTGCAAAACTGGCGGGCGGAGCGGCAGGTGAAGCCCTGGCGGGACGCGGCAAAGGCGGAGCAGGCGGCGGTCAGGGCCAACGCGGAGGCGCTTTACCAAAAGGCGCTCCATGATAATCCCCAGCTTGCGTCCGGCAGCCCCATCTCCCGCATCTGGCAGAAGAAGCGGATGCAGCGGCAGTACGCGGCGGCCTACCGGGCGTCGCGCGGCGCGGAGGGTGCAAAGGCGGCGGCACAGACGGCAGCCAGGAGCGCAAAGAAGGGCGCGGAGGCAGCGAAGAAGGCCGGCGAGTTCATAGCCCGGCACAAGAAGGTGTTCCTTATCATCGGCGGGATCGGCCTTGTGCTGGTGCTGCTGTTGGGCCTGCTGCAATCCTGCTCCTCTATGTTCGGCGGTGGCGTGTCCAACATTGTGGCCTCCTCCTATCTCTCCGAGGATGCTGACCTGCTGGCGGCGGAGGCCGCCTACTGCGCCAAAGAGGACGAGCTGCGGCGGTATCTGGACACCTATGAGCAGACCCACGACTATGACGAGTATCACTATGATCTGGACGACATTGAGCACGACCCCTATGTGCTGCTGTCCATCCTGTCGGCGCTCCATGAGGGGCAGTTTACCATAGACCAGGTGCAGGGCGACCTTCAAATGCTGTTCGACAAGCAGTATATCCTTACCGAGACAGTCACCACGGAGACGCGCTACCGTACAGAGACGAGAACGGACATCGAGGGCAACGAGTATGAGGTGGAAGTTCCGTACACGTATTACATCTGCACCGTGGAGCTTGAAAACTTCGATCTGAGCCATGTTCCTGTTTACATCATGGATCAAGAGACGCTTTCCATGTACGCCGTGTATATGTCCACGCTGGGGAACCGCTCTGATCTGTTCCCGTCCTCCGGGTATCTGCTTTGGAGATCACAAAGAAATCGTCGTAGTCGCTGTCCGTCCGAACGTCAAACAGGACGGAGATAATCTCTGACATTCGTGTTTCAAAAATTTCCGTTTTGATATACCGACGACGAAACTCGGAAATAACGCCGCTGTGGCGCTTCATGTCGATTTCGTCAAAGGCCAGCACCGCGCCCATCCCCATGGCCACCATGATGGGCAAGGAATGGGGCGGCATGGGGCAGAATTATCTCCGCTCCATGCTGGCTTTGGCGTTTCAGGGCTTTCTCATCATCGTCTGCATCGCCATCTATGCGGTGCTGGTACAGAATATGCTCATATCCAGCGTTTCTTTCTGCTGCTGCGGCGTATAAACGGCATTCGGGTTACCCGGACGGGCTGAAGAAGCTGAAGGCGCACGACGAAAACTCGCAGGTCTCGTATCTGGAGACGCTGCGCGTCTATCTCGACAACAACCTTTCCGTCACCAAAACGGCGGCGGCGCTGTATCTGCACCGCTCGACGCTGCTGGACCGCCTCGCCCACATCACACAGATGCTCGGCTGCGACCTCAAGAACCCGGACTTCTGCCTGACACTCGGCATTCTTCTCCGCGCAGAATTGCAGCAAAAGCGAATCACTCAGCCAAAACCATGATTTGCATCTGACTACTGTTTGACTACTACCATCCGCAAAACCGAAAAAGCTAATTTTCCCAGTGTTTTCAACGGTTTTCGTAAAGTTCAGAGAAGCTGGCTATTCTCGTTAAAAACCGTACAACCATTGAAAGCACAGCATTTTATCAGAATGCACCTGAAAACTCCGAGCGTCGACATTGCTCCTGTCAAGCTCTATCCTTATGTAAAAAGCAAGACGCAAACTCAAATGCATGAGCTTGCGTCTTGCTTTTGCCCGTACCAGCTGTACCCCTATGACACATTGTGTACCTATGGGGTGAAACAGTTGAAACTTCTGGGCTTTTCGCGCTGATATCTTTTTTGGTTCAGCTTGATGGCAAGCAGCACCCTTTTAGATCCCTCGACTTAAAATCTCCTGAAATCTCAAGGGTTTTCGCGTTTCCTGCAAGTCAAAGCAGCTTAGTCTCAAGGGCTGAGTAGAACCAAAATAGATGCTTGCCCTCTGTTGTCTTTATTATAGCTCTTATTGCACTGTTTTGCAATGAAAACTACACACATGGTCGCATTTAATATATCACTTCATTTTGCAGCCATTCTTATCTCTCAGTGTGTCCGCCATAACACACATACGGTTCACTCCGGCAAGGCGTCTATTTTTTGGAGCGAAAGCATTACTTGCCCAACAAATGGAATGCCTGCGGTGTCCGTTCCTCCCAGAAGGTAGGCAAAAGACGCGGCTGCGCACAGATCCGGTTTGAGCAGTTCCAGTGAAAAGTCTGCCGTATACTGGCCGCTTGTATGTTTTCTGAGCGTTCCCTGCTGACAACAAGCAAAGTTGGCACTGGTGCTTCGGCCGCTCAGTCCAAAAATCAGACTCTCCTCTACGGGTTCAAAGGGACAAGAGAAGGTAACTGTTATGCTTTTTTTCTGATTGGATTCCAGATATACCGGCGCAGCATCTATCCGCCGAGTCTTTTGTGAAGCAAACATTTCAAGCGCATCCAAATCTTTGCATATTCTCAAATTATCTGTTTCACGAAGCAGCGTCAATGCATTCTCAACCTTACCACAGCGGATGAGGCTTCGTGCTTCGTTCTCCGCCCTTGCTATAGCCTCGCAGTCGGCGTTCCAAAGATCAGACAGAAGCTTACGGCCGTCGTCTGCGGTGTCACAATACAGCAGATCCATTGCATTTTGGTAATCACGGAATCTCTGCCAGACACTTCTTGAATATCCCATCTCTTCGGGTGCTGATAAATAGTGTTTTGCGGCTCGCTCAACAGGCTTTTCCATGGAGTTCAGGGCTTTCGGAAGTCCTGCGGCCGGGTGTGTCGGCATATAGGGAAGCTGGCAGGGCCGCCCAAGACAAGTCCATATTTTTGTAAACAATGCCTCATTGGAAAACTCACATACGATGCTGTCTACAGTGGAGCCGGTGCAAATGCGGCGGATACTGGAATAATGCGGAGAGCGCCCAGGGCCAACCCGTTCTGCGTCATCCGGCGTGCCCTCATAGTGTTCAGACATGATATTGCCTAATTCACGGGGTGAAACCTTATGGTTCGGGCGGCAAACAAAGGGCAGATCATTTGTTGTGTTCCCGCATTTCTGATGCATCAGCTTCTGAAGAGCGTGCTTTGCGCGCAATACATTATAAGGTTGGTGTTGTTTTTCCTCTATCGCATACGCCTTTGCAAAGTCAAAATCCTCAAAACTGCCATCCTGCCGGGGTTTATACCACCCTTTTTCTATGGCGTATTCAACCAGATCCGGCGAATAGTAGGCTTCCGGGAAGTCGTTGAGCCCGTGCAGTGTATAGTGATTAGGCATTACTGCCACCATATCGTCCGGAATGCGAACTGCCATATAATGTCGACCGCTGACGATCTGAATCATAAACGCTTCGTTCTTGTCTGCAAACGTGTAGCTTCGTCCGTCTGGCGCATATCCATATGTATCGACCATTTCGATAGCGATCTGCAGCGCTTCCCGCGCCGTCGATGCCCGTTCAGCTACTATGCGGCGAAGATTTCCCTCTATGCCGCCATTGCTCAGGCGAGACGGATCCCGTGTGTTCTCCTTTGAGACTTTACAGCTGTTACTTACAATAAGAATGCCCGCATCGTTGAAATAGGTATCTGCATTGGACAAGCCGTACATTCCTGCTTTCACTTCGACCCATAGATACCCATGTGTATGTTCAATCTGAGGGATCAACGCCCGCCCATTTTCAGCAGGGATCACAGAGCCTGCCTGCCAATTCATTTGCGGGACATCGCCGCGATAGACTTTGCAATATACATCGTCATCCTCGTTATGTGCGACAAGGACCTGGCCGGTCGTTGTCGCATTCTTTCCGGCAATCAATGTCATGCAGTTCCACGCAGAACGATCTGAATGATCACATACATGCTCAATAAACTCTCCGTCCAGCATTCTGATTCCTCCCACTGTATTTTGTAAAACCAATTTGCAAGTGCGCAGAGCACACACTATTCAGTCTCTTCTCTTATGGGGATACGCATCGCTAATATGAAGAAAAAGGATTTTCATAACACACCGCCTATTAAAAACATTTCATTCTTAGAATGCTCTGACGACATTCTACCAAATTCAACACGTATGCGCAACTCTAACAGTTAAAATCCCCGTTTTTAAACATTTTTATTTATAATGGTCACAGGCACAGTTTGGGCCACATATTCCACTCAATTGGCTCCCCACAAAAATTCCTTTGCAAAAAGCTCACGGTCAAGATTCTTAATTGATTGTCGTTCAAATTCAATTTGCCGTGGTTTGTCCTAAAATGTAAGCGCAACCGCATAGTCGCTGTAGGCAGCTAAAGAGGTCGTCCCTAAACGTTAGGACGACCTCCAAGCCGTTTTCTGCATATTGCAAGACAATTTTGCAGTAATACACAGTTTTACGTTGTACTCATAACTTTTTCTCAACTTTACACCCCTTCGCCAAAGATAATTGGCAATTGGTCATCACTATATAGTCAAATAAGCGGCGATAGAAATTCCCTTTTGCTGGAGCATTTCGGCAGCTGCGGATCCTACGGCTAGTCTCTAGCTTGATCCAGCTCTGACCGCGGCTGTTTTTAGGATACTTGATGTACTTTCCTGTGTGCAGCAGCGTCCGACCGTCAAAGCCCCAATCGATGTATCTGCGATGCGTGGCATGGTTGCCATAATTTATAATGTGCAGCAGTCCGTCACTCTTTTGAATGTCGCGAACGCGGTGCAGCCTACGCCGGTTTTTGCTTCTCAGATGCGCTTCAGATGATTCATTCTCCACGAGCCCAGCGATCTTCTCTCTTAATTCGCTTTCGGTCATAAAGCCTTCTACTAGGCACGGTGCGCGTCACGGGCGATATCCCGTACCAGCTTCCGCGCTGTTTGCTGTGATATTCCTTCTGCGCTCGCTTGCTCTGCTTCTTCAGCGGTACCGTATTGATCACACTTCATCCCCCTCTAGTTTTACATTTGAATTACAAAGTGCGTTGTCATCTTGCATCCGGCTGCCATCTCTGATATTTTGTAATATCACGACCTTAAAGGAGGCAAGCAAAATGGGAATGAAAGCATACCCCGTGATCGATCTCATCGCGACGGGAAACAACATCCGCCGTCTGCGCATGGAGCGCGGCCTGACCGTCCGGGATCTGCAAAGCTACTTCGGCTTTGAAGAACCGCGGGCGATCTACAAGTGGCAGAAGGGCGAAAGCCTGCCCACGGTAGATAATCTCTATGCACTCGGAGTGCTCTTTGAGGTTCCGATAGATCAGATTCTTGTTCCTGTTATAAAACTGCATATTGTCAGTGAGCAGCAGGCCGAGTCCTGCTGCTCACATCATTTTCTCCCCGGCTATTTTGGATACGGCGAGCGTCCGATGCAGCTTCCACCATTTGCTCCGTCTGCATTGCCTGCTGCGTGACAGGTCACACGTTCAGCTGCGCACACGGAAAAGATCAGCATTTGATCGTAATTGATTTCGTAATCAGCGAGTCAGGCTTGTACGCCTTACATATGGAGATGTCAGTTTGGATGCAGGAAAACGTGTGATATGGAAAAAGCGGTTTTCGCGGAAGAACGTCTGGCGAGGTTGGAAAAGCGGAACGCTTCTTTTTTCTTCCATAAAAGCTCGTAGGGTGAGCCAAGCCAGAATATCTTTCTAAAAGTGTGCAGCGTTATCGTTCATCTGCACCTGAACCGGTATCCACATTCTCTTGGCTTGCCGCATCCAAAATAGCCGGGCTGTGCCGGGGTATTATGCCCCGGCGTTTTCTGTATATATCTCGAATGCTTCAGCGAAGCTGGCATTCACATCAAAAGGCGGCGCATAGTCCACCTTCGACGTAACAAGGCACAGGTCAATTTTGGCGGAAGTCTCGTCAGCCCGCTGATTCAGTTTGCCGAGCGCAGCGCGGATGACCTTGCGGTCATAATTGATCGTCGTCACTCGCCGTACATCGCAGCGATAGGAGATCTGATTGCCCTCGGCGTTGAACCGGTAACCGGTGCCACCGTTTGAAATCGTCTGCTCGGAGCTGCGCAGATCATTCATCCGTTTAAACGTGCGGGCAATGCTCTGACGCGTTGTGTTGAGGCTGACCGCGCTGTCCATATCGATGTCCAGCTCCGATTTTGCCTTGCGGATGGCAGCGAACAGCTTGCCTTTCTCGTCCAGCAGATACAGGAGGAAGCGGGCAATGTCCGTGATTTGCTCGTAATACTCCGTTTCCGGCACGGCAAGAACGGTTTCATCCTCCGCTTCCGCCATGGCCTTATGGCGCAGATAGGTGTTCTCCACCCGCGTGACGTTGGAATCACGGCCAAGGATGCTCTGCGCTTCGTCCAGAAACGACTGGAGCTTGTTCTGGTAGCGGAACGCTTCTTTCAGATTCATGTTTCTTCACCTCTGGCTTGAAAATTTGTTTCTGTCCGTATTTTAGCTGCTGAAAGCCAGGAAGTCATGGAACTTGTGGTTCACCCTGCTGATCCAACGCGTAACTGCGCCGAAACGGGAATCGAGCATTTCACAGGCAAGTACATCATGTTTCTTCGCGCTGAGCAAGAGCCGCAGGCCTTTCCTCATACCATGTACAAAACGGCAGAAACTTTTCTCGATCCTCACTGGGCAAATTCATGTAGTCGATGATGTGTTCATTTGGAAACCAGCTCCCGCAGTAGGCGGGCAGAACGCCCTCCGGCACGATCCCAATCTTTTCTTCTTCCGCCAGCCGGTCAGCCAGCATCTTTGCTTCGGCCAGATAAACGGGGATATTTGCTCTCGTCAGGGCGAGGTAGAATTTAACGGTTTCCATCGTTCGGTTCCACGCTGCTCCTGCCAGATACAGAAAATAACCGCGGCCATCCTCCAATACCCGCAGATCGGCATGCGTGGAGTTTCCGCCGCGGCAGACCTCCCACGGATGTCCACCGCACCGGTCTCTATCGTGGAGCCATGCATGAAACGCCTCAGGGCTGTCCGCATCGATATCCTGCAATCCCTCGTCCCGGCCGTCGGCATGGAGCACATACTGCTCCTTCGGCGTTTTTCCGCAGCCATCATACTTGTTCTCCGCGTAGCCCATGGCACAAAAGCGGAAAAAATCATTGGCTGTCATAGCTTGTAAGCGGTCTTTCATTGCAGCATAATTTTCTTCCTGTGCGGAGGCCCTTTCAATGAACTCCGCAACATCCGCAGGCGAGATATCCTTGAAGAAGTCGACTCTTGCATCCGGCCAGACATTCCAAAAATCCCTGCGTCGGATTGTTCCGGTTCGATGCTGGGGCGGCAGATTTTCACGGACAACATCGTTATACGTCCCGGCTTTCAGCATTTCAATGCAGCTCCTGACACCGTCGACAAGCCACTGGACAAACTCAGAAATTTCGCAGGGCCATCCTGCTGGTTCTCTGCGCTTGTCCTGAACGATCACATAACTGTGACGAACCGCGACAGCGCGGTATCCTTCCGCTTTGTCCTCGACGGCTTGGAAATGATACCATTTGACGTCCTCTGGGAACCAGCTTTTCCATGCATCTATAAATTCTTCTTCCGAATCATAGTTGCCTTCCTCGATTTCCTCCGCTGCATTGCCGAAATCCTCGATTGGTCCTCTTTCCGCACGAAGCCAGAGCGTTCTGACACCGTTCGGGGATTCCGGTGCGATCTGCTCCAACAGGGCAAACAATTCATCAAGCAGTTTCTGACTTTTGTCGTCGTAGATACAGCTTGTCATACCAAAGTGGTCATTTCGCCGGAGCCAGCTGATATACCCATCTATTTTTGGCTGCGTCAATTTACCATGCACGTTTCTTCACCTTCAGTATCCTGTACGTCATCGTTTACGATTCTCTCCCATCTTCGCGCTTCCTCAAGGTCTGCCTCCGTATAATCAAAGGGAATCCTCCCAAGCCTGACCGTTTCCTTCAAAAAGAGAATCAACGCATCTTCCATGGTTAAGCCCTGCTTTGCCAGAATTTCCGAAGCGCTGTCATAAACTTCTTTTGGGAGCTTGACCTCAATCGTCACCAATTCCATCTTCGTCCTCCTTTTCCTCAAACAGCGCTCTGTACATATGAACGAAACTTCCAACAAGCTGCGGATATTCATAATAAATATGGCGGCACAGTCTCTTGGAGAGCTCCAAGAATCGGAGATCATCTCCAAAGTCAATGATGCCGTCGAGAATATGCTCGATCTGTTTTTCGTCGGTAAGGCGGCCTGAGATCACTTCGTCGACGGCATGGGAGTACTGCGTGTAGGCAAGGTCATATAACCCTTTGATCCGTTTTACAACCTCGTCAATCTCTGCTATGAGCTTTTCATAATTCTCCATTGCTGTTTTCTCCTGCGTTGGTTCCATCCTTCCGGATTCTTTTGATCATGGGCTGCGGGTTCGCCTCCAACAGCTCATCCAGCGTCCGCGGCGTGTAGTTCATGTAAGCCATCATGCAGCCGACATTGATCAGTCTGCTTGGAATGCCCATCGTCCATTGTTCGTTCTTCCACTTCTCTACAAGCGACCATTCGCGCGTATTATGTACATGCCCGTACAGCATGACTGCGCCATAATGCTGGTTCTTATAAAACAGAATCGGGTAATGGCTCAGAATCACCAACCGATTTTCATCGTTGATCTCTGCGTGCTGCTCGATGCTTTCCCAGTAAGGACGGAGCTTTCCTTTCACACGGTCATGGTTGCCTTGAATCAGGTGTTTATGCCCCTGTAACCGCTGCATGATCCGGATGCTGTTTTCTTCGTTTTTCCAGAACGCATCGCCCAGCACATAGACGGTGTCGTCCGCTGTGACCCGCTCGTTCCAGTTTTGAATCAGCACCTCGTCCATCTGCTCTGTGTCCGCAAAAGGGCGGTCGTCGAAGCAAATGACATTTTCATGACCGAAGTGCATATCTGCAATATAGTAAATCATCGTGTTTCCGTATGTTCCTCCTTGTTTTCCTTCGTCAGGGCGTCTTCCAATGCCTGCTTCATCTCGCACCACGCGCCTCCGCAGCCATCGGAGATCTTGCCCATGATGATTTTGAGAAGCGTGGTAATGCACGCCGGAGATAAGATCGGCGCAAGCTCCTTCACGGTCTGAGCTGTCTCCGCCAGATCGGAATCATCGACCTCGGAGACATACCGCACAGCGTTTTTGACCATGACCTCCAGTTGCGTCAGCTCTGGCACTTCAAACCATCTGGCAGGACACAAAACGTAGGACTTGTCCGCATGGTCGATAATCAGGGCAATATTTTCTTTTGCCACTCGTTCCAGAATGGCATCCATGTTCTCTCCAAACTCTTTGGACGTGATATGCTCCATTTCAGAAACTGCCGGTAGTTTTTTCATGCTATGATCCTCCGTTATCTTTTGAACTGTTCATCTGACTCAAAGCTAGCTCTCCTTGCTTACTGCTATCCATCGTGCTGCATTTCTGCTTCTTCAGAATTGCCGTATTGTGGTTCCTCAGAATAGAATACCTGCATATCATCCAAACGGAGACAAGCCAGTCTTCCGAGGACACCTGACCACGGATCGCCCGTTTCGGGGAGCATACAACCGCAGTCGATTCCGATCCAGCTCTTTGCATCCCATATTGCCATAGGGTTATCGTACTGGAAATGGTGGGTCGGTGTATGCCCAAAGATGACTATCCGGCCCTCCAGAACGGGGAATCTCTCAAACCGCATCCAAACTGCGAAATCACGCGCACTTTTATATTTCCAGCCGTAGCTTTCGTATAAGTCCACAGGTGCCGCGTGCGTCAGGATATATTGCCTGTCGTTTACTGTCAGCTCCACATTGACTGGCAGCTTGTCCAGGTATTCGAAAATCTCTTGGCGAGTGGCTTTCTTTATGCGCTTCAGGTAGTTGTGCGTGATCTGACCGCCGTTTCGATACCACAGAGTTTGTTTGCGCTCATAGTAATATTCCGGCCATTCCTCATCTTCTGGGGGCGGGTAGTAAAGTGCGTTCATCATCATAAGTTCGTGGTTGCCCAGAAGCATTTTGACATTTGGCATCGCCATGATCTGGCGTAAGAGCTTGATGCCGTCGGGGTTGCGGTCTATCACATCTCCAAGGACATAGAGCGTGTCCTCAGGCTGCAGGTTGATTTGCTTCATGACGGAATCAAAGCGCCGCTTCTGCCCATGGATATCTGACATGACATAAATCATGGTGTTCCACCTCCTTCTTCGCAGCACAAACATTTACCACACTTTTGGGGAAATAGCAACCTATAAAATCACAATTCACAGATAATAATTCTGACTGACGTTTCCGGTGACCAGTTGTTTATCCAATGCGGGATAGTCTGCTGAAAAAAGCTGATCTGGTCTTGAATTTTGAAGACTAGCTCTTTCAATAAGGTCTTTGAAATACATTCATCGTCTTCATTTTTAACCGGCTTTTGAAGCAACGCCTCTAAATCAGCAAGACTTCCCCAAATGAAGAAATCCCACGCGCCAAACGAGCTGCGCTCGAATGCCGGATTTTCCGCACAAATGATGTCCTGCGTCGAAGCCGCCAAATCCGAAAAGCTGATCCGCTTTTTAAGAAGCGCTAATTCATCATATGGGCTGGAAAGAATATCCCGCTCAGGCGCGGTATGTAGATAGCGGTGTTTGAGTTTTCCACTTGCAGATCGGTGCCACTGGTCGATATTGAACCATTGACCATCAAAGCACAGCTCTACCGTGTAGCCAAGCCATTTGCCCATGTGATACGCCTCCGCAGGGACTTTACCCCTTTCCCGGTATGGTGTCGTAAATGCCTTTTTGCATGTGTTCTTTATAATCTCGTCCTTTGTAGCTGGGCGAGAAGTACCAAAGTGGAACGTGCATCTGCAGACAAGCGCATCCTTGTTCCGCGATTCTTGTATCGCCAGATGTTTTGCAATATCGCTTATTTTCGATTTCGTCCAGCGTTCTTCTATCATGGTGCTCTCCTAAACATCAGCCATCTCCAAAGATGTCATTGCAAAACTCCGAATAGTCGGGGTCCGGATTCTCGGGGAACAGCTCCCAATCTCGCTTAGCGTCCTCTTTGGTCTTGAACTGCTTTTCCGGTTCAGCTAATCGATTCCAGAAGCTGAATGGGTTTCCGGTGAGAATGCACGGGAATCCCCAAAGCATTGTTCCGACATGATTCCACCTGCCGATCGTTCCGGTATACTGTAGTCTTGAAAACATAGCTTTGGTCGCACGGCAATATTCCCCGTCGCAGGCAAGCCAGAGATGTTCGGATCTGACTTTGTCACAGCGCATATAATAAGGTTTGTCCCATGTGTTGGTATGCGTCCATTTGTAGTTTTCCAAAGTGACGGGTTCCCTGTGGAGTAACTGCGCAGGGACTAGGAATGGTACCTTCCTGTATGCGATAGAATGGCTGAGATCCTGATGTCCTTCTTCGAAGGCTTGGAATGTAAATAGCAACTCCTTGAATTGCTTCTTTAATTTCTCATCATGTGCGAGTTCTCCGAAAAAGCAGCGAAGATCCTCCAACGTACCGTAATAGTATTTTCCGAAGCTGGTAAAGACAGCGGCAGAATAATCGTCCAGCTCCAGTCGGTAATATGTGGGTTCTACTTTTACGCACATGCGCAACACCTCTCGTTTTCTCCATCTCTGATTGACATTCTTCGAGGACGCGTGAATTGACGATGCTTCGCCATCCATTCGGACTAAATTGGATTATACCATCATAGAATAAAGAAATCTCGCAAAAGCCAAAAACGTAGTTGTTTTTGGCGAAAATATAATCGTTTTTGTACGCAACAGACCACAGGTCAATCTCTTAACCTGTGGTCTGTTGCTATTTGATATTCAGTTGGTAAAATGATTACCATTCACCCTTGGGGAGAAGATGTTGATGCGAGCGAAGAGCTTCTTTGGCTGCTTTCAGCACATCCAGCAGAACATAGGTTTCATACGGAGAGCAGTTTGCGAAGATCCTTTGTGCTTCGATGTTGGACATCTCCGTCACACTGGTGAGTTGCCTGCTCAGGAGCGTATCAGTCGACACCTCCAGTGCATTTGCGATACTGACAAAGGTTTCGAGACTCATGACTTTTGTTCCGCATTCAAGGTAGCTGATGTAACCGGCGGACTTGTCGATCATAGCAGACAGCACTGCCTGAGAGATGTGCTTGCTCTTTCTGATTTTCTGGATTCTTTGGCCAAGGACAATGTAATTGAGTTGCATAAGGATACCTCCTAAAAATTTTGGCAACCCAATTATATTGAAATCGCTATTTTATAGCGGAGCGATTATATAAAACCAATCTTCGCATGATATATACTAACTTAAATTATAGTTAGCAGATTATATCCGGCAAGGAGGAGGTGAGCTGATCATGTATGAACAATCGGATTTGGCGCTGATCGGCTCACGCATCAAGGCGGTTCGAACCGGTAAAGGAATGAGTCAGGCAGATTTGGCGGTCAAGGCATCTGTGTCACTGCCGTTGATCAGCAACATCGAACGCGGAAAAACGAGAATGCAGCTCGAGACTTTCGTTAAAGTAGCAGAAGCACTTCAGGTATCTGCGGATCATTTGCTCCGCGCAGATGTACCGGAGGTGAAGACGATTTATCAAGGAGAATTTGCCGAACTTCTCGAAGACTGCTCAGCCAGTGAGATGGAAGCTATTTTGAACATCGTCCGTGAGGTAAAGGCCTCCATGCACAAGAAACAGAACATGGATTGATTATCGGGTTGGTTGACCAACCCGATAATTTTTTCCCATTTACATACCATAGGTCAGGATGTTGACCTATGGTATCTTCTTATTTTTAAGCGTTTTCCCTATAATTCATCCAAAAGGGCTGACCCCAATACCGGAGGAAAACATGGAAAACACGGAGCCGCTGCCATTAGGCACCGAACAAGGACGCGAAGAGACTGAATATTCCTCTTTTGACCTGTGTCTGGGAGAAAGCTTTGTTTCTCCACTTGTAGAGCAACACAGGCAGTGGTTGAAAAGCATCCGCCATGAGACACCTAGCCCTAAGATTCCGTTCAAGGTTGCTGTGTATATTCGCTTTTTTAATCAGACGAAATATGGGGACGAGGAATATCTCGAGCGTAACAAAGAGGTCTTTCGTGCTACGTTGGCACAGTACCCTCTATGGAAGTTTGTGGGCTTCTATATTGATAATGGGTCGACCGCACCTTATATGGAGAAATCACCGGCATGGACTGAGCTTCTGTCTGACTGTGATGAGGGAAAAGTCAATCTCATAATCACACAAAAGGTCAGCAATGTATCCAGAGATGTCCGGGAAGTAACGATTTGCGCAAGAATGCTCGCTGCTCGAAAGCCTCCCGTTGGCATTTACTTCATATCAGAAGATCTATACACTTTGGCATCGTATTATCGCGACGATCTTCGAGAGCCTTGTTTTCTCCCAGCTCCAGGCTGGAAGATCCTGCCTGATGAGCTGGACGTGAGAGGTGCACTCCATGAGTAAATCAACCAAAAAAGCAGCCAATCAAGCAGAACGCGAGAAAGTACATAAGCGATACTCCAATCGACGAGAACCGGATGTCATCTATCCTGCAAGGAAACAGGTTGATTTCTATGATGCCGACGTCCATCAGCGTGTTGCAGTCTATGTCCGAGTTTCCACAGATAATCTGGGGCAGGAAACGTCTTATGAGCTTCAGAAAAACTATTATGAGGAGTTTGTTTTGAAGCATCCGAATTGGACGCTTGTGAAGATTTACGCGGACAAAGGTATCTCAGGCACTTCGACAAAACACCGCGTTGCGCTGAACCAAATGCTCGCTGACAGCAGAGCCGGAAAAATTGACCTGATCATCACCAAATCGGTTTCGCGTCTTGCCAGAAATACAGTCGACTGCATTACTATGGTGCGGAACCTTGCGGAACTTCGCAATCCGGTGGGTGTTTTCTTTGAGAGCGAATGTATCTTCTCATTGAATGAAGACACATCCATGCCGCTTTCCTTTTTGGCGTCCATTGCAGAAAACGAGTCCCGTATCCGAAGTCGCAGCATGGAGGTTTCTCTTGCCCAGCGTCTAAATGGCGGCCTTCCGCTGACACCCAAGCTGCTGGGTTATTCTCACGATACGGACGGCAAGCTGGTAATCAATCCGGATGAGGCCCCAACCGTTAAGCTCATATTCTATATGTACCTCTCCGGATATTCCTCAGCTTATATTGCCAAGACCCTTGAGGAACTCGGCAAGACAACGTTTCTCGGCAACACCAAGTGGACATCCAACACAGTTATCCAGATTTTGAGAAACGAGCGGCATTGCGGCGACGTTCTCACAAGAAAGACATGGACTCCCGATGTGATCAGTCATAAGTCCAAGAAAAACAGAGGAGAACGCCAGCAGAGCCTGTACAGAGGAGAACACGAGGCTATCGTATCAAGGGATGACTATATCGCCGTCCAACACATGATCAACAATGCAAAATACGGAGGAAAATCCATCTTGCCTGAACTGCGGGTGATTGAATCCGGTATTCTGAAAGGCTTTGTCACGATCAGTCCCAAGTGGGCAGGCTTCAAGGCAGCCGATTATTTGCAGGCTTCTATGAGTGTCTACACGGACGATACATATTACGGCCAGCCTGCGGAGGGCGACGCTACATTCGAGGTGGCGGCTGGAGATTTTGATTTGCGCGGTTTTGAAGTTACGAATGCATCTCTCTTTGACGCGAACAAAAGACCGTATGTCTTATTCCAGAGCAAACAAATCAAATTCAGCACAGATTGTGTTAGGCAGTTCGGGAAGGACAACAAAGTTGAGCTGCTGATCCATCCGGGATTGCGGAAGCTCGCTGTTCGTCGTGCCTCTAAGGATTCTCGCCAGTTCGTACAGTGGTCAAGACCTGACGATGGAAAATACTACGTCAAAGAGATCCCGTGTTCTGCTTTTGGCGAAACGCTGTTTGAATTGCTTGGCTGGGAAACAGCTTATAAGTTTAAGGCTTACGGCAGTCTCCTTGAAAGCGATGGAGATTCGGTATTCTTATTTGATTTAAGTGAACCTGCAATTTTCATCCAGTCCTATCTTATGACGTGGACAGACGCTCCCGGCAGCGGCAACAGCGGTCTTTCTCCTCTTTCCGTATCGGGAAAACGCATTCGGGCAGTTCCCAAGAAATTGGCTGACAGATTCGGCAGCGACTTTTATTCTCACAGGCTTACCGCATCTTCATTGGAATTGCAAAGCGAAGACGCATGGAAGCTTTGGCTGGAAGGGCAGCTTTTTGAAACCAGCGAGAAGCTGCATGTCACCAAATTTGATGAGATGCAGCGCTTCATCAACGAGCAATTAAGCGCTTCAAAACAGTTGGAAGGAGCGGACTGCAATGCATGAACAATCCAAGATTCCGACGGTTCGGAATCTTGATGGTGTATATTACCGTGTGGTTCGTGATGGCAATCACGTCAGCCGATGCTTTTCTGACCTATCGGAATCTGAACAGAATATGATTATGGAAAAGTATGACGCAGAGCAGCTCAGGCGGCTTTGCCGCTGCCTCTGCATCAGCCTGCGCCAAATCGGAGATGCACTGGATCTTGTCGGAGATGAATGAAAGGAGAACAGAATGGAAACAGAAAATCAGAGTTCTTTTATCCTCCCAATGCCGCAGGATTTCCCGTCTGGCATTGCCGATGAGGATACCGTTATTCCCTTCATAGAGGACACGGTCACGCCAATGACCATTGATGCATCAGCCCCGGGCGATGTGATCGAACTTAGTGACGACTTCGATTTTGATGGGTATCAGGTGGTTCGTAGAGAGTTCTTCGCTCATACTTTCGAGCCGTCTATCACCTTCAATAATTACAAAGTTTATGTCAATACTGCTTGCTTGAACAAGTTTCCCCATGCAGACTGTGCTCAGCTCTTGATCAATCGAGAGTCGCACATTCTTGCGCTACGCCCTTGCGCCGAGTCAGAGCGAGACGCATTCGCGTGGTGCAACACATCTGGTGGAAAACGGAAACCTCGACAGGTAACGGGCAAGTTCTTTTTTGCAAAGCTTTTTGAGCTGATGGACTGGAATATCGATTACCGGTACAAGCTGCTTGGGAAAGTCATCCATGCCAATGACGAGTATCTGATTGCTTTCGATTTGAATGCTTCAGAGATCTATCAACGTATCGCAAAGGACGGAGGCAAGCCCAAGACGGCTCGCACACCGGTTTTCCCTGCCGGGTGGAAGGATCAGTTCGGTTTGCCCTATCATGAACACCAGAAGTCTCTGCAAATCAATATCTTTGATGGATACGCGATTTATGGAATCAAGGATAACACAGTATCCTCAATAGCATCTGGGGAGGCTGCTACACCGATTCCGGGCATACATCGACCAGAAGTACCTGTACAGGAGGAGATCAAAAATGGATAGTGCAGATAACAGCGCAATCATGACCATCGATCTGAGTCGGGGGCGCTTTCGCGTACACAAATCCACTCTAAATAAAATGGGGAGACCGCAATATATTCAATTTCTGGTCAATCCAGAAGAAATGCTTATTGCAATACTTGGCTCAGACCGCCCACTTTCCGGAGGCACAGCCAACAACGTGCAGCAGTTTCAGCTGGCAAAGCACTCCGTTGAGTTTTACAGCAGTACGCTTATGTCAGCCTTAGTCGATATGATTGGTATTCTCGACTTTCGATATAGCTATCGTGTAAGCGGCGAGGTGGATGTTGCAAACAGAGTGGCCTATTTCTCTATGAAAACCTTAAAGAGAAATGAGAGGTGAACGTCTATCAATGGGTAAGGGGTTTGCAGTATTGGAGGTCGATCCAGAATTCAAGGCACTCATTCGGTCTTTGCGGAAAGATGAATATCTTCAACTCGAAGTGAATCTTTCAATAGACGGTTGCCGTGATCCAATCATCACATGGAATAACATCATCATTGACGGTCACAACCGTTACGAGATATGCAACCGGCTTCACATCCCCTATGCCGTGCGAGAGATGCCATTCGAGAATCGGGAACGGGCCATTGTTTGGATTTGCAGCAACCAACTCGGCCGCCGAAATATCACAGAGGAAACCAGACGCTACCTCATTGGCAAACAATATGAACTTGAGAAAGTTGCGCGCAAGCATCCACCAAATATCAACGGTTTCAATCAATATAAGCGCAGAGACAGGAGCGAGCGCGGAGAGACCTTTCGACGTACAGCCCAGAAATTTAGCTCTCAATACAATGTATCCACTGGAGCCGTGCAGAAGTATGCGGTCTTCAGTAAGGCATTAGATGCTGTAGGGCGGTCAGATCCTGAACTTCCCGGTAAGGTCCTCTCCGGGACTTTCAAGATATCTCACAAGAACCTCGTGGCACTTTCTAAAATGCCACCGGAGGAAATCAGGCGAATTGGGACAAGCTCGGAAGACCTGCAGCACCCTTTCACCAGTTACAGCGATACTCGAAAAGAATTCGTCAATATAGAGGATCAGCCAATTACACCTATGCCAGAAACTTTACCACCTATTAAGGTTACACCAAAGCACGACCCGGATGCCGAAATCACCGGATTGACTCTAACGGTTCCATCGTGGGTCAGTTCCATCGAACGAGCCAGAAATCATGCGAATATAAATGACGTTTCCATGGACGCGAAACACAGGCTTGAGGCGGTGCTGCTGTCACTACAGGAGAAAGTGTCCGAGATGCTCTCAGATATCCGGGAGGTACATTCATGCAAGACCTGAGCAGATTTGTACCGAATGTCCACTTCGAACAAATCCCGATTAAGAACCTTGTTTCCAATCAGGAGTACCAGCGGCCACTGTCACAGGCGCAGGTTGAAAAGGCCATTGAGGATTTCGATCTGAACCAAATCAACCCAGTAAAGGTAAGCCGCCGCGATGGAATCAACTATGTCTTTAATGGTCAGCACACTATTGAGATTGTTGCCACCGTATCTGGTTCACGAGAGACACCCGTTTGGTGCATGATATACGATAGTCTGGATTATCAAAACGAAGCAGATATTTTTGCAAATCAGATGAAGCACGTGCGCCCGTTGAAGCCTTATGAGATATTCATGGCCAATATCGAAGCGGGAAATGAACAGCAGCTTGTGATTAAGCGGCTGGTGGAATCCTATTCTCTTTCTATCGGGCCGACCAAAGCATATGGCGTGATCTGCGCTGTTGCCACGTTGGAGCGGATCTACACCAAATATGGTTACCATGTGCTTGACCGAACTTTGCGGCTCTGCGTTGGTACATGGGAGGGAGATATTGACTCTCTTGGTGGAAATATATTGGCGGGTGTTGCAAAAATGGTGGTAGCATTCGGTGATCAGCTTCGTGACGAGACCTTCAAGGAGAAAGTTGGATTCATGTCTGTTCGGCAGTTATCTCGTATTGCGAAAGAGCGTGGAGCAGGCTCTCTTGGCTATGCCGAAGCCATGCTCATTGCCTATAACCGCAAATGCAGGTACACTTTGAGAATGACGAAGCTGCATTCTGGGACGATCACAACAGAAGATGATTTCGTAGAGGAAAACGAAGAACAGCTAGAAAAGGACCCTGTCCTTGAGGAATGAATCTCTTTTTGCTGGCATGTATTTAACTATATCGCATGCCGGGAGGAATTTTTATGGAAGTAATTGTGCATTCCCCACACTCCATGCAAGGACAAGTGGAACTGTCCAAACGTGTTGCAGCTGTCCATGCGCAGATAATTTATACATACATTTCGAGACTGGACTGTCCATCGGATCAGAAGATTGCCATTCTCAATATGATTCAAAGCAGCATTCGCGATGACATAAAGAAAGAGAAAGAAGGGTAACTCCATAGTTTCCTGCGCTTAAACCGTTCCTTTGCAAGGCCGCTTGCAGCTAAGATGATTTTTAGTTTACCGTCGTGGAAGGTTTCTGCAACGAAAATGTTCATGCCCTTAATCGTTACGCACTCCGTTCACTCGGTGGTTGGTATCACATTATGATACCAACCACCGAGTGAACGCTCTCACAGAGGTGCTTCGTATTTATAGCGTTTCCTCGATCTCGTAGCCGCCGCCGAAAATGATTGTCAGCCTGCCGTTGCGGTGCACCTTGATGCACTCGATCATCTGGCGCACGATGCTGTCGTCGTACTGCGTTTCGTTCGCGCCGCGTTTGGCAATGATGCTCTGGATCTCCTCCAGCCGCGCCTGCCGGGAGCCGTCCTTGTGGACGTTCTCTTGAATTGCGGCAATGCGGCGGTTAAGCTGCTCGATCTGATCCGAGATGCCTTTGAACTCATCCTCGCTGCTTTCTACGTCTTTTCCAGCGG
>OHSG01000438.1_pt1 | contig 20100 bp, 16 predicted proteins | sample 1578601 | NCBI WGS metagenome assembly OHSG01 (sample SAMEA3879534, study PRJEB24766) | human gut metagenome | biome: human-associated habitat; feature: feces | place: USA | collected 1985/1987
ACGGCACCGCCGAGCATCCACTTCTTGTAGGGCTTGTCGATGCGCTTGAAGATGTTGCCCACGCGGGTGTTCATCGTGGTGAAGTACCATGCCATCAGTCCGCAGCAGACGCCCAGCAGGATGAAGAGCGGAATCTGCCACAGTTCGAAGGCGTCGGCCGGCTGCAGCGTAACGGCCAGGATGGGGTCGAAGCCGCGCAGCATGAAGGCGAAGGTGGTGGCGGTGATGGAGGCGATGAGCAGCGGAATGACCGAGCCCGCGGTGATGTCGAGCATCAGGATTTCGAGCACGAAGACCACGCCCGTGATGGGGGCCTTGAAGATGGCGGCCAGCGCCGCACCGGCACCGCAGCAGAGCAGCAGCGTGGTGTGCTTGTAGTTGAGGCGGGCGAGCCGTCCGACGTTCGAGCCGATGGCGGCGCCGGTCAGCACGATGGGGGCTTCGGGACCCACCGAACCGCCGAATCCGATGGTCGTGGCGCCGCCGACGACCGACGTCCAGCAGTTGTGGGCGGCGATGCGCGAGTTGCGGCGCGACATGGCGTAGAGTACGCGCGTGACTCCTTCGGAGATGTTGTCGCGGACGATGTACTTGACGAAGAGCGACGCCAGCACGATGCCCACCACAGGGTAGACCAGGAAGAGGAAGTGGGCGCTGTCGACCGGGAACCACCGCGTCAGCCCGTTCTTGATGGCGTAGAGCAGGATTTCGAAGAAATAGGTGCCCAGTCCGGCCAGCGCACCCACGATGACGGCCAGAAGCATCATCATCTGACGGTCGTTCAACCGTTTGGTGAGCTTCAGGAAGAGCAGGTAGATACGTTCCGGACGGAGTTTCCTCATGGCATTCTGCGTTGCGCCTTTGCGGCAGTCACTATGCGTGGCGGCTGTATTGGCGGGTCTGTTCCTCGATGAGCTCGGCGTCGTCGAAGTAGTTGATGCGCATGGCGTTGCGCACGTCGTGGAGCGTCTCGGCGGCAACCTTGCGGGCGGCTTCTGAGCCGGCGCGCAGCATGGCGTATACGTCGCCGATGCGGGCCTCGAACTCTGCCCGGCGCTCGCGTATGGGTTCGAGCGTCTCGTTGAGGATGGCGATGAGGAACTTCTTGACCTTCACGTCGCCCAGTCCGCCGCGGCGGTAGTGGGCCTTCAACTCGTCGAGCGACGGGTAGTCGGGCAGGTATTTGGCGAAGTGCTCCGGACGGCAGAAGGCGTCGAGGTAGGTGAAGACGGCATTGCCTTCGACCTTGCCCGGGTCCTCGATGCGCAGGTGGTCGGGGTCGGTGTACATGCTCATCACCTTCTTGCGCACCTCCTCGGCCGAATCCGACAGGTAGATGCAGTTGCCCAGCGACTTGGACATCTTGGCCTTGCCGTCGGTGCCCGGCAGACGCATGCAGACGACGTTCTCGGGCAGCAGAATCTCCGGCTCGACGAGCGTCGGGCCGTAGACCGAGTTGAACTTGTGGACGATTTCGCGCGTCTGCTCAATCATCGGCTCCTGGTCCTGGCCGGCCGGCACGGTGGTGGCGCGGAAGGCCGTGATGTCGGAGGCCTGGCTGATGGGGTAGGTGAAGAATCCCACGGGAATGCCCTGGCGCTGCGTCCCCTCCTCCTCGGTGTTGGACTCCGAGAAGCCGCGGAGCTGGATTTCGGCCTTCACCGTCGGGTTGCGCTGCAGACGGGCCACGGTGACCAGGTTCATGTAGTAGAAGGCCAGCTCGCAGAGTTCGGGAACCTGCGACTGGATGAAGATGGTCGTCCGCTCGGGGTCGAGTCCGCACGAGAGGTAGTCGAGCGCCACCTCGATGATGTTCTGACGCACCTTTTCGGGATTGTCGGCATTGTCGGTGAGCGCCTGGGCGTCGGCAATCATGACGAATATGCGTTCGTATTCGCCCGAGTTCTGCAGCTCGACGCGGCGGCGCAGCGAGCCTACGTAGTGTCCCAGGTGGAGTTTTCCGGTGGGGCGGTCCCCCGTGAGTATGATTTTTCCCATAGTTTTCTGGCGGGTGTGATGGTTGTTACTTGTTTCGGTTCGAACGTCGCTCCGCAAGATGCGTCTCACCCGGTTCCGGTGTCTGAGCGACACCCGCTTTGCGGAGGGGGCACTTCATGTGCCGTCGTGAAGGAACCTCGGCCGGCAGTTTCGTTTGCGGCCGGTTCCTGCACTTTTACGGGCAAAAATACGAAAATCCGGATGCCGTACCCAAAAATTTGGGACATATAGATTTTTTTTATATTTTCGTATTCGCAAATAGAACTCCATTATGACGATAATCCAGCTTGAATATCTGTTGGCCGTGGCCAACTGCGGCAGTTTTTCGCTTGCGGCCGAACATTGTTTCGTCACGCAGCCCTCGTTGAGCATGCAGGTCAAGTCGCTCGAGGAGGAGCTGGGCGTGGTGCTGCTCGACCGTTCGAAGAAACCCGTCATCCCGACCGAAGCGGGCGAGGTGGTGCTCGAACGGGCCCGCGAGACGCTGCGTGCCTATAATAACATCAAGGAGTCGGTGGCCGAGCTCAAGGGCGAGACGTCGGGCCGGCTGCGGCTGGGGGTTATCCCGACCATAGCGCCCTATCTGCTCCACAAGTTTATCCCGTCGTTCGTGCGCGACTATCCGAAGGTCGAGCTGGAGATTTCGGAGATGATAACGGCCGACATCGTCGACGCGCTGCGGCGCGACCGTATCGACGCGGCGTTGGTGGCCAGCGGCACCTGCGGCGAGGGCATTCTCGAGCAGGAGCTCTTCAACGACCGGTTCTATGCCTATGTTTCGCCCGAGAATCCGCTCTACGAACGTTCGAACATCCGCATCGAGGATATCGACCTGCGCGACCTGGTGATTCTGAGCGCCGGCAACTGTATGCGCGACCAGATTATCGAACTTTGCCAGGCCAAGCGCGACATGCCGTCGCACTATTCGTTCGAATCGGGGTCGCTCGACACGCTGATGCGGATTGTCGACTGCACCTCCTGCCTGACGATTATCCCCGAGATGGCCATCGAGTACATCCCGGCCGACCATCGCGACCGGCTCAAGACGCTGGCCAAGGGGGCCACGTCGCGCAAAATCGCCGTGGCGGTGCGCCGCACCTACGTCAAGAGTTCGATTATCAAGGCCTTGACGCAGACGATTCTGGACAATGTCGCCAAGTCGTAGCGGCCGCCCGGAGGGTTCGGCCAGGCGGCGCCGGTGTGGCGCCCGGTGTGGCGCCCGGTGTGGCGCGGCCGCATGCCCGCTGCGGGGTGTCGGACGCTTCGGTGAGCGGTGCGGCGATGGCCGGCGCCGTGTCCGCTGCCGCGTTTGTCGTGCCGCGCGGGCTGTTCGGCCGTCAGCTCCCGGCCTTTGCGGCGCAGCCTTTCGCGAGCTGTTCGGCCGCCCGATTTTGAGGCCCGGATTGTGATATTTGAATTCTTATTCCTATCTTTGCAAAGTTATAGACATCTAACTTATTTTATGGATAAACTGATTGAAACGATTGTCGGCGCGATTGAAGATAAAAAAGGCAAGAACATCGTATCGTTGGACCTGACGGGTTTCGACGGCGCGATTTGTTCGAAGTTTGTGGTCTGCAACGCCGACTCGACGACTCAGGTAGCCGCCATCGCCGCCGGTGTGGAGGAGAAGGTGCTCGAGAAGCTGGGCGAGAAGGTGTGGCGCATCGAAGGACAGCAGAATGCATTCTGGATTGCCATGGACTACGTCGACGTGGTGGTGCATATCTTCCAGACGGAGCTGCGCGACTTCTACCGACTGGAGGAGTTGTGGGCCGATGCGCCGATGACGCGATATGAATACGAAGAGTAACAGAACTTTATGGCAAACGTACAAAACAGCAACAAACGTCCCAACATGAATATGCCCCGTCCCTCGTGGATGTGGATTTACGGAGTCATCGCCGTGATGATTCTGGGCTGGTACTTCCTTAACGGCGGCAGCGAAGCGCCGCTGCCGAGCGACTGGACGGTCGTCGAAAAGATGGTTGACCAGGGCGAAGTCGAGAAAATCAAGGTGGTGAACCGCGAGGAGGCCCAGGTCTATCTGAAGAAGGAGGCCATCGAGAAGTACCGCAACGACTCGGAGAATGCCCTCTACCGCCATATGCCCGAGCAGGGTATCCAGCTCACCTTCACCATCGGTTCGGTGGACTCCTTCCGCGAGGACCTGAAGGAGGCCGAGCAGCGCACCGGGACGGCAGTTCCCGTGGTATATGAGAACCAGCGCAACACCTGGACCAACATTCTGGTGAACATCCTGCCGTGGGTGTTCATCGTCGGCGTGTGGATTTTCCTCATGCGCTCGATGGCGCGCGGGGGCGGTGCCGGCGGTGGCGGCATCATGAACGTGGGCAAGGCCAAGGCCCAGGTCTTCGACAAGGATAACGCCAAGCGCGTGACCTTCAAGGATGTGGCCGGTCTGGCCGAGGCCAAGGTCGAAATCATGGAAATCGTGGACTTCCTCAAGAAGGCCGACAAATACCGCGAACTGGGTGCCAAGATTCCGAAGGGTGCCCTTCTTGTAGGCCCTCCGGGAACGGGCAAGACGCTGCTGGCCAAGGCCGTGGCAGGCGAGGCCAACGTTCCCTTCCTCTCGATTTCGGGTTCGGACTTCGTCGAGATGTTCGTCGGAGTGGGCGCATCGCGCGTGCGCGACCTTTTCGAGCAGGCCAAGCAGAAGGCTCCCTGCATCGTCTTCATCGACGAAATCGACGCCATCGGCCGTGCGCGCGGCAAGAATGCCGGCTTCTCGGGCAACGACGAGCGCGAGAATACGCTCAACCAGCTGCTGACCGAGATGGATGGCTTCCAGACCAACACGGGTGTCATCGTGCTGGCCGCCACCAACCGGGTCGACATCCTGGACAAGGCGCTGACGCGTGCCGGACGTTTCGACCGTCAGATTGAGGTGGGGCTGCCCGACGTCAACGAGCGCAAGGAGATTTTTGACGTCCACCTGCGTCCGCTCAGGCTCGACCCGCAGCTCGACCGCTCGTTCCTGGCGCGTCAGACTCCGGGATTCTCGGGAGCCGACATCGCCAACGTCTGCAACGAGGCGGCGCTCATTGCCGCCCGCCACAACAAGAAGTTCGTCACGCGCGAGGATTTCCTCGCGGCCATCGACCGCATCGTCGGCGGACTCGAGAAGCCCAACATGCCGATGACGCCCGAGGAGCGGCGCATTACGGCTATCCACGAGGCGGGCCATGCCGTGGTGATGTGGTCGCTTTCGCAGTGCGACCCGGTGCTCAAGGTGACCGTCGTACCGCGCGGCCGCAGTCTCGGTGCTACGTGGTCGTCGCCCGACGAGGACCGCATCCATGTGACCAACGAGGCGTTGGCGGAGCGGCTTGCCGGTCTGCTCGGCGGCCGCATTGCCGAGGAGGTGAACTACCGCACGCTCGGAGTCGGTGCGCTGAACGACCTGGAGCGCGCAACCAAGATGGCCTACGCGATGGTGACCTACTACGGCATGAGCCGGAAAATCGGCCCCATCAGCTATTACGATTCGACCGGTACGCGCGATACCTTCACCAAACCTTTCAGCGAGCAGACGGCCCGCGACATCGATGAGGAGGTGCGCCGCATCGTCGAGGAGGCCTACGCCCGTGCCCGCGGCATCATTGAGGCGAAGAACGCCCAAATCAACGCCATTGCCGACCTGCTGCTCGAGAAGGAGACCATCTACAGCGAGGACCTCGAGCAGATTCTGGGTCCCGCGGCGCAGAAGCCCCGCGATACGCAGTCCAAGGCCGACAAGTCCTCCGACGGGGCGGTGAAGGAATCGGACGCTTCCTCCGAACAGGGTGCTGCTGCACCGGCAGAGGGCGCTGCGGAGGGCTCTGCTACTGCTGCTGCGGACAGGAGCGCTTCGGCACCGCATGCTGCCGAGGCGGCCGACGGCGGAGCCGGAAAACCCTCGGAACATTAACCTAAACCTGAAGACCTGATGGGAGAAACGATGAAGAACCTTGTGGTGCGGACACTGAGCGGCCTGGTGCTGGTCGTCGTGATGCTGGGCTGCATCCTCTATTCGCAGTGGAGCTTCGGCGCGCTGCTCTTCGTGCTGCTTGTGGGTGGCATGCTCGAGTTCTACGGGCTGGCCCGCAAGCACGGCAACGAACCGCAGACGGTCGTCGGCATTGTCGCCGGTGTGGTGCTTTTCGGCCTGAGTTTCGCCGTTACGGTAGGCGGGACGCACTCCGAACAGCTGACCGGTATCGGTGTGGCCTTCCTGCTGCTGCTCCTGCCGCTCATGTTCATCTGCGAGCTCTATCGCCGTCAGCCGAACCCGATAGCCGGCATCGGCGCAACCCTCGGCGGTATTTTCTATGTGGCTTTCCCGCTGGCGCTCGTGTGCCATATCCCGACGATGTGGGGCGAGCGCGAACCGGTTCTGATGGTCTATTACCTCTTCATGATTTGGGCCAACGACGTCTTTGCCTATCTGGTGGGGATGGCCGTCGGCCGCAATCCGCTCTTCGAGCGCCTCTCGCCCAAGAAGACCTGGGAGGGATTCTTCGGCGGAGTGGCCGGCGCCGTGCTGGTCGGAGCCATCGGCAGCTGGCAGGTGGGAGGCTCGATGGCCGCATGGATTGGCCTTGCGCTGGTGGCAGCCGTGACCGGCGTGCTGGGAGACCTGGTCGAGTCGATGTTCAAGCGAGCTGCCGGCGTGAAGGATTCGGGCAACCTCATCCCGGGCCACGGAGGCGTGCTCGACCGTTTCGATGCGTTGCTGCTGTCGGCTCCGTTCGTGACGGTATACCTTTATTATGTCATGTAAACAGCGTTTCAACCGATTAATACGTTTCGAAGATGAGAATCAACAAAGAGGGCTACAGAATCATCTGTTTCTCGGGCGTTTTCTGCCTGCTGTTGTGGTGGCTGATTTACCATCTGCTCGTCAACCATGCCAACATCAGTGTCATGTGGCTGAGCGCCGTCCTGCTGCTGCTGTTCTGGTTTTTCATCGTGGCGTTCTTCCGCGAGCCGCGCCGCGTGCGTATCCATGACGCCGATTTGGTCTTCGCCCCCTGCGACGGCCGCGTGGTGGTGACCGAGGTGGTGAGCGAGGACGAGTATCTCCGCACGGAGATGCTCCAGATTTCGATTTTCATGTCCATCACCAACGTCCACATGAACTGGGTTCCCGTGGGCGGCGATGTCGAATACTTCAAGTATCATCCGGGCCGTTTCCTGGTGGCATGGCATCCCAAGTCCTCGACCGAGAACGAGCGTACGACGACTGTCGTGCGGATGGATTCGGGCCATCGGGTCCTCTTCCGCCAGATTGCGGGCCTCATCGCCCGGCGCATCGTCTCCTACATGAAGCCCGGCGAGCATGTCGAGCAGAACAGCGTTGCTGGATTCATCAAGTTCGGCTCGCGTGTCGATGTGCTTGTGCCGAAGGACAGCGAGCTGCTCGTCGAAATCGGCGACCCCGTCGTCGGTTCGCAGACGCCCATTGCCCGTCTGAAGTCGCACGTCGAATAAACCCCTCCCTGCGATGGCCATAACCCAGCAGACGTTGCTCAAGTTTGTGGTCGGCGCCGCCATTACGGCCGCCGTCCTCTTTCTTGTGTGGTATTTCAGCTCCATCGTCGTCTACATCCTCGTGTCGGCCGTGCTGGCCGTCATGGGCAATCCGTTGGTGAAGCGTTTGGCCTGTATCCGCATCCGTGGGTGGCAGGTGCCCCGCTGGCTGGCGGCACTTGTGACGCTTGTGGTCATCTGGGTTGTACTGGCGGTGCTGTGCACGCTCTTCGTGCCGCTCGTCTTCCATAAAATCCAACAGCTGTCCGGCATTGACTTTGCGGCGGTCATGGACTCCATCGAAGAGCCCGTAGCGCGCATGCAGTATTACCTCGACGAACTCTTCGCCTTGCCCGAGAGCTTCTTCTCGCTTTCGGAGTCGCTCAGCGCCGGGCTGCGTTCGTTCGTCAATCTGGGGTCGCTCAACACGCTCTTTTCGTCGCTCTTCAACATCGTGCTTTCGTCGGTGGTGGCGATATTCTCCATTTCGTTCATCACCTTCTTCTTTCTCAAGGACGAGGGACTCTTCTATGCGATGGTCTCGGCGATGTTTCCCGAGCGTTACCACGAAAACATCATCCGGGCGCTCGACTCCGTTACGACGTTGCTGGCCCGTTACTTCACGGGCATCCTTTCCGAGAGCCTGCTGCTGACGATTGCCGTGTTGCTGGTGATGATGGCCTTCGGGATGAAGACGGCCGACGCCTGCTTCATCGGCCTGATTATGGGTGTGATGAACGTCGTGCCCTATGCCGGTCCGCTTATCGGCGGAATCATGGCTGTCTGCATCGGCGTGATAACTCCCATCGAGGGGACGTCGGTCGGCCATACGGTGCTGGTGATTGTCGCATCGCTGCTGGTGCTCAAGGGGCTCGATGACTTTGTCCTGCAGCCGACGCTCTATTCCGAGCGGGTCAAGGCCCATCCGCTCGAGGTCTTCATCGTGATTCTCATTGCCGGTTCGGTGGCCGGAATCCTCGGCATGCTGCTGGCCATTCCCTCCTATACCGTGCTGCGAGTCTTCGCCAAGGAGTTCTTCTCGCAGTTCAGCCTGGTGCGCAAACTGACCGAAAAAATCTGATGGATACGCTTGTCATCGAAGGTACGGTGGTGCATGGCCGTCAATTGGGGCGTAAGCTCGGTTTCCCGACCGCCAATCTTGCGGTTCCCGATACGCTGGAGGCTGCCGACGGAGTCTATCTCTCCGAGGCCGAAGTCGGCGGGATACGCTATGCGGCGATGTCGAATCTGGGCCGCAATCCCTCGGTCGGAGGTACGGAGCGGCGGCTGGAGAGCTATCTGTTCGGCTTCGAGGGCGAGTTGTACGGCCGGACGCTGCGAATTCGGCTGCTGGCCAGGTTGCGCGAGGAGCGCAAGTTCGCTTCGGTCGAGGAGCTGCAGCACCAAATCGAAACGGACCGCCGCGCCGCCGAGGCCTTCTTCGCCGCACGCGAGTCGGCGCAGTGAGGTGCGTCGTATCGGCAGGCCGGTGATGCCTCCGTCCTGCCCCGAAATAAAAAGCATATATTAAAAAGTATAAACCGATTAGTTATGTATCTGGATTTGAGCATTCCCTACAAGGTGGCCGACATGTCGCTGGCCGAGTGGGGACGTAAGGAGATTGAGGTTTCGGAACATGAGATGCCCGGCCTGATGGCCGTGCGCCGCAAATACGGTCCGCTCAAGCCCCTCAAGGGTGTGCGCGTGATGGGTTCGCTCCACATGACCATTCAGACGGCGATTCTCATCGAGACGCTGGTCGAGCTGGGTGCCGACGTGCGTTGGTGCTCGTGCAACATCTTCTCGACGCAGGACCATGCCGCAGCGGCCATCGCCGCCGCCGGTGTTCCGGTCTTCGCCTGGAAGGGCGAGACGCTGCCCGAGTACTGGTGGTGTACGGCCATGGCGCTTTCGTTCCCCGGAGGCAAGGGCCCGCAGCTGATTGTCGACGACGGCGGCGATGCGACGCTGCTGATTCACAAGGGATTCAAGGCCGAAAACGACGCTTCGACGCTGGATTACGAACCGTCGTCTTACGAGGAGGAGGTCATTCTCGGCACGCTGAAGCAGATTCTGGCCGAAGATGGCGACAAGTGGCACCGTACGGTGGCCGAGTGGAAGGGTGTCAGCGAGGAGACCACCACCGGCGTGCACCGTCTCTACCAGATGCAGGCTGCGGGCGAACTGCTCGTGCCGGCCATCAACGTCAACGACTCGTGCACCAAGTCGAAGTTCGACAACCTCTACGGCTGCCGCGAGTCGCTGGCCGACGGCATCAAGCGTGCGACCGACGTGATGATTGCCGGCAAGGTGGTCGTGGTCTGCGGCTACGGTGACGTGGGCAAGGGTTGCGCCAAGTCGATGCGTTCGTACGGCGCCCGGGTGATTGTGACCGAAATCGACCCGATTTGCGCGCTGCAGGCTGCCATGGAGGGCTTCGAGGTGAAGACCGTCGAGAGCGCCCTTGCCGAGGGCAACATCTATGTGACCTGTACGGGCAACTGCGACATCATCACGCTCGAGCACATGGAGCGGATGCGCGACCAGGCCATCGTCTGCAACATCGGCCACTTCGACAACGAAATCCAGATGGCCCGTCTCGAGAAGTCCGATGCCGTGAAGACCACCATCAAGCCGCAGGTCGACAAGTACACCTTCCCCGACGGGCATTCGATTTTCGTGCTGGCCGAAGGGCGTCTGGTGAACCTGGGCTGCGCCACGGGCCATCCCTCGTTCGTCATGTCGAACTCCTTCACCAACCAATGCCTCGCGCAGATGGAGCTGTGGCAGAAGGAGCACGCGGTCGGCGTCTACCGCCTGCCGAAGCACCTCGACGAGGAGGTTGCCCGTCTGCACCTCGACAACCTCGGTGTCGAACTGACGCAGCTCACGCCGAAGCAGGCCGACTACATCGGTGTGCCGGTCGAGGGTCCCTACAAGGCCGACCACTACCGTTATTGATTTGCGTCGGGGGGCGGCCGCCGCTCCGGATTCCGCATACGAAGAGAGCCTCTGAACTGTTCGGAGGCTCTCTTTTTGGTTGGGTGGTGGCGGGCCGGACGGTGCACCGGTTGCACGAGTTGTATCATGCCTTGTCAAGGCGGTGCCCCGCTCGGGAGACAGATTCCGGGGCGGTGAGATCCGCTTTCCAACCCCGGCCTGCGTCAGTGCCGGAAGGGGATGCATACCGTACGGGGCTGACGCTGAAGGGCGGCGTTTGCAGCACGGAGCAAATCGGTGGAGGATTCGTTTTCCGGCACCGTGATGGCGGGCAGTTCATCGGGCAGCGTCACCGTGTAGCTTCCCGGAGCGCCGGGAACCCCCGCCTCGTCGAAGGCCATGTAAATCACCTCATAGGTCTCGCCGGCCATCGAGGCATCCCAGAAGGTGACGTCGTAGTAGTAGAGGCCGTCGGAACTCTCGAGCAGGGTGCTGCTCTTCCATCCCGAGTAGTAACCGTCATACCCCTCGCCGTAGGCATTCGAGAGGTTGGTGAAGTAGTTGCGCCAGGCCGAGGGCTCCTTCTTGGCGAAGTCTCCCGCGTAGTAGCCGTCCTCGTAGCGGAAGGTGCGGGCTCCGTCGACTGGTTCGAAACGGTAGACGGCGGCGAAGCACGATTCGGGAGCCCCTTCGAGTTCCCCGGAGTTGATGACCACATGCTGAATGCGCACCGAGGCTTCGCTCTGCTCCGAGCCGCCTGTCGAGGGACGGTCCATCGTCCGCAGCTGTTTCCAGTGGAGCTTGCCGGGGTTGCCCTCCGCATCGACACCGACTACGGCCAGGATGAAGTCGTAGGCATATCCCCACGAGGTGTCGGTCATGTGGTTGTCGGCGACGGGTTTCTGGGCGAGCAGGTAGTTAATCATGTCCTCCTCGGTATTGGGGATGAAGTCGGGATTGTCGGGGTCATCATCGAAATAGGAGCTGTAGACACATGAGGCGTAGTAGGCTGTAGTCTTGTCGTTGGGGGTGAACGTCACGTCGATGGTGCAGTAGTAGGAGTTGCGCTCAGCATACGAAACCTCGAACTCGACCCACGGTCCCGAGAGATAGGCCGGCGACTGGGTGGTTGCGCGCAGTTCGGCCCACGCGGAATCGAGCGTCGTTTCGCCGTCACCGCGGGCCTTGATGCGAAGGGTGTATTCCGTGGCGGGCACCAGTTCCTGGAAACTGGCCGTAAGCTCCGAGGTTTCGGTCTCGGCGACGATTGGCGTAACGGCACCGTGTTCGTTCCGGTACTGGAGCGTGTAGACGTATCCGACAGCCCCCTCCACGGCCTCCCAGGCCACGGAGAGTGTATTTTCGGTTACCTCCGTCTGGACCGGAGCAGGTTGCGTCAGAGCCTCGGGTTGCGGTTCGGGCACAGGCTGGGGTTCGGGCGAGGATTCATCCTCCGTGCAGGCTCCGGCTACGAAAGCCAGAAGGAGCAGCGACAGCAGTTTCTTCATAAAAGGGGAAATGTGTTAGGGGTGAATGGGTTTGGACGGGCTCCTGCGAATCTGGGAGCGCCGTTTGTAAAGCTATCGTTTTTCCGCCGGATTTCCAAATTCCGCGCCTTTTTTTGGTGGAGAATCCGCCTTGCGGTGGAAATCTGGTGTAGATTTTCCGTTTGGGAGCGGTGACCGGAGGCCGTCCACCCTTCCGCAAAGGGTGTTCCGACGCCGTATTCCGGGGCTGCGGGTATTCGCTTTGCGGCTCCGGTCGGCGCAGTCTCTTCGGGGGCAGTGTATGGCACGTTGCCCCGGGATGGCTCCCTGCGGCACGAAAAAACGGCAGCCCCGCCAGGGACTGCCGCTTCATGCGTGGATGTCGGAGGCATCAATAGCCGAAGAGCTCCTCCTGAGATACGGTCTTGATGGGGCCGAGCGTCTTGAGGAAGTTCAGGTCGAGGTTCTGGATGTCGCCCAGAATACCGTAGGTGTAGTTGCGGTCCTTGACCCACTGCTGCTGCGTGGCCTTCACGTCGTCGAGCGTCATTGCCTGCACCTTTTCGAAAATCTGACGGTCGCGGTCCTCCGAGAGCCCGAGACGGCGCAGTGCGATGTAGGAGCCCAGCACGTCGATGCCCGTGGTGCGGTCGGTGCGCAGACGGCTCAGCACGGCCTCCTTGGCGATGTTGAAAGCGGCCTCCGATTCGGGCATCTGGTTGATGATTTCGTCGAATGCCTCGATGGCGGTCTGCATCTTGTCGTTCTGCGTGGCAATGAAGGCAACGTAACTGTAGTTGTCGTCGGCATACGAGGGGCTACCCAACCATGCCTGTGCCGTGTAGGCCAGACCACGCGCCTCGCGCATCTCCTGGAAGCAGATGGAGTTCATGCTGCCGCCGAAGTACTCGTTGTAGAGCGTGATTTCGGGGTCGTTCTTCACGTCGAACAGCTCGCCGCGGTTCGAGAACTGCAGGTAGTAGAGCTGGTTGGCATCGTACTGGGCCAGGATGACGCTGCTCTCATCCGTGCGCTGCATCATCGGGTGCGACAGCTCGAGCGGAGCAAGCTCCGCAGCGGCCTTGTGCTTCTCGGCCAGAACCGACTTCACGGCCTCCTGTTCCATGGGACCGTAGTAGAGTACCTCGTGCTGCTTGCCCATGAGCTCCTGAACGAGCGAGATGAGCGTTTTCGAATCGAGTGACTTCAGTGCGTCGTTCGTCAGGGTTGACTTGCGAATGAACTCCTCGCCGTAGAACATGTAGCGCTGCAGGGCTGCGAAATTCCGGCTCTGGTTGAGCTTGGCATCGGCGCGCGACTTGAGCATGTCCTGCTTGAGGTTCTCGAGGATGGCGTCGTCGGCAACGGCTCCGGCAATCAGCCCCTCGACAATCTCCATGGCGCGCGGCATGTTCTCGCTCAGACCCGTAATCGTGATGGAGCTCTGGTTGTTGCCGGCGCCCATGTAGAAGGAGCAGGCAATGTCGTACATCTCCGAGGCAATCTGCTCGGCGCTCATCGTGTCGGTGCCCAGGTAGCTCAGGTAGTCGAATGCCGGGCCCATGGCCGGATTGCTCTCCGTTCCCATGTCGAAGGTGTACCTCAGCGTGAAGATGTCGTTCAGTTCGTTCTTCTTGTAGAGCACGTGGATACCGTCGCGCACGTCGAACTGCGCCATATCCTTCTGGTAGTCGACGAATACGGGCTCGATGGGCTTCACCTTGGACTGCTGGATTTCCGTGAGGAAGGCGCTCTGCTTGTCGCGGTTGGTGACAATCGGGGTGATTTTCGGAGCGGCGATTTTCTGCACGTTCTTGTCCTCGCCCTCACGCTTGTAGACGATGGCGTAGCTCTTCTCGCCGAGGTACTTGTTGGCCCAGTCGACGACGTCCTGCTTGGTGATTTTCGACATGCGGTCGAGCTGAGCCACCTCGTCGGCCCAGTTGGTGCCGGCGATGAACGACTGCACGTACATGTCGGCGCGCGAGGCGTTGTCCTCGTAGGCCTTCATCTGGTAGAGCTTGAAGTTGTTGATGGAGGCCTCGATGAGCTTCTCGTCGAAGTCGCCCGAGCGGAGCTTGGCCACCTCAGCGAGCAGCAGGTCGCGCACCTCCTCGAGCGTCTGGCCGGCCTTGGGGCTGCCGCCGACGAGGAACGTGCTGTAGTCGGGCTGGCCCGAATAGCCGCCGTAGGCGCCGAGCACCTTCTGCTGCTGCGTCAGGTCGAGGTCAATCAGACCGGCCTGTCCGTTGTAGAGGATGGCGCTGGCAATCTGCGCCACGTCGTTCGGGTCCGACGAACCGCCCGGCAGACGCCAGCCGAGCAGCAGGTTGGCAGCCTCCAGACCGTAGACCTCGCGCACGATGGGCTCGGTGATGGGCTCCTCGGACTGGAACTCGAGCTTCGGCAGTTCGGGGTTGGGCTGCATGTCGCCGAAGTACTTCTTGATGACGGAGAGCATCTGCTCGGGGTCGAAGTCACCCGAGAGGCAGATGGCCATGTTGTTGGGCACGTAGTAGGTCTTGTGGTAGTTCCGCACGTTGGTAATCGAGGGGTTCTTCAGATGCTCCTGCGTACCGAGTACGGTCTGCGTGCCGTAGGGGTGGTGGGGGAAGAGTGCGGCGTCGAGGGCCTCCCATACCTTGCGCGAGTCGCGCGTGAGCGACATGTTCTTCTCCTCGTAGATGGTCTCCAGCTCGGTGTGGAAGCCGCGGATGACGGGATTGCGGAAGCGGTCGGCCTCGATTTTCGCCCAGTTCTCAATCTCGTTCGAGGGGATGTTCTCGACATAGACGGTCATGTCCTGCGACGTGTAGGCGTTGGTGCCCGTGGCGCCGATGGCGGCCATCAGCTTGTCGTACTCGTTCGGGATGAAGTATTTTGCAGCGAGCTGTGACAGACTGTCTATTCCGTGATAGTAAGCACGGCGCTGCAGCGAGTCCTTCATAGTGCGGTAAACCTCAAAGCGGTTCTGTATAGAGTCGAGCAGAACGCTCTCCTTAGCAGCATCAATAGTTCCAAACTGGCGTGTGCCCTTAAACATTAGGTGCTCAAGATAGTGGGCCAGACCGGTTGTCTCAGGAGGGTCGTTGCGGCTTCCTGTGCGCACGGCGATATACGTCTGTATACGCGGCTTCTCGTTGTTTACTGACAGATACACAGTCAGACCATTGTCCAACTTGTAAATTCTTGTGTTCATCAAATCGCCCTTGACGGTTTGATATTTGTATTCTTTGGCAGCGGCCGACAGTCCGCACGTCAGCAAGAATAATTTAAATTTACCCATGATATTTTTATAATGTTGTTCTTACGCTTGTTGATTTTCCATACTTAAAAACCGATGTCGCTTATAATTATTGTTCAGCTTCAAGCTGATTTATGAATTTTTCCAGCACGGCATGTTCAACGTCGCCCATGCTATATTCCTTCTCGGCATCTTTGCGTATTTCGCTTATCCATTCCTTCTTGGCTTCGTTGCCCTGCAAAATAATCTTCTCAATGCAGCTTTCGGTTATTTCTTCTGCCCCCAGTTGATTGATGATTATGTCGCGAGTGAATGCCGTCAGATATTCGCCGTAGTGGTCGTTGATGTTATTCATAAACATCTCTACGTCGGCCATGCTGCGCAGAAATCCGTTGCTTATGGCGTTTACCAAGTTGCGCTCTTCTTCTTTAGGCAGAAGCATTCCAGCCAGGTCGCACCATTCGCCCTTGCCGTTGGCGCGTCCCTCGGCGGTCAGGTCGTAGCCTGCTGCCACCTCTCCGGCAAACAGTTTCAGCGCCATGTCGTAGAGCCTTATGCCGCGTTCGAGCGAGTTGCGGCTTATCTTGCATCCGTTGTAAGTATAGAACGGAGTGTCTTCGCCCGCTGTCTCTTTCATGCTTTCAAGAGCCTTTTTGCCCTCAATTATCTCGTTTATTGTCAGCGGACTCAGCCAGTCGTGGTTAATCATGCTCTTGCGGCTGCTCTGTATTCTGACGTCGCGTCTCGGCCATTTGCGTATGTCGCGATAGAGTCCCACGGTGGATATGTTGATGCCCGGCACGATGAATGTGTCCTTTCCGTCGGATATGACATACGAGAACGGCAGCGCCCTTGTGTCAGGATGGTTGGCTATCTTGCCGAGACACACTGAGAATGCGCCTATGTTGGCAGGCAGCAGCAGATGCGATCCGCTGGCTGTCTTGGTGCCGCGTTCAAGCTGGCCGTAGTGTATAGGGCCCATCTTGTAGGCATGGTTGCTGAAGTTGGTTGCCGAGCCGGCGTTATAGAACGACAGCATGCAGCCAATGAGCAGCGTGCTCTTGTGATGGCTCGACGAGAACGGACCGCAGAAGGCGGCGCAGGCCTCGCCGTTGCTCATATAGCTGTTGGCAAAGAACAGACTGCTCTCTGCCGTAAATCCGTTGGTTATCTGGCTTGCCTCGCCCACAAAGCAGTTGGCTATGTTGGCTCCGTTGAGTACTGCCGAACCGTCGGTTATTATAGAGTTTTCGCATATCACGCCCGAACCAATGAACACGTTGTCCTCAGGCCCTGCCGACAGAGTGCAGTCGCTTATGCGCCTTGCGCCGTTAATCTCGCAGTTGTCGCTGACGTGAGTATTGGTTATTTCGGTAGTGTTTACAATCTTCACGTTGTTCCCAACGGTGCTTTTATCCCTCTCTCTGCGCTCAATGTCGTCTTTAACAATTCCCCTTATGGCGGCGGTAAAATCCCTGTTGTCGGCATTGCGTATCATAAGTGCCGCCAGGTTGCTTGTCAGGCCGCTGAACAGAATGACATTGCCGTTGCCGGCTTCGTTGAGCACGGATATGGTGTTGCCTTCGCCGTAAGTGGCTTCGGCCGTAGTCTCCATGGTGCATACGTTGCATATACAGCATTCCTCGCCTATGGCGTAGTTGTTGATATAGTTGCCGATATTCTCTATCAGGCAGTTGTCGCCTATATATGCGTTGCGCAGCGTGGCGTTTCTTATACCCGAGTGTCTGACAAATCCGTTAGACACCTCAATGTTCTTTTCGAATACACCCATAAAGATTTCGCCATAGAAGTTGACGTTCTTTATGTAAGTAGGCTGAAAGTCGTCGGCCACATTAATGTTAGTCCAGTCTTCAGCCGTACATCCGTTCTCCTCGAGAATGTCAATCTCTTCGTTGGTCAGGAGTCGGTATCCGTCCATGGCGTAAAGTCTTTTATTCGATTGGATACAGAAAATCGTTGTAGGGATACTTCTGTACATGCAGTTCGCGCACTGTCTTATACAGGGTGTCTCTCAGCTCTTCAATGTTAGTCTTGTTTTTTGCCGAGATAAACAGGCAGTTGTCGTTCAGCTTGGCCATCCACGTCTTTTTCAGTCCGTCGAGCGTTAGTATTACATTCTGAGCAATATCTTCAGTTTCGTCAATACTCATGGAGAGAGCGCGGGCTGTTGCCACGGCTTTTGCTCTTGTTGATTTTGCTATTTGTTCGAACTCTGTCTGCTCCATATTTTGCTTTGTTTACTGTTATAACGTATTGATGTGGATATTATAAACTGCAATTAACATTTATTATGAAAGTCCTTCTTCTATTTCATGTCATATAATAATATGACTTTTTGATTTTCTGTTTGCTGAATATTGTGTAATTTTGCGCCTTGAAATCAGCATTTATGCCGTTTCTCATGCCGGTGATTCTAATGTTTCATTATTATGTTCTGCTGATAGGGTAGATTTTTTTTAGGTGATTTATGGATAATAAAAAGGTGCGTAACACTGCATACGAAGAACGTCTTGGCACAGACCGTATGTTGCTGCTTGTGCTCAGAATGGCACTGCCGTCTGTAGCGGCGCAGATTGTGAACTTGTTATATAATTTGGTCGACAGAATATATATTGGCCATATTCCCGGCATAGGTACAGATGCGTTGGCTGGTATAGGAGTTACGGGTGCCATCATTATTCTTATTTCGGCATTTTCGGCTGTTGTGAGTGGCGGTGGTGCTCCTCTTGCTGCCATTGCTCTTGGCCAGGGCGACAGGCAGAGGGCAGGGAAGACCTTGGGCAACGGCTTTGTGTTGTTGCTTATTTTCACAGTTCTTACAACCTCGCTTACATATATATTTATGGAACCGTTGCTGATGTTCACCGGTGCATCGGTTAATACGGTGGGTTATGCAAAGGATTATCTTTCGGTTTATCTTATAGGCACGATCTTTGTTGAAATGTCTATCGGACTTAATACATTTATCAACACTCAGGGACGTCCGGCCATTGCCATGTATTCGGTGCTGATTGGGGCTGTGCTCAATATAATTCTTGATCCTATATTTATCTTTGTTCTTGGAATGGGAGTTAAGGGAGCAGCCTTGGCCACTGTCATTTCTCAGGCTTGCAGTGCGTTTTGGATTCTTGGATTCCTTACTTCAGGCAGAGCTTCGCTACGACTGGAGTTCAGATATATGCGTCTCGACAAGAATGTTCTTTCACATATTCTTGCCCTTGGTGTGTCTCCGTTTATCATGTCAAGCACAGAGAGCCTTGTAGGTTTTGTTCTTAACAGCAGTCTTCAGAAGTTTGGCGATATTAACGTAAGTGCTTTGGCTATCATGCAGAGCGCAATGCTCGTTGTCAGCGTTCCTCTTGCTGGCTTTGCACAGGGATTTGTTCCTATAGTAAGCTATAATTACGGTCATGGTAACAAGGAGCGTGTGAAGGCGTGCTTTAAGATTGTGTTGGCAATAATGTTCACATTCAATTTTGTTATGGTGCTGTTTATGGTGCTGTTCCCGTCAGTTGTGGCTGCTGCGTTTACTAATGATGATGTTCTCATAAGTGTTGTACGTAGAGCAATGCCAGTATTTTTGTGCGGTATGACTATATTCGGACTGCAGCGCACTTGTCAGAATATGTTTGTCGCCTTAGGTCAGGCCAAGGTTTCTGTGTTCATTGCCCTGCTCCGTAAGGTCATCTTGCTTATACCTCTGGCATTGTTGTTGCCAAAATTTATGGGTGTCATGGGCGTTTATGCTGCCGAAGGAATATCAGATGCCACAGCCGCCATACTTTGTACATTGATTTTTGCATATCAGTTTCCGCGCATCTTGCGCCGTATGTAATGCAGGCTGTTAATCGTTTTCAAATATTTGGTTTTGTATATGCTTTGCATTACCTTTGCAGAATATAATATTATAGGTTATGTTATTTGGTCGTGAAACTTTTTTCGAGATAATACGTTTTGGCATTGTTGGTATTATTGCTACTGCATTGCATTATGGTATATATTGGCTTTTGCAGCATGTTATTAATGTCAATGTTGCTTACACAATAGGATATTTTTTGAGTTTCGTGGTTAATTATCTCTTGTCGGCTAAATTTACTTTCCGAAAGAAGAAGTCTGTAAAAAACGGTTTCGGTTTTGGAGGTGCGCATCTTTTTAATTATTTCCTGCAGATAGGTTTGCTCAATCTTTTCATTTGGCTGGGTGTTGAAAAGACGCTTGCGCCGATACCAGTTTATTGTATTGCCATACCGACAAACTTCCTTATTGTACGTTTTGTGTTCAGAAAGATTGGATGAATGGTATGTTAAGGTGAATTGGTATTTATTGTGTAATGTGACTTCATCTCAATTTCAGAAATAATCATGTCTAATGTAAAAAAACGGCATTATGCAATCATACATAATGCCGCTTTTTTGCTTTTTCAATTATTAATTTCAGAACTGCCACCAATGCTTTTTCTTTGGCCTTTCATCGTATGCCACATGCCCTTGGCGTTCCATGATTATATCATTGTATGTTTTGTGCTCTTTAATCATTCTATATATTGTGCCCCAGTCTGGAAGTCCGCCGATGTTTCTGTCGTCTATAAACATGTCAACTTTCAGCTTGCGTGAAAAATGATTGTTGTTGATCGTACCTTGTTCTTCAGGATAGTCTTTATTTACAGCATAAAACTCAACACCGCGGTCCTTGCACCATCTTACAGCTTCATCAAGCAGTTCGCCTTCACGTACAGACCATAATATCAGTTTATGATGGTCTGCTATCAACATTTTCAGAGTTTCTGTGGCAAAAGGTATTTCACGTCCTATTTCAGGATATCTGTGTTCAACAATTGTGCCGTCGAAGTCTACTGCAATAGTCATAATTCTTTAT
>OHSG01000448.1_pt1 | contig 19704 bp, 15 predicted proteins | sample 1578601 | NCBI WGS metagenome assembly OHSG01 (sample SAMEA3879534, study PRJEB24766) | human gut metagenome | biome: human-associated habitat; feature: feces | place: USA | collected 1985/1987
GGTGATCGGCTTCGCCGCAGGCGCGGCTCTGGCGGTGAAAGAAAAATTGGATGAACACGCCGCGCGGGAAGAACAGAAAAAGCAACAGCATGAGCAAACGATGGGAGGACTATGACGGCAGACATCGGGTATAAAGTCTTGAAAGCAGAGGAAACTATTGGAAAAGGAGCGTGATGCGTTTGGAAATCAATGTCCATGATGATCGTAAGATCGTAGAGATATGGCTCAGCCATTCGGAACAGGCAGATGCCGCTTTGCGTGAACAGATCCGTCCAATCTATCAGGAATACAACGGCAAAAAATACACCGTAGCAGTCTTTCAGTCCGGCACGGAAGATCTGTATGAGCAGACCCATCAGCTCCTGCTCTACAATCGAAACCGTGCGGCAGAGCTGGAAGCGGAACAGCAGGCACCGGTGATGGAATAAAAAGCGCAAGCGGTATCGGTACTGACCGATGCCGCTTAGTCAAACCGATGAAACGAAATGCGATTTGCGGTTGCTTTTATAAAAAAACCGTGATACAATATTATCTGCAAAGTGAAATCAACAGACAGAACAATCTTGATAGAAAGGCGGTGTGCCTATGAGTGGACTCCTTCCACAACACGGCGAAATTCTACTGTACGACAACGGTACTGACAAGCAGTTCGTCAGCGTGGTGTTCAAGGACGAAAACTTTTGGCTGACACAGAGCGGCATGGCAGAATTATTCGACTGCTCCGCTGACAACATCTCTCTGCACTTGAAAAACATCTATGCGGACGGTGAATTGGAGCAGGCGGCAACTACCGAGAAATTCTCGGTAGTTCGCAAGGAGGGCAGCCGCGAAGTGCGGCGCAGCATTGACCATTACGATCTCGACGCCATCATCGCCGTAGGCTACCGGGTCAACTCCAAAAAGGCCACCCACTTCCGCCAATGGGCCACCAAGACCCTGAAAGAGTACATCCAGAAGGGCTTTGTCCTCAACGATGAACTGATGAAGAACGGCCGTCTATTTGGCAAAGATTACTTTGATGAACTGCTGGAACGCATCCGGGAGATCCGGGCCAGCGAGCGTCGGGCTTACCAGAAAATTGCCGATGTGTTTGAGCAGTGCAGCTACGACTATGATAAAAACAGCGAAACCACGAAAGCGTTCTACGCCTTCGTGCAGAACAAGCTCCACTTTGCTGTCACCGGTAAGACAGCGGCGGAACTGATTTCCGAACGAGCCACTCTGGACAGTCCTACCATGGGTCTGACTAACTGGAAGGGCGCGCCGGACGGAAAAATTCTGAAAAGCGACACGCTGGTGGCCAAAAACTACCTGAACGAAAAAGAATTGAGCCGCTTGAATCGTCTTGTGACCATGTTCATCGACTACGCCGAGTTGATGGCCGAGGACGAGCAACTCATGAGTATGCAGGACTGGCTGGAGGAGACAGACCGGTTCCTCACCAACAACCGCCGCAAGGTGCTGGAGGGCAAGGGCCGCATCTCCCACAACGCGGCAGTGAAAAAAGTAGGCACCATTTACGAGGAATTCCGCAAAAAGCAGGACGCCGAATACATCTCCGAATTTGACCGGCAGATCGCTGCATATCTGAAAGGTGACAAGCTATGATCGAACGCTTTGCCATAGCGGGCTACGCGCGCATTTCGGTGGACGAGGAACTGGATCGCGACAATGTGTCTATCGAAAACCAAAAGGCTATCATCGAAGATTTCGTGAAGCACCGCTTCCCCGACAGCACACTGACCTTCTACGAGGATCGTGACCGCTCCGGCTATACCTTCGAGCAGCGGGAGGGTTATCAGGAAATGCGGCGAGGACTGATGAGCCACAAGTATGACATTCTTATCGTCAAAGACTTCTCCCGTTTCTCCCGCCGCAATTCCCGCGGGCTGGTGGAACTGGAGGATCTGCGGGACGCCGGCGTGCGTATCATCTCCATCGGTGACAACATTGACTTTCCAAACGACGATGACTGGCTGAAAATTCAATTTCAGTTTCTTATCAACGAAATGCCGGTGACGGACACCAGCAAAAAGGTAAAGTCCGTCATCCGCCGCCGTCAGGCAGACGGCGCGTGGCTTTGCGCCGCGCCCTATGGCTACATTCTCAACAAACAAAAGCAGTTTGAGATCGTCCCCACGGAGGCGGAGATCGTGCGGGAAATCTTCCGGCTCTATCTGGACGGCTGGGGATATAAGAAAATCGCCAACCACCTGACAGATACTGGTGTGCCCACCCCTCGGATGTCAGAGCAGCTTCGCAAAGAGGCGGAGGGGGAGGAATCCCGCCGCACGGTGAAAAAGGACTGGGCTATTGTCACGGTGCAGGGCATTCTCGACAATGATTTTTATATCGGCACTTTCCGGCAGGCCAAGTACACCCGGGTCAAAATCAACGGCAAGGATGTGAAACGGGACGAGGAGGAACACATCGTCATTGAGAACCACCACCAGCCCATCATCGACTACCGCACCTTTGCCACCGTTCGCGCCCTGCGGGAACAGCGCTCTACCAACCACTATCGCGGGAAGAAAATCAATGACAATGTGTACTCCGGCTTTTTGGAGTGCGGTGACTGCGGCAGTCCTATGTTTGCTATGAGCCGCCGGGATCTGCGCCCCGCCTACACCTGCGGCACCTATCACCGCCGGGGACTGTCCGGCTGCACCAGCCACCACATCCGGGTGGACAAGCTGGACGAGTTGATGAAGCTGTATCTCAAAAAGGTAAAGGACAACTCCGCCAATATGCTGGAGCGTCTCAACGCCGACCTTGCCCACGAGCAGGAGGACATAAGTGAAACGGAACGCACTGCGGAGAATCTGGAAACCCTGCTGCTGGACGCACAGGAGGAACTGAAAGCCACCAAGCGCCAGCGTATCCGGGATATGGCGCGGCACCCGGAGCAGGAGGCCATTTTGGAGGAGACCTATGACGAGCTGGAGCATGACCTGATTCAGCGCATCAACGGCTTGCAAAATCAGCTTCAAATGGTGGCGGACAAACGCAATACCATTATCCAAGTGAACCGTGCGGCGAAAACCGCCATGGAGGTCTTTGATGACCTGCTAAGCAAGGAACATCTTGACCGCAAGGATCTACAGCTTATCATTGAGAAAATTAAGGTCTACGAGGATCATCTGGAAATTCAGCTGAAAGCTGACATTGACTGTCTGCTCCGCTGCGGAGAGCTGCCGCATGAGGAGGACTTCGTTGCCGCCATGGCCCGTCAGGGGGACACCGTAAATTTTCCTGACGGCACGGGAGATATCTCAACCATTACCATCGTCCAAAGCGCAAAAATGCGTCCGGACAAGGTCTTTCGTGCCAATGTTATCAGCAACGGCGACCCGTTGGAGATCTACACGAGCAAGGACGGGGAGGTCATTTTCAAAAAATATTCCCTTATGGGCGGCGTGGACGAGTTTGCCGCGCAGCTTTGCGAAACGCTGAGCAAATCGACTGGCACGACGGTCGCCGTCACCGACCGCGACAGCGTCATCGCCGCGGCGGGCAGCGCGCGCCGCGACCTCATCGGCAAGCGCATCAGCCCTCAGCTAGAGCAGATCATGGAAGGACGCGGCATCTACCGCGCCGCGCCGAGCGAGCGCAGCGCCTATGTCACCGAGTCGCTCGACCGCTACTGCGCGCTCATCGCCGCGCCCATCATTTCCGAGGGTGACGCGCTGGGGCTTGTGATCTTTGTCGGCACCGAAGGGGAATACAACGCAGGCGAAACGGAGTACAAACTCGCCCAGGCCATTGCGGGCTTTCTCGGCAAGCACATGGAGTGCTGAGACAAAAAAGGAGACGGTTCGACTTGGAACCGTCTCCCTTTCGTTTTATTGTTACAGCGTGGCTAAACGCTGCGCGCCCTTCGTCTTGAGCCACTTGAGAAGCGCGAGCGCCGCCGCGATCGTTGCAGCCGAGACAAGCGCAAGATACACCGCCGCGCCGATGCGCCAGCCGAGCAGCAGATACAGCCCCGCGAGCAGTAGCGCGTAGGCCCAGCCGCCAAACATGGCGATCGCCACCGCGAGGCTCTGCTTAACGGGCGCAAGCTCATTCGTCCATGTAAGGTTCGCCCGCATCACACCGAGCGTCAGCCCAAGGCAGGCGGAAAAGGCGATGTACGAAAGCGCCGTGACGAAAATGAGCGGCAGCGCGGGCGTGAGCGGCAGAACGAAAGCCATGCACACAAGCGGCACGAGCGCCGGGATCGCCGTGAGCGCAAGCTGCACCTTGAGCTTTGCGCGTAATACCTGCCACGGCGTAAGCGGCAGCGACTGCGCAAGCCAGAGGTTTTTCCCCTCGAGCGAAACAGAGGGCGCTGCCATGTCGTTCATCGCCGCGATGGTGCACACGCCCGTGCACAGCAGCACCTCCACGCAGCCGCCGCGATCGCCGTAGGCCATCTGCAAAAGCGACAGGAACTCCCCGCCCTTGATCACGAGCGCCACGCCCACGACCGGCAGCAGCAGGATGCCGAGCCCACAGTTGAGCATATAGTTCGGGCTGGCCGTAAAGCGCGCAAGCTCCTTTTTGAAAAGCGCCGCGTCCGCGCTCTGGCGCTTGAGCGCCCTCTCGCGGTAGACAGTATGTCCCGACGCGCCCGTCGCGGTCGAAAGCTTCAAAAAGCTGTGTGCAAGCAGCGCCCACATCAGCGCGAACAGCGCCGCGACGATGAGCGTGACGAGTAGCATCGCGCGCCCGTCGCCCGTTCCGACGCAGCCGACGAGATAGAGCGGATGCGCCGCGCCCTTGACCTTCTCGCCGTAGAGCGCGGCGTTGGCGATGAGCGCTTCCAGGGCAGTCTGCGCCTTGAAGACGAAGAAATAATAGACCGCGATGCCCGCGAGCGAGATGATGACCGTGATGAAACTCTTGCGTTTGAGCCTGCGGCTGACCTTTGCGACGAGCCAGCCGAGCGCGCAGGAGAGCGTGAGGACAAAGGCCGAAATGAGCACCGTCAGCAGCACGCCGCCGAGGATCGCCATCGGCGCTGCCGAGACACGCATCCAATAGACGATGACCGCCGGCACGATGACGACCGCGGCGTACATAAGTCCCATCAGGTAGACCCCGAGCAGGCGCGAAGCCATGAGCGTGCGCACCGGGATGGGGAGCGCGAGCAGCAGGTCATTGTCCTTTGCGGCATACAGCCCCGCGTAGGTGTTGAACACGCTGCCGAACGCGCCGAGAAAGGCCGCCATCAGGCTCATGATCGCAAAGTAGAGCCAGCTCATCCCCGCCTGCGCGAGCGGCGCGCAGAGTGCAAGGCTCATCCCGAAGAACATCCCGCCGATGATGACGATCATCACCGCGGCAAAGAGCACGATGAAGGCAACGGTCGCGCCCTTTGAGCGCCGCTCATTCGTTTTTGCATTGTAAAAGTAGCTGCGGAAGATCTCCATCAGCTGCTTTTTGACGAGCGTTTTCAGCATGATTCGCCCTCCAGCTCAAGGAAGACCTCCTCAAGCGAATCGTCGCCCTTGACCTCTTCCATCGTGCCGGAGCGGATGAGCTTTCCGCCCTTGATGATGGCGACCTTGTCGCAGAGCTTTTCGGCGACCTCGAGCACATGGGTCGAAAAGAAGATCGCGCCGCCCGCGTCGCACACCTCGCGCATCATGCCCTTTAGGATATACGAAGCCTTGGGGTCGAGGCCGACAAACGGCTCGTCCATCAAAATGAGCTTCGGCTCGTGCAGCCAGGCGGAAATGATGGCAAGCTTCTGCTTCATGCCGTGCGAATAGGCCGCGATGGGCTGGGCAAGGTCGTCCGTCAGCGCAAAAAGCTCGGCATACTTGCGGATGCGCGCTTGCCGCGTTTCCGCCTCCACGCCGAAGATGTCGGCGATAAAATTGAGGTACTGGATGCCCGTCATAAACTCGTAGAGGTCAGGGTTATCCGGGATGTAGGCGAGGATCTTCTTGCAGGCGATGGGATCTGCCTGAATGGAATGTCCGCCGATGGTAATCGTCCCCGCGTCGAACTGCTGGATGCCGACGACGGACTTGAGCGTTGTGGTCTTGCCCGCGCCGTTGTGCCCGATGAAGCCGTAGATCTCGCCCGGCGCGATGTGGAGCGTCAGATCGTCCACAGCCTTCTTCTCGCCGAAGGCTTTGCTCAGGTGGTCAATATAGAGCATGTGCTTTCCCTCTTTTCTTTCCGCTTGTCAATTGCTTTTTCATAACTTTAGAATAATATCCCGCCCCCCCGATCTGTCAAGAGCGCATTTCATAAATTTTCCCGAACATTGCAGCGCATGAAAAAAGAGCGTTCCCAAAGGAACGCTCTTTTGAAGCTTGATACTCGCTTACACCACGACGAAGAACTTGACGAGGAACAGCGCGGAGATCACATACGTCAGCGCGCTCACGTCCTTGGCCTTGCCGGAGAGCACCTTGACGAAGGTGTAGGAGATGAGGCCGAGGCCGATGGCGTGGCCGATGGAGCCGGAGATCGGCATGCCGATGAGCATGACCGCCACGGGCAGCATCTGGTCCATGTCGCCGAAGTCTACATTCTTGAGACCCTGGAGCATCAGAACGCCGACATAGATGAGCGCGGCGGAGGTCGCCGCGCCGGGAATGATGGCGGCGATGGGCGCAAGGAACATGCAGGCGAGGAACAGCACCGCCGCGGTGAGCGAGGTAAGGCCTGTGCGGCCGCCCGCTTCCACGCCGGAGGCGGACTCGATGAAGGTCGTGACGGTGGAGGTGCCGGTGCAGGCGCCCGCGACCGTGCCGATGGCATCGGAGAGCAGCGCTTCCTTCATGTTGGGCATGTTGCCCTCTTCATCGACCATGCCGGCGCGGGAGGCCGTGCCGACGAGGGTGCCGATGGTGTCGAACATGTCGATCATGCAGAAGGTGATGACGAGCGTGATGGCGGTGAACCAGCCGATGTTCACAAAGCCCGCAAAGTCAAACTTGAAGAGCGTGGTGGAGACCATGTCGGCAAAGGGCGGAGCAAAGCTTGCCGTTGCAAGGCTTGCAAAGGGGTTCACATGCAGGAAGATGGCGCTGCCCGCCCAGTAGATGACGGAGGAGAAGAGCATACCGAGCAGCACCGCCGCCTTCACGCCCTTCTTGGCAAGCACAACCATGACGAACACGCCGAGGAAGGCCGTCACAACGGTGAGGACCATCGTGTGGTAGCCCACCTCGCCCATGCTGCCCTTGATGATGCTGGGCGTGAGCGCACCGAAGAAGTCGCGCATCATGTAGAAGGGGCTTGCAAAGCCGTTGCCCTCGGCATAGATGCCAACGTTGGAGCCGAGACCGACGTTCATCAGCATGAGACCGATGGCGGGGGCGATGCCGTAGCGCACGCCGAGGGGGATCGCCTCGACGATCTTCTCGCGCACCTTTAAGAGCGTGAGGATCAGGAACACGATGCCCTCCACCAGAATGATGACGAGCGCCGCCTGGAAGGCGGTTTCGTACTCGCACTCGTTGATGACGGCGATGTTGGCAACAACGACGGCGAAGAAGCTGTTGAGGCCCATGCCGGGCGCCATGACGAAGGGCTTGTTGGCAAGAAATGCCATGCAGATCGTGCCGATGGCGGAGGCGATGCAGGTGGCGAGGAACACGCCGTTCCACAGCGGCGTACCCACGGCAAAGTTGGTCAGCAGGTTCGGGTTGAGCGCGATGATGTAGGCCATGGTCATAAAGGTGGTCAGACCGGCAAGAAGCTCGGTGCGCACCGTGGTGCCGTTGGCCTTGAGCTGAAATAGCTTTTCCATAGTTTTCTCCCTTTCTGTTTGTTTTTTCTGCCCGCCAGCCTAACAAAAAATTAGGAAGCATAACAGATTTTCAGTCAATATTATAAACATCTTGCTAAGAAATTGCAAGCGTTCTGTTCATTCTCACGATACTTTCTCATTCCTCACCGAGAGGCGGCGCGGTTTTTGTTGTGTTTTTGGTTGCTTTGCGCTATACTATATTTAGTAAGAATTTGCACTTTGGGAGGTGCTTCCCATGAAATTGATGGTGCTTGACGGCAACTCCATCGTCAACCGCGCCTATTACGGCGTCCGTCCGCTCACCACGCGCGACGGGTTTTTCACCCACGCGATCTTCGGCTTTCTCACGATGCTCTCGCGCCTTTTGGATGAAGAAAAGCCCGAGGCGCTCTGCGTCGCCTTCGACCGCCGCGAGCCGACCTTCCGTCACCTGGAATACGAGGGCTACAAGGCCACGCGCCACGCCATGCCCGAAGAGCTTGCCATGCAGATGCCCGTACTCAAAGAGGTGCTCGACGCGATGAACATTCCCCGCTACGAGCTCGCAGGCTTTGAAGCGGACGACCTCATCGGTACGATCTCGCGCAAGTGTGAAAAAGAGGGATGGGACTGCGTCGTTGCCACGGGAGACAAGGACTCCTTGCAGCTCGTCACCGAGCACACGACCGTCAAGCTCATCTCCTCGCGCATGGGCCAGACCACGACAAAGGACATGACGCCCGAGGCGTTTTTCGAAAGCTACGGCTTTGCCCCCGCCCACATCGTCGACCTCAAGGCCTTGATGGGCGACGCGAGCGACAACATCCCCGGCGTTCCCGGCGTGGGGGAAAAGACGGCGACGGCGCTCATTCAGAAATACCAGAGCATCGACGAAATTTACCGCCTGCTGCCGGACATTGAGGCAAAACCGAACGTCATCAAAAAGCTCACCGAGGGGGAAGAGAGCGCCCGCCAGAGCTTCCACCTCGCGACCATCGTGACGGACGCACCACTCGAATTTTCTCCGCAGGACAATCTGCGCAAGGCGCCGTCAGACGCGCTCTATCCGCTCTTTATGAAGCTGGAATTTACCAAGCTCATCGACAAATACGGTCTCAAGCCGCCCGCCGACATCCCCGCCGCCGAGGAGCCGGTCGACCTCGCCGTGACCGCCGAGGCCGTGACCACGGCGGAAAAGGCAGAAGAATATCTCGCGCTCTTCCGCAAGGCGGAGCATGTGACGCTCTTAACGCTGTCCGACCTCTCAGGCGTAATCGTCGACTGCGATACAGGCGAACATACCGCCGTCTCCGCTGAGTTATACTTCAACCGCTATGAGGGCGACTGGAATGCTCTCCTGCGCGCGCTCTTTTCTTCCGACATCAAAAAGGTCAGTCACAATGTAAAAGATCTCCAGCGCACGCTGCTTGAAAACGATCTTCCCATCGAGGGCTTCGTTTTCGACACGGCGCTTGCGGGCTACCTTCTCGACGCAACGGCGGGCAAGTACGACATCGCCTCGCTTTTTGCCGCCTACTTCCACCAAACACTTGCCGAGCCGAAGCACTTGGACAGCGAGGCCTTCTCGATGCTTGGCAACACAGCTGAGGCCGAAGCAGCCTTCCACATCTACGCAAGCGCCGTCGGCGCGCTCTATGAAGCGTTCGCCCCCATGATCGAGCAGCGCGAGCTGCACGAGCTTTATTATGATGTGGAACTTCCCCTCTGCGCCGTGCTCGCGCGCATGGAGCACACCGGCATGCGCGTGGACGCAAATGCCCTCGCAGCCTTCGGCAGCGAAATGGAGGCGCAGCTCAAAACGCTCGAGCAGCACATCTACGAGGAAGCGGGCGGGCCGTTCAACATCAACTCTCCCAAGCAGCTCGGCGAGGTGCTCTTTGAGCGCTTGCAGCTGCCGCACGGCAAAAAGACGAAAACCGGCTGGTCGACGAATGCGGACGTGCTTGAAAAGCTCCGCTGGGAGAACCCCATCGTCGAAGAGGTGCTGCAATACCGCCAGTACGCAAAGTTCCGCTCGACCTATTGCGACGGACTTTTGAAGGTCATCGCGCCCGACGGGCGCATCCACACAAGCTTCCAGATGACTGTCACAGCGACGGGCCGCCTCAGCTCGACTGAACCGAACCTCCAGAATATCCCCACGCGCACAAAGCTCGGCAGCGAATTTCGCCGGATGTTCGTCCCAGCAAGCGGCTGCGTGCTCGTCGACGCGGACTACAGCCAGATCGAGCTGCGCCTGCTCGCCCACATCGCGGGCGATGAGGCGATGCGCACGGCATTTTTGACCGGTGAGGACATTCACACCGTCACCGCCTCGCAGGTCTTCGGCGTACCAGCCGCGCAGGTGACAAAGCAGATGCGCTCGCATGCGAAGGCCGTCAACTTCGGCATCGTGTACGGCATCTCCGCCTTCTCGCTCGCGCAGGACATTGGCGTTCCCGTGTATGAGGCAAAGGAATATATCGAGACCTACTTTGAGCGCTTCCCCGGCATTCGCCGCTATATGGACGAGGTCGTCGCGCAGGCCAAGGAGCGCGGCTACGTCGAAACGCTGATGCACCGCCGCCGCGCGCTGCCCGAGCTGACCGCGAGCAACTTCAATACCCGCTCGTTCGGCGAGCGCGTGGCACGCAACATGCCCATTCAGGGCACGGCCGCAGACGTCATCAAGCTTGCGATGGTGCGTGTCGACAAACGGCTGCGAAAGGAACAGCTCAAAGCAAAGCTCATCTTGCAGGTGCACGACGAACTCATCGTCGAGTGCCCGGAGGAAGAAAAGGAACGGGTCGCGGCACTTCTCACCGAAGAGATGGAAGGGGCCATGCACCTCTCTGTCCCCTTGACTGCCGAAGCGCACTGGGGCAAAAACTGGCTCGAAGCCAAATAACCGGAGGACATCTATGGAACAGTTGAAGAAAAAAGTGCGCATCGTCCCGATGACAAACGAATATCTGAACGACGTGGCTGAGCTTGAGCGCGAGTGCTTCTCCAATCCCTGGTCGCGCAATATGCTCGCAGAGGAGCTTGAAAACGCGTGCTCGGCCTTCTTAGTCGCGCTGGACGCGGAAAACGGCAGCGTCGTCGGCTACGCGGGGCTGCTCGCCGTTGTGGACGAAGGCTGCATCACCAAAATGGCCGTCCGTCCCGACTGCCGCCGCGGCGGAGTCGCGGGGCAGCTTCTCGATGTGTTCATCCGTTTTGCCGAGGGCAGCGGCCTTTCGTTTCTGACGCTTGAGGTGCGCGAGAGCAATTATGCCGCCATCGCGCTCTACGGCAGCCGCGGTTTCCGTGGCGAGGGACGCCGCAAAAACTACTATGACCACCCGAAGGAGGACGCCATCATCATGACGAAGGAATTCATCGCGAACGGGGAGGCGAAGGCATGAAGATCCTCGCTTTTGAATCCTCCTGCGACGAGACCGCCGTTGCCGTTGTCGAAGACGGTCGCAAAGTGCTCTCCGACGCCATTGCGTCGCAGGCAGACCTGCACGCGCTCTACGGCGGCGTTGTGCCGGAGATCGCGTCGCGTAAGCACATCGAGGCCATCGCCGCGCTGACCGATCAGGCGCTCAAGGAGGCGGGCGTCGAGAAAAAAGACATCGACGCCGTGGCCGCGACCTACGCCCCCGGTCTCATCGGCGCGGTGCTCGTAGGGCTGAACTTTGCCAAGTCCGCGGCCTATGCGCTGAACGTGCCGCTCATTCCCGTGCATCACATCCGCGGACACATCGCGGCGAACTATCTCGCCTTCCCAGAGCTGGAGCCGCCGTTCCTCGCGCTGTGCATGTCCGGCGGCAATACCCTCATCGTCGATGTGCGCGGCTACACGGACTTTGCCCTTCTCGGTGCGACGCGCGACGATGCGGCGGGCGAGTGCTTTGACAAGGCCGCGCGCGTGCTCGGCCTTCCCTACCCCGGCGGCGCGGCGATGGACAAGCTCGCCCACGAGAGCGAGGGCGGTGTCTACGAGCTGCCGCGCGCGAAGATTGACGGATGCCCTCTCGATATGAGCTTTTCGGGCCTCAAGACCGCCGTCGTCAACCTTGCCCACAACGCCGAGCAGACGGGAAAGCATCTCGACCGTGCGGCGCTTGCGCGCGACTTCACGCAGGCGGTTGTCGACGAGCTGGTACCGCGCGCGATGCTCGCCATGGAGCAAAGCGGGCATAAAGTACTCGTTGCCGCGGGCGGCGTGGCCGCAAACTCCTTCATCCGCACAGCGCTTGAAGAAGAATGCCGGAAGCGCGGCTATACGCTCTATCTCCCGCCGCTGAAGCTCTGCGGCGACAACGGCGCAATGATCGGTGCGCAGGGGTACTACGAATACCTCGCCGGGGTGCGCTCGGACTGGTCGCTCAACGCTTACGCAACAAGGGACATCGACGATCCCATCATCTGACATACGAAAGGGTACCCTCTTTTGACAGAGGATACCCTTTTTATCTCCGTTCCCCCGCCCGATGCAAGAGGACGATCTCAGCTTGCATAATTCTCCGATTATGGTAACAAATCGAATTTCTGTTCTTTTACAAATCGAACAGTTTCAGAATTATGTAAATTTCGACACACACCTATTTCTGCGATATGTTTTCCATTTTACAGAAAGCGATTCTATTTCTCCTCTCTAATCAAGCGTTTTTCCGGAAGTGCACTGCTGTGGATAAGTCTGTGGAAACTGTGGATAACTCATCGTAGAATCGTTTATTTAGAATATTATGTAAATTTGTCGCTTCCGCAAATCTCCTGTCGTTCATTCCGACGTTTTGTCGGAAAAGCACACACCTCTCCGCTTTTTGGCAACTTCTGTCGGAACTGCCGCATTCTATTTTTACTCTTTTGTCGAATACTTTGCCGCATTTCCCCCCTCCATTTTGCAGGAACTCTGCAAAATATACTATTTGTATATCACGGGTAAAATCCCCGCCGTTTTCACGGCGGGGATCGTTTCAGCAAGGAACCTGCACGCCGTAGCAGCCGCTCACGGGATCCAAAAACAACGGCAGGTGCGGCGTGCGGTAGGTGAACCAGACAAATGCGAACAGCAGCGCCCACAGCAGCGCAAAGCCCGCAAGCTGCATCGCGCCCCCGCGCAGCCGTCCGTCCGTCAGCCATCGGTAGCCCACAAGATAGGCAAGCGCGTCAGCCAGAAAGAAGATCAGGATATTCCCCCAGCCCGGCAGTTCCCCGAACGCGCCCGCGCACGTGTAAAAAAGCGTCGGGATCGCGGCAAGTCCCAGCAGGATCGACACCGCCTTGACGGCGAAGAAATTGCGGAACGCCTCGGAAAACACGATAAACTCCACCACCGCAAAAACGAAATACGGAAGAAACAGCAGCTTCATGTGCTCCCAGGTCGATTCGTTCACAGCGGAAAACGCCGCCACGACGCGGCTGCCGTCTGACCAGCCGTAGACAAAATGCAACAGCGTTCCCACGAGTCCCGTCACGGCAAAACCGACGATCTCCCAGCGGCGCAGCTCCCGTTTCATCTTCTTATCCTCCTTTTTCGCCCCGCTTCCTTGGGGGCAGGCACTATCATTCTACGCGAAAAAGGCAGGCTTTATACGGCAAAAGCCGCCCATACGGGCGGCTTTTCTTTGTTCTCTTTTATTCGGCAAAGCGCGGCACGATGACGCCGGCAGGCGCGTCCTTCGTCAGCGTGAAGCCATTCGTATCGAGACGGTGTACCCTTGCATCATCGCAGAGCGGCAGGAAATCCTCCAGCGTGCCGATCTCGGGATAGCCGTGGGTGCCGAAGCGATAGTGCATCGGCACAAGAACGCGCGGCGCAACCGCGTCCGCAACCTTTTTGGCGGTCAAGGCATCGATGGTATAATACCCGCCGACAGGGATGAGCAGCGCATCGCAGCCCTTGATCTTTTTGAGCTGTTCCTCGCTCAGCTCATGGCCGAGGTCGCCGCAGTGCACGAGCGTCAAGCCCTCGGCGCGCAGAATGTGGATGGTGTTCTCCCCGCGCAGCGCTCCGTCCTTTTCGTCGTGAAAGGTCGAGACCGTTTCGACCGCAAAGGGGCTTTCCGCCCGGTTTCGTCCCGAGAGCGTCACGGCCTCCAAAAAGGCGTGGTCGCGGTGGGAATGTGAGCAAAGCGCCTCGTCCGCGTCGACGTGCAGCGCAGGATAGGTCTCCACATAGTAGGGGTCGAGCACGACGCGCCAGCCCGCGCTCTCGATGAGAAAGCAGGAATGGCCCAGCCAGGTGATGTTCATGGTTTACTCCTCCACTTTCGTTTCGTTTGCCGTGTTTTTGCTCTTCTTCCTGCCGATCTTCGGCAGCTTCTGCCCGCGGCGCAGCCGCCCGATGAGCTTCACGGCCGCGAACACGACCGCCGCGAAAATCAGGATCCCGAGCCAGCTGTAAGCAAGCCAGATTGCAAAATTCTCCAGCCCCTCGGCAACGGCGGCAAGGCCGTCCGTAAAGGCGTTGCTGAGCTTTTCGCCAAAGCTCTTGGGCGCGTCCTCCGTGCCGGAGAGGCGGTAGACCTCGTTCAGCTCAAGCGTAACGGTCGCATAGTCCACGAGCGCGTCGTAGTGGCGCATCGTGCCGGAGAGACGTTCAATCTCATACTCCGTTTCAGAGATGGCGGACTCGATGGTGATGATGTCCTCCATATTCTCCGCTTTTTTGAGCAGCTCCTGCAAGCGCGCAAGCTTGATCTGCGCCGTTTCCAGACGCGACTGCGTGTCGTAATACTGCTCGCTGATATTTTCCGCCGAGTCGTCCTGCCACGTCACATGGCAGAGCGTGCCCACCTGCGCGCAGAAGTCAGCGAACTGCTCCGCCGGCACGCGAACGGTATAGCTCGCGTGGCGATAACCGCTGGAATAGTTCGAAAAGTTCTTCTGCTCGAAGTAAGCGCCGCTGCGCTCGACGAGCGCGGCAATGTCCTCCACCGCCTGTTCGTAGGAGAGCGTCTGCATCTCGATGTGCGCGCTGTAGATCATCTTGACGCCGCGCTCGGAAAGGCTCTTGTCGATACCCGAGCCTACCTGCCCATCGCCGTTCCACGCGCCCGCGTCTTCCGCTTCGTCATCTGTTGCGCTAAAGTCGTAGTCTTCTTTCGTCGATTCATAGCCGTTGTAGTCGCCCGTCATCGTATCCGAGCCAGCAGACTTTGCGCCGCAGGCGGCAAGGGACAGCGCCAGCACCAGCGCGAGCAAAAGGGTCAAACATCTTTTCATCTTCTTTCACCTCACTCTTAATTTGGGGGCTTGCGAAGGTTTAGACGTTCATTTTGCGAAAAAAGTTCCAAAATTCCTTGTTTTTCTTATTCCAGCTCATCGAGCGTCATCGAAAAGCTCTCCATACAGTGTGTCATGAAGTAGTCGAGCTCCGGCATTTTCATCTCATCGAGCGCGCGGCGCGTCTGCTCGGCAGCCTTTTTGAACTCCAGGTTGCCCGCCTTGAGTTCCTCCACGCACTTGATGTAGGCCGACAGCTTATCCGCCGCCTTGACGAGCTTTTTCGTCGTCTCGTCCTCGATCTTGATGATCGGCTCATAGTCCGCGCGCAGCGCTTCGGGCAGCATGGAAAGCAGCTTGTCGCCCGCCACGGTCTCCACCTTGCGGTAGGCGTCGCGGATCTCGGGGTTGTAGTACTTGATGGGCGTCGGCATGTCGCCGGTCAGGATCTCCGTCGCGTCGTGGTAGAGCGCCGCGACCGCCACGGCGTTTGCATCGGTCGGAATCCCGTAAACGCGCGTGCGGATCAGCGCGAGCGCGTGCGCGAGCACCGCGACCATGTGGCTGTGCTCCTGAATGTTCTCCTCTTCCGTGTTGCGCATCAGCGCCCAGCGCTTCACGCAGCGCATGCGGGAGATATAGGCGTAAAAATGATTCGCCATCGCTCATTCCTCCAGTTCGCCGCAAAGTCCCGCACCGTCCGACGCCGTGATCTTCACGTTCTTCACCTCATTGTGCAGCCCCTCGCGCGCAACGGAGACCTCCATATAGTTCGGCGCGTGACCCGCACTGCCGTCCTTGCGGCCGCGCTCGAAGAGCACCGGGAAGGTCTTGCCCACGCAGCGCGTAAGGTACTTCTCGTGCATCTCCTTGGCAACGGCCGCGGCGCGCGCGGCGCGCTCCTCGCGCACGGGCATATCGACCTGCCGCATCTCGGCAGCCTTCGTGCCGGGGCGGATGGAGTAAGGGAAGACGTGCATCTCGGCAAAGCCGACACGCACGATGAAGTCGAGCGTCTGCGCGAATTCCTCCTCCGTTTCCTCGGGAAAGCCCGTGATGAGATCGGTCGTGATGGCAGGATCGTCAAAATATTTGCGCAGCAGCTCGCAGGACTCCATAAAGCGCGCCGTGTCGTACTTGCGGTTCATGCGCTTTAAGGTCGCATCGCAGCCCGACTGCATCGAAAGATGGAAGTGCGGGCAGAGGTACTTGAGCTTTGCAGCGCGCGCGCAGAATTCCTCCGTGATGGTGCGCGGCTCGAGCGAGCCGAGGCGGATGCGCATCTCGCCGCCCTCGCGCGCAATGAGCTCTAAAAGGTCGATGAGCGAGGTGCCGTCCTTAAAGTCCGAGCCGTAGGACGAAATTTCGATGCCCGTGACCACGATCTCGCGATACCCCTCCTCGCGCAGCACGCGCACCTGCCTCGCCGCTTCCTCCATCGGCAGCGAGCGCACGCGCCCGCGCGCGTAAGGAATGAGGCAGTAGGTGCAGAAGTTCACACAGCCGTCCTCAACCTTGAGCATCGCACGCGTGCGGTTCACCATGCCGCCCGCGGGCAGCACCTCAAACTCGCGCCGCTCCCACACGTCGTCCACGTTGACGATATGCGTTTTCTCCCGCGCCGCGCGCTCCAAAAGGTCAATAAAGTGCGCACGGTCGTTCGTGCCCGCGATCACGTCGAGATTGAGCTTTTTCACATCCTCCGGGTGGGTCTGGGCGTAGCAGCCGCAGGCGGCGATGACTGCCGCTGGGTTGCGCCGCTTGGCCTGGCGGAGCATCTGCCGTGATTTTTTGTCGCTCACCGCCGTCACCGAGCAGGTGTTGACAACGTAAATATCCGCCGTTTCTTCAAAGTCTGTGAGTGTATGCCCGCGGTGCCTCAGTTCCTGCTCAAGCGCCTGCGTTTCGTATTGGTTCACCTTGCACCCAAGGGTGCAGATCGCAACTTTCATGTAAGCCTTATCCTTTTCCGCGCAGGCGGTGGTAAAAAATGCGCGCCGCCCTTGCTTTTTTGTTTATATATTGTATAATCATTTGAGCGATCTGACAAGTCCAAAGAAAGGATTTTCCCGATATGATCTATCTTGATCACGCCGCCACCACCCCCGTCCCCGCAGAGGTGGCACGTTCCGTATACGATACGCTCTTTTCCGGCTGGGGCAATCCCAGCTCGCAATACCCCATCGGCAAAGATGCGCGCGACGCTGTGGGCGCTGCGCGCGAAACAGTTGCCGCAGCGCTCGGCTGCAAGGCGTCCGAGCTGATCTTCACCTCCTGCGGCTCGGAGAGTGACAACTGGGCCATTCGCCTTACTCTTCATCAGAATCGTCATGCAGGCAAGCACGTCATCACGACCGCTGTGGAGCACAGTGCCATTCTGGAGACCTGCAAGGCACTCGAGCAGGAGGGCTATTCCGTCACGTATTTGAAGCCCGACAAAAACGGCAACATCACCGTCTCTCAGGTGGAAAACGCCCTGCAGGACGGCACCGCGCTCGTTACGATGATGCTCGTGAACAACGAAACAGGCTGCATCTTCCCCGTTGCCGAGGTCGCACAACTCTTAAAGGAGAAAAAATCCCGCGCGCTGCTTCACACCGACGCGGTGCAGGGTTTTTTGAAAATTCCCTTCCGCGCAGATACGCTCGGCGCGGATCTTATCTCCATCAGCGGGCATAAGGTCGGCGCGCCCAAAGGGATCGGCGGATTGTACCTCGGCGGGCGCGTGCGCGCGCCGCAGCCGCTCATCTATGGCGGCGGGCAGGAGCAGGGGCTTCGCTCCGGCACGGAGGCTACGGGCCAGATCGCAGGCTTTGCCAAGGCGGTCGAGCTGCGATGTGAGCATCTCGATGAAACGCTCGCGCACATGGCAGCCATCAAGGCCTATGCCGAAGAAGCGCTGCTCGCCCTCGGCGGCGTTGTCCGCGTCGGCAACGGACAGGCACCGCACATTCTGTCCGTCTCGCTCGTCGGCTACCCGTCGGCCAATGTCGTCGCAGAGCTTGGCTCTCAGGGCATCTGCATTTCCGCCGGCTCTGCCTGTCACCGCGGACAACTGAGCCACGTCTACCGCGCGATGGGTCTTGACAAAAAGACCGCCGCGGGCGTTCTGCGCATCAGTTTCGGCCCCGAAACGACGAAAGAAGACATCGACGCGCTCACCATAGCGCTCAAGGCGCATCGCGACACGCGCTTCCCCATGCTATAATTCTAAAATAACGGAGGTCGACATGTTCTCCTATCTGCATCAGCCCAAAGGCTTTTACAAGCATCTCTTCCTGCTGGCGCTGCCGGTCATCGTCCAGAACTTTATCACCACATCCCTCGGCTTTTTGGATACCTTCATGGTCGGGCTTCTCGGCAGCGACCAGATGTCCGCCGTCACGGTAGCAAATGTGCCGGTCTTTATCATTCAGCTCATCGTTTTCGGCCTGCAAAGCGGCTCAAGCGTACTCATCAGCCAGTACTGGGGGCGCGGCGACCGCGAGAGCATCAACCGTGTCATGGGCATCGGCTTTTTCATCGCAGGCGGTGTAAGCGTGCTGTTCGCCATCGTTCTGTGTGCGTTCCCCGCGCAGGTGCTCTACCTCATCACCGACAATCTGACGCTTGTGACGCTGGCCGAACCGTACCTGCGCATCGTCGGCTTCTCCTACATTTTCAACTCCATCTCCTCCATCTACATCGGCATGCAGCGCAGCATCGAAAACCCGCGTTTCGGCATGATCGTCTTCGCGATCTCGATGCTCTGCAACACCATCGGCAACTATGTGCTCATCTTCGGCAAACTCGGGCTGCCCGCGCTCGGCATCACCGGCGCGGCGGTGGCAACGCTATTGTCCCGCGTGGTAGAGTTTGTCATTGTGGTTTTCTATGCTTTCCGCTGCCGCACGATGCCGCTCATGCCTCACGCCATTTTCCATCCCGGCGCAGATATGCCGCGCCGCTTTCTGCGTTACAGCGCGCCGGTGCTCATCAATGAAACGCTCTGGGGCACGGGATTTTCCCTGATCACCGTTATCATGGGCCACATGGCGGAAAGCTCCGATCTCATCGCCGCCTATACGCTTGCGGGCAACATCGACCGGCTTGTGACCTCCGGTCTTTTCGGCGTCGCGGCGGCAACCGCCGTCATCATCGGCAAAGAGATCGGTCTTGGCAACCTCAAAGGCGTCTACAACATTGGAAAAGCGCTTTGCTTCACAGCGCTCGCTTTCGGCGTGCTCGCCGGCGTGCTTACCTGGGTTGCCGGCCCGTCGAAAGGTATCTTCTCTGTCGGTCAGGCAGGTTATCTGCCCCCCTTCTTCCAGAAGACCAACAAATCGGGCGTCCAGAAAAACATTCTTCTTATCCAGGGTGGCGCTGTCACACTGCTGTCGCTGCTGTTCGTTGTCATGCCGTCGGTAGAAAGCTTCTATCAGATTCTGTCGCAGCTGACCGTAGTCCTCTACCTCATCGCCTACCTGCTGATGTTCGCGGCCGTCATCTATCTGCGCTATTCGATGAAAGATGCCAAGCGGCCGTTCCGCATCGGCTCGAAAGGCAATCTGCTGCTGTGGATCGTTGCCGGCGTTGGTTTTCTCGGCTCGATGCTCGCTTTCGTGCTGAGCTTCTTCCCGCCCGACCAGATCGCCATGGGCTCGAACACCGTCTGGTTCGCAGTTCTCTTCGGAGGCGTGGCCCTGTTCGTGATCCTTCCGTTTGTCATTCTGGCATTCCGCAAACCGTCGTGGGTCAACCCCAAGAGCGACTTC
>OHSG01000479.1_pt1 | contig 19172 bp, 18 predicted proteins | sample 1578601 | NCBI WGS metagenome assembly OHSG01 (sample SAMEA3879534, study PRJEB24766) | human gut metagenome | biome: human-associated habitat; feature: feces | place: USA | collected 1985/1987
GGCGATGACCGTTAGGAATGTCAAGAACGTCGAGGAGGCGTGGAAAACCCTGCAACAGTTGTGAATCTGATTGTCGACATAGGGAACACGCTGACCAAGACGGCCGTCTCCTGTCCGGAGGGATTCCGGGTCGGGGAGCCCGTCGCGGAGCTTACGGCCGGGTCGGTCGACGCCCTGCTGGAGCGCTGGCCCGAGGTCGACCGGGCCATTGTCGCCTCGACCCGCGGCGAGCAGGCGCGCCGACATGCCGTCGACCTGCTGCGCCGGCGGCTCGCCCGCGTGGTGGAGTTTTCGCCCGATGTTCCGGTGCCGCTGGGAAACGCCTACCGTACGCCGCGTACGCTGGGCAGCGACCGTCTGGCGGCCGCCGTTGTCGATTTCGGCACGGCCGTGACGGTCGATTTGGTGACTGCCGACAACACGTTCCGGGGAGGCAACATCGCTCCGGGCATGCAGATGCGTTTCCGCGCGCTGCACGACTATACGGCCAGCCTTCCGCTGTGCGGCGAAGAGGGCGAGCCCGAGCTGCTGGGCACGACGACCGAGACGGCCATCCGGGCTGGGGTGCTCTGCGGCATGCTCTTCGAAATCGAAGGCTACATCGCACGCATGCGCGCGCTTTACGGCGACCTCTGCGTGATTTTTACGGGCGGCGACGCGAAATACTTTGCTAAACGAATTAAAAATACGATATTTGCAGACTGTAATTTGGTCTTTCGCGGATTGAACAGAATTTTAGAGTACAATGCAAGTGAAGAAAACCCTATTCTGCCTGGCCGTTGCGGCGGCAGCCCTCATCCCGGCAGCCCTTTCGGCCCAGACGAGCAGCATTAACGCTTTCTCTCCCTATACGATGTACGGCATCGGCGAACTCAATACGCAGGGGACGCTGCCGACGCGTTCGATGGGCGGTGTGGGTGTTGCCATGCGGAACTCGGGTATGATGAACCTGCTCAATCCCGCTTCGTACAGCGTTGCGCCGCAGAAGAGCTTCCTCTTCAACTTCGGCGTCGAGGGCCAGAACTACTACAACGCGCAGACGGCCGAGGGTGTGGCCAAGCGAACGGCCTACAATACGTTCAACTTCCACGACATCGCCTTTCAGGTTCCCGTGACCAAGAAGCTCGGCCTGGGCTTCAGCCTCACGCCCTACAGTTCGGTGGGTTACCGCGTGAAGTACAACCAGACCTACGGCGGTATGGAGGACGACCCCATCTGGGGCAACGTGGGCCGCATCCAGTACCAGTACCAGGGTGAAGGCGACGTGACGGAGGTCAAGCTGGGCCTGGGCTGGGAGGTAGTCAAGAACCTTTCGGTCGGTCTGGCCGTCCAGTACTACTGGGGCGACATCGACCGTACGTTCGTCATGACCCCGCAGGCCATTACGGGCGACGGTCCCTTTGCGTCGACCGTCGGTACCGACAACTACAGTGTCTCTTCGTTCAAGGGCCAGTTGGGTGTGCAGTGGAACGCCATCGCCGACCGCAAGCGGCTGCTGACGGTGGGTGCTACCTATGATTTCGGCGGTGACCTCAATCCCTCGGTGACCAAGAGCATCTATGTGGGCGACCTCTACAACACCACCGTCAAGGGCGATACCACCCGCATGGCGCTGGTGCTGCCCCGACAGCTGGCCGTCGGCGTCTTCTACCAGACTTCGAAGTGGGCCGTCGGCGCCGACTACGTCTATCAGGACTGGGGCGGACGCAACGGCGGCGTCGAACATACGGGTGTCAGCGGCTCGGACATGAACTCGTTCGAGGTGGCCTATACCGATACGCACACCGTCAAGCTGGGTGTCGAGTTCACCCCCAACCGCTACGATATCCGCCGTTTCCTCAAACGATGGGCCTACCGCGCCGGTTTCCGCTACGGAACCTATCACCAGACCTTCGGCGGGCAGCGTCTCGACCAGATGGCGGTGACGCTCGGCGTGGGCATTCCGGTCAAGTACCGTGCCTTTTCGTCGATTGACATCGGCGTGGAGTACGGCATGCGCGGCTTCAACGTCGCCGAGCGGCTGGGGCTGGTCCGCCAGCAGTACATCAAGTTCGCCATCGGATTCACACTCTTCGCCGGAGCCGAGAACAACGAGTACTGGTTCCTGCGTCCGAAGTATGATTAAAGGGGTAAAATTTGTATTTCTGTCGGTTTCGTCGTAATTTTGCACGTCCGATGGACAAAATCGGCCGCCGAGCACAAGTCGAGCACAAGCAACAACAATAAAACAAATACATAAATCAACCCATGAAACACGTCAAAATTTTACTTGCAGCCGCAGCCTGCCTGGTCGCTACGGCTTCCATGGCCCAGGACCTGAACTCCCCCCAGTATGCCAAGTGGGGCTCTACGCTTGAGGAAAAACAGCAGAACATCCTGAACAGCAACTTCCTGAAGGAGTCGTGCGACAACCGCGACTACGATGCGGCAGCTCGCTATCTCAATGCGTTGATTAAGAGTTGCCCCGAGGCTTCGTCGGCCATTTATCAGCGCGGCGCCATCGTCTATAAGAACAAAATCAACCGCGCGAAGAGCCTTGCCGAGAAGAACGCCTATGTCGACTCGCTGATGCTCATGTACGACCTGCGCGCCAAGTACTTCGGCGACAACCCCAAGCAGGGTACCGCCTACATCCTCGACCGCAAGGCCCGCGAGTATGTCATCTACCGTCCGGCCGACCGTGCCGGCATCCGCAAGTTCTTCCGTGAGGCCATCGAGGCCGGCGGCGAGAATGTGGACCCCGAAACCGTAGCGCTCTACTTCGGCAACCTCTGCGAGGACTACAAGACCACCGACGAGGTGATGCCCGACGAGGTGATTTCGGAGTATGACCGTCTGTCGCCCATCTTCGAGAACAACCCCGACGCCATCGAGAGCAAGAATCAGTTCGATGCAGCGTTCGGTCTGAGCGGTGCCGCCAACTGTGAGAACCTCGAGAAGCTCTTCAGCAGCAAGCTGGAGGCCAACCCCGAAGACGAGGCCGTGCTGGCACAGGCCGTGTCGCTCATGTCGCGCGCCAACTGCGACGGCGAGTTCTTCTTCACCACCGCCGAGAAGTACTACACGGTTCACCCCACGTCGGAGACCGCCCTTTCCCTGGCTCAGGTTTTCCAGAACAAGGGTGAATACGACAAGGCCATCAAGTATCTGAACGAGGCGCTTGCCACCGAGACCGACAACGCCGAGCGCGAGAAGCTGCTCGTCCGCATCAGCCTCGTCGATATGGTTGCCAACAACTTCTCGGGTGCTGCCGCCGCTGCCCGCCAGGTGCGCGAGCTCAACCCCGAGAACGGTCTCGCGTACTTCGTACTGGCTCAGTGCTATGCCGCTTCGGCCGCTTCGTGCGGCGGTTTCGCCGGTCAGGCTGCCTTCTGGGCCGCTTACGACACGATGTCGCAGGCCGTGAGTCTGCTCCAGAACAACCCCGAGTATCTCGACACCGCCAAGTCGGCCCTCTCGGCTTACCGCGGCCACTTCCCCACGTCGGAGGAGTGCTTCTTCAACGAGCTGCAGGAGGGTGCCCGTTACACCGTAACGTGCGGCACGGCTGCCGGTGTGGTTACGACCGTTCGTGCCCGCTAACCGCTCCGAATGGGACCGAATTTACTGAAGTATCTCAAGGTAGCACTTTCCGTTGCGGGAAGTGCTATCTTGCTATTCTCCTGCGAAGAGAGCGAACGGGGCGCCGCTTCGGCAAACAACGACAAGCTGATGAACGAATACAGCGAAAACCTGTCGATTGTCATGTCGCAGAACGGTCGCCGTTCGTACCATTTCGACACGCCGCTCCTCGAAGGCTACATGCTGGGTCCGGAGCCCTATCGCGAATTCCGCAAGGGTGTGAAAATCACCACCTACAAGGATGACTCGCTCGCTTCGGTCGATGCCGTGCTGACGGCCAACTACGCCATCTATTACGACAAGCGCGAGCTTTGGGAGGCCAAGGGCAACGTCGTGGTCGAGAAATCGGACGGCAAGACGCTCTATACGCAACAGCTCTTCTGGAACGCCCGTACGGGTAAAATCTATTCGAACGTCGATTCGAAAATCGTCCAGAGCGGCGGCCGCGACGTCTTCATCGGCGAAGGCTTCGAGTCCGACGAGGAGTTCAAGGACTGGCGTTTCCGCCGGATGAAGGGGCAGATGGAGGTGGATGCGACTCCCCGCCAGCCTGCCGACTCGGCCGGCAGCGCGTCGCGCGATACGGTGGAGCGCAAGCCCCGGGCGACGCGGAGGGAGCCGACGGCCAGACCCCTGCAGCCTGCCGCCTCGGTTCCTGCACCCCGACCCGCAGCTCCGGCGGTGCGCCGCGACAAGGAGCCGACGGCTCCGACGGCCGCAGTTCCCAGTCTGCAGGGGGCGGCCGAAAGTGTCTCGGAGGCGGAACGCAAGAGAGACTTGCGCAATACGGAACGCCTCGAACTGGCTGCTCCTGCTACACTCGGAGCTGCAGAGCCTGCCCGGGAACCCGATTCGAAATAAGCACACGAAACGATGCTGACATCCGTCATACTGATTGCCGTCATGCTTCTGCTCTCGGCCTTCTTTTCGGGGATGGAGATTGCCTTCACGAGCAAGAACCGCCTCAAGTTGGAAATCGACCGCAAGCAGAGCCGAATGTTCGACTTCATAGCCGATATCTTCGCCCGTCATCCGGGACAGTATATCACCACCATCCTGGTGGGTAACAACATCGCGCTGGTCATCTATTCGCTCTACATGTCGCTGCTGCTGCGCGGCATCTTCGGCCTGTTGGGCTGGGAGCAGATTGCCCGCGAAGGGTCGGTGGCCATCGAGACGGCCGTTTCGACCGTGATTATCATCTTCGTGGCGGAATTCCTGCCCAAGTCGGTCTTCCGCAACAGCCCCAATTTCTACTACCGCTCGCTCGCGCCGGTCATCTATTTCTTCTACATCGTGCTCTATCCCATTGCGCGGTTGACGACGCTCATCTCGCAGGGCATCCTCTGGGTTGCCGGGCGCCGCGTGAAGCGTCAGGTCTCGGAGCCTCAGTTCGACCGCGAGGACCTCGCCGCGCTGCTCGATTCGGCCGGCACGGAGCAGGGCCCCGAACCCGACCAGGAGCTGAAGCTCTTCCAGAATGCACTCGATTTTGCCGACCTGCGCGTGCGCGACTGCATGGTCCCGCGTGTCGACATCGAGGCCGTCGACCTCGACAATACGACCCTCCAGCAACTCACGGCGCGCTTCGTCGAGACGAAGTACTCGCGTATCTTCGTCTGGCGCAAGAGCATCGACAACATCGTCGGCTATGTCAACTCGAAGAGCCTCTTCACGGCTCCCGAGAGTCTCGAAAGCGTGGTGATGGAGGTGAATTTCGTCCCCGAGACCATGCCGCTGCAGTCGGTGCTCGAGAACTTCATCAAGCATCGCAGCAACGTGGCCGTCGTCATCGACGAGTTCGGTGGTACGGCGGGCATCATCTCGCTGGAGGATGTGCTGGAGCAGATTTTCGGCGAAATCGAGGACGAGCACGATGTCCCCGACCTGATTGAGAAGCAGGTCGGCGAGCAGGAGTGGGTCTTCTCGTGCCGCCTGGAGGTGAAATACCTCAACGAGAAGTACGACCTGGGCATCGAGGAGAGCCGCGAGTACGATACGCTTGCCGGTTTCATCCTCTTCCACAACGAGGGCATCCCGTCGGCCGGCGACACGGTCTCGGTGGGGAACCTTCAGGTGAAGATTCTGCGGACGACCCGTTCGCGCATCGAGCTGGCGCGCGTCCGCAAGCTCTGAGCTGCGCCTGCGCGCGGGCTGCGGCCCGGCCGCGGTTGTCGGGCCGGTCGGAGTCCGGCGGCGGAACGCTCGCTCCGGTAGCTTGTGCCGGCGGGATTTTTCCGCTTTTTTATGGCATATTTACGAGAATATTTATTATCTTTGGCCCTAATTCGGAACGCCTTCTGCCCGTCTCGGCTCTGCCGGGTCGGGCCCGCACCGTGCAAACAAATATTTAACGTTTTCATATGGCAAGTTTAAACACCTTACGGACCAAGTTCGGCATCGTGCTCTCGATTATCATCGCACTCGCCCTCTTGGCATTCATCCTTTCGCTGAAGACCGAGATGGGATTCTCGGGCAATGACCCTCGTGTGGGTGTCATCGACGGTGAGAAAATCAACTATTCGGAGTATTACGAGACCTACGAGCGCGTCCGTTCGCAGAGCGGCGCCGTCGAGTCGGACGAGCAGCAGTCGGCCATGCTGGCCAACGCCGCCTGGCAGCAGCTCTTCTCGAAGTATGTGCTCGACCCGGGCTTCGAGCGTCTCGGCATCCGTGTGACCGAGCCCGAGCGTCTGGCCATGGTGAGCGGCGAGCAGCCCTCGCAGGCCTTCTACAACGCCTTTGCCGACCCCCGTACGGGTTCCTACAATGTGGCTGCCGTCAGCCAGTTCCTCGCCCAGGCCGAGACCAACGCCCAGGCGCAGGCCGCATGGCAGGCACTCAACGAGCAGGCTCGTCTCGAGCGTCTCTTCCAGAAGTATATGGGCCTTGTGCGCGGCGGCACCTATGTCAACGCCCTCGAGGTGGAGAGCGGTGTGGCTTCGGCCAACAACACCTACTCGGGCAAGTGGGCCGGCAAGAAGTACGCGTCGCTTCCCGACTCGCTCTTCACGGTCACCTCTTCGGAGATGAACGCCTACTACAAGAGTCACAAGGAGATGTTCAAGCAGCAGCCCTCGCGTACGCTTTCGTACGTCATCTTCGAGGTGAACCCCACCGATGACGACATGCTCGCACTGGAGAACCAGGCCAAGGAGGTCGGTGCCCAGTTCGCTTCGGCCGAGGATGTGCGTTCCTTCGTGCGCGGCAACCGCAACGGCCACATTGCCGACAACTACGTCGCAGCGGCACAGCTTACCGACGAGGAGGCCGAGGCGCTGACTGCAGGCAAGCAGTATGGTCCCGTGCTGAAGAACAACGAGTGGACGATGGCCCGCGTGCTCGATGCCAAGACGGCTCCCGATTCGCTGGGTGTCCGCCACATCGTGCTTCCCTATACGCAGGAGGCGCTGGCCGACAGCCTCATGGGCGTGCTGCGCAACGGCGGCGACTTTGCCGCACTGGCATCGCAGTATTCGGTCTACGACGCTACGGCCGCCAATGGCGGCGAGGTGGGCGTGCTGCCCTTCTCGGCTTTCACGGGCGAGTTCGCCGAGTCGCTTGCCGGCGCCAAGAGCGGCGACATCGTGAAGATTGCTTCGGGTGACGCCATCCAGATTATGCAGGTTTACCGTGCCGACAAACCGTCGAAGCACTACCGGATTGCCACCATCACCTATCCCCTCGAGGCCTCGACGGCTACCCGCACCCAGGTGCACAACACGGCCGGCACCTTCACGGTGAACGCCAAGGAGTCGTTTGCCGATGCCGCTACGACGGCTGCCGTGACGCCGCGCGTTGCCACGCTCGCGCAGGGCGACCGGACGATTCGCGGTCTGGAGGATTCGCGTGAGGTTGCCCGTTGGGCCTACGGTGCCGAGGTCGGCGATGTTTCGGAGATTTTCACCGTCGGCAACGACTATGTTGTCGCTACGTTGACCGATATCGACAACGACGAGTATGCAGCTCCCGAGAAGGTCGCTTCGCAGATTCGCATGCAGCTGCTCCGCGACAAGAAGTATGACGCCATCCTGAAGGAGCTTTCGGGCTCGACCCTCGAGGAGCAGGCTGCAAGCCTCGGCTCGGAGGTTGCCGACTTCAACAATGTCTCCTATGCCTCGTTCTACGTGAACGGCCCGGGCATCGAGCCGCGTCTGGTGGGCGCAATTGCCTCGACGACCGAGAAGGGTGTCGTTTCGGCTCCAGTGAAGGGCATGTCGGGCCTCTATGTCTTCGTTGTCGACGACATCCAGACCGAGGAGAAGCAGACGGCCGAGGGCGAGAAGGTTCGTGCACAGGCCGTAGCCGAGAACATGGCTCAGCAGATGGCGCTCTCCGCCATCCAGCAGATGGCCGATATCCAGGACCTCCGCGGCAAGTATTTCTAATCGAACGGGGTTTTCCCGAGACGAAAGAGCCGACTCTTCGCAGTCCGGCTCTTTCTTTTTGCCGTTTTTTTACGTATCTTTCGGTGTCGAATCTTCCGCGTCGGTCGATTCGCCTAAAACATGCATCCATGAACAATTTCACGTATTACAATCCCACGCGCCTCGTCTTCGGCAAGGGGACAATTGCCCGGCTGTCGAAGCTCATACCGGCCGGCAAACGCATTCTGGTGACTTTCGGTGGCGGCAGTGTCCGCAAGAACGGTGTTTACGAGCAGGTTGCGCAGGCTCTCGAAGGGCGCGACTGGTTCGAATTCTGGGGCATTGAGCCCAATCCTTCGGTCGAGACGGTCCGCGAGGCCGTGGCGCTCGGCCGCGAAAAGCAGGTCGATTTCCTGCTGGCCGTAGGCGGCGGTTCGGTCATCGACGGCACGAAGCTCATTGCTGCCGGCCTCTGTTACGAGGGTGACCCGTGGGAGATTGTCCTCAAGGGCCAGGCTTCGGCGCAGCTCCCCTTCGCTACGGTGCTCACGCTGCCCGCGACGGGCTCCGAGATGAACAGCGGTGCGGTCATCTCGCGCCACGAGACGCGCGAGAAGCGGGCCTTCTACGGCACCTATCCGCAGTTCTCGGTGCTCGACCCTGAGGTTACCTACTCGCTGCCGAAGCGGCAGATTGCCTGCGGTCTGGCCGATACGTTCGTGCATGTGCTCGAGCAGTATCTGACCACGCCGGGTCAGTCGCGGGTGATGGACCGCTGGGCCGAGGGTATTATCCATACGGTGGTCGAGGTGGCTCCCCGGGCCCTCGGCGACGAGCGCGACTATGCGACGATGTCGGACTTCATGCTTTCGGCCACGCTGGCACTCAACGACATGATTCGCATGGGTGTGACGCAGGACTGGGCCACCCACATGATTGGCCACGAGCTGACGGCATTCCACGGCCTGACGCACGGTGCGACGCTGGCCATCGTTGCCTGCGGTACGATGCGCGTGCTGCGCGAGCAGAAGTGGGGCAAGTTGCTTCAGTTCGGTGAGCGTATCTGGGGCATTGCCGAGGGTACGGAGGAGGAGCGTGTCGAGCGTACGATTGCACGCACCGAGGAGTTCTTCCGTTCGCTGGGGCTCTCGACCCGCCTCTCGGAGGAGGGAATCGGCGAGGAGACCATTGCCGAAATCGAGCGCCGCTTCAATGCCGAGGGTGTTGCCTACGGCGAGGCCGGCAACGTCACGGGAGCCGTTGCACGCCGGATTCTCGAGGCCTGCCTCTGAGCAGAACTCTCCGCCTCGGGCCTTCCGGGGTCATGAAATGCAGCGGGACGGAGTCGTCGGACTCCGTCCCGCCGTTGTTTTGTGGTGAGCATCGCGCGTCGAGGGTGGCCGTCCGTTCCGGGGCCGGTCAGCCGACAGCCAAAAGCGGGAGGTCGTGAGACCTCCCGCTTTTTCCTGCTGCGCGGCATATTCGATGCCGCAGCGGACGATATCCTACTCGCGCTTGCGGATGATTTCGCCGCCGTGGCGAATTGCCTCTTCGTTCTGCGGAAGCATCTTCCAGGCACGCTCCGGAAGCGACTTCTTCAGACCGACCATCACGTTCTCCATCTCGACGATAGGGCGCACCTTGAGGTATCCGCCCAGAATCATCGTGTTGAAGAGCTTGGCCTGACCCATGCGGGCGCACTCGGCCGTAGCGTCAATCGTGTAGACCTCGATGTCCTTGCGTACGGGATGGCGCGTGATGCCGTTCGTGTCGTAAATCAGGATGCCGCCCGGCTTGACCATCGGCTCGAACTTCTCCATCGACTGCTGGTTGAGGATGATGGCCGTGTCGAACTCATGGGCGATGGGCGACGAGATTCTCTTGTCCGAAAGAATCACCGTCACGTTGGCCGTACCGCCACGCATCTCGGGGCCGTAGGAGGGCATCCACGTCACCTCGAAATCCTGCATGACGCCCGAGTAGGCGAGTATCTTTCCCATCGAGAGGACGCCTTGTCCTCCGAAACCTGCGATAATTAACGTCTCTTTCATAGTTCGTCCTCTCTTATTTTACCTCCTTGATATCGCCCAGGGGGTAGAAGGGCAGCATGTTCTGCTCGAGCCACTCGTTCGAGGCCACCGGCGAGAGTTTCCAGCCGCTGTTGCAGGTCGAAACGACCTCCACCATCGAGAAGCCCTTGCCCTCCATCGAGCGCTGGAAGGCCTTCTTGATGGCCACCTTGCACTTGCGGACGTTGGCCGGCTTGTGGACGCTCTGGCGCGTGATGTAGGTGGCGCCGTCCAGATGGGCCATCATCTCGGCAATCTTGTAGGGATAGCCGTTCAGGTGGGCATCGCGGCCATAGGGCGTCGTTGCCGTCTTCATGCCCAGCAGCGTCGTCGGGGCCATCTGTCCGCCCGTCATGCCGTAGATGGCGTTGTTGATGTAGATGGCCACCACGTTCTCGCCGCGGGCAGCCGCGTGAATCGACTCCGCCGTACCGATGGCCGACAGGTCGCCGTCGCCCTGGTAGGTGAAGACCATGTTCTCGGGGTGGAGACGCTTGACGGCCGTCGCAACGGCCAGCGCACGTCCATGTGCCGCCTCAATCCAGTCGATATCGATGTAGTTGTAGGCGAATACCGAGCAGCCTACGGGCGATACGCCCACGGCCTTGTCGGCGAGGCCCAGCTCTTCGATGACCTCGGCGACGAGCTTGTGCACCGTACCGTGGCTGCAGCCCGGGCAGTAGTGCATGACATTGTCCGTGATGAGTTTCGGTTTCGAATAAACCAGATTCTCCTGTTTGATTTCAACCTCTGCCATCGTCTTTACTTTTTAATCAGTTTTTCCTTGAGCGCCTCGAGCACCTCGTCGGGCGCGAACATCATGCCGCCCTGGCGTCCGTAGTGTTCCACGGGAGCCTTGCCGTTGACGGCCAGCCGAACATCCTGGACCATCTGGCCGGCGTTGAGCTCGGCCGAGAGGAAGCCCTTCACGCCGCGCTCGGCCAGTTCGGCAATCTGCCGCGTGGGGAACGGGTAGAGCGTGATGGGACGCAGCAGTCCGACCTTCAGACCCTCGGCACGGGCCATCTCGACCGTTGCCGAGCAGATACGGGCCGACGAACCGAATGCCACGATGACGTATTCGGCATCGTCGCACTGGATGGCCTCATAGCGTACCTCGTTCTCCTCGAGGGCCTTGTACTTGGCCTGCAGACGCTGGTTGATGACCTCCATCTTCTCGGACTGCAGCTCGAGCGAGGTGACGATGTTGCGCTCGCGGTCGGCGGGTTTGCCGTATGCGGCCCACGTCCGGCACTCGGCGGCAATCTCCTCGTTGGTGCGGCGCGGACGCTGCGGTGCGAGCACCACCTTCTCCATCATCTGACCGATGGCGCCGTCGGCGAGAATCATTGCCGGGTTGCGGTACTTGAAGGCCAGGTCGAAGGCCTCGGCCACGTGGTCATGCATCTCCTGCACCGAGTTGGGGGCGAAGACAATCATGTGGAAGTCGCCGTGGCCGCCGCCCTTGCAGGCCTGGAAGTAGTCACCCTGCGAAGGCTGGATGGTACCCAGGCCCGGGCCGCCGCGCTGGCAGTTGACCACAAGGCAGGGCAGCTCGGCGCCTGCCAGATAGCTCAGACCCTCGGACATCAGGCTGATGCCGGGGCTCGACGACGAGGTCATCACCCGCTTGCCGGTCGATGCGCCGCCGTATACCATGTTGATTGAAGAGATTTCGGACTCGGCCTGCAGCACGACCATGCCGGTGGTCTCCCACGGCTTGAGCTCCATGAGCGTCTCCATGACCTCCGACTGCGGAGTGATGGGGTAGCCGAAATATCCGTCGCAACCGTAGCGAATCGCAGCATGGGCGATTACCTCGTTGCCTTTCATCAGTTTTACCTCTTTCTCTGCCATAGCCTATTCGAATTTTTGACGATAAACCGTGATGACGCTGTCCGGACAGATAACCGCACACGACGCACAGCCGATGCAGGCGTCGGGATTCGCCATCATAGCCACGGGATATCCCTTCCCGTTAACTTCAGCCGACAGTTTCAGTACGTCGCACGGACACGAAGCCACGCAGACGCCGCATCCCTTGCATCGTTCCTTGTCGACAACGATAGTTCCTTTGATTTTAGCCATAAGCCGTTCTATTGTAAGTTGGTTGTGTCGCAGGAAAACCCCTTTCCCGGCATTTCGTAGGGTACTGTCTTCGACGAATGCGGGAAGGCTCCTTACAAATATACGAAAATTTCCCGTTCTCCGCTAATCGTTCGCAATATTTCTTTGCGAAAAAACGATAAACGGAAAGAAAAAAGTCCGGGACTGAGGTCCCGGACTTGGTCATGCCTTGGCGGCAGCGCGATTGGGCGGCGTCAGTTCCGGGCCTCCTCCTCGGCTTTGGGGTCGGCGCCGTAGCGGTTCTCACCCTGCGTACCGGGCAGCAGACTCCATACGAACAGCGTGATGCCGATGCCTACCAGTGCAAGGCCGCCCACGATGGCGAAAATCGAGAGCCCGACGGGCAGACCGGCTGCACCCTGCAGTGCGGCTGCGAAGTATTTCATGCCCCATGCGAGCAGGATTACGACCCAAATGATGGAGGCGAGGTAGTACCAAAGCACCCATTTGCCCGAGCGGTTCGTGTCGTGGAGCCGGCGGACCATGACGGCGAGCTGCGGCAGCAGGATGAAGAGTCCGAAGAGTCCCGACAGCAGTATGCCGGTGGGCCCGAAGATGAGCCTGTCGAGCAGGCTGGCCACGATGGAGAAGATGAAGGTGAAGAGTACGAAGAACCAGTACTCCTTACGGCGTGCGCGGCCGCTGAAATTCACATAGTTGCGGATGCACTTGACGAACCATTTCATAGGCTGAGGATTTTTGTGTGTTGGTTTGACAGTGTAACAAAGATACGAAAAACTGCCCGACCGCAAACTTTTTGCCGCGATTTTTTTGCCGGCGGCCTCTTCCTGTGCGCCTCCGCTTCTTGCCGGCGATGTTTGCGGGAGCGCTCCCGGCTCTTTGCCGGTTCTGGAGCTTAAGCGAAAAAACGGAGAGCCGTGCCGCTCTCCGTTTTCCGGGGTGAACCCTCCCCCGAGCGCAGCTTGGGCTCGAACCACGTCGTCTTCGGCGGCATGATGTTGCCCGTGTCGGCGATGTTGATGAGCTGCTGCATCGAGACGGGGTAGAGCGCAAAGGCCACGGCCATCTCGCCGCTGTCGACGCGGCGCTTCAGCTCGCCCAGACCGCGGATGCCGCCCACGAAGTCGATGCGCTTCGAGGTGCGCAGGTCCTTGATGCCGAGAATGCGGTCCAGAACCAGGTTCGAGAGCACCGTGACGTCGAGCACGCCGATGGGGTCGCTGTCGTCGTAGGTGCCCGCCTTGGCCGTGAGGCTGTACCAGTGTCCGCCCAGATACATCGAGAAGTTGTGCAGACCGGTGGGGTGGTAGGTCTCCGTACCCTTGTCCTCCACGACGAAGCTCTCCTCCAGCCGCTTGAGCAGCTCCTCGGGGGTCAGTCCGTTGAGGTCCTTCACCACGCGGTTGTAGTCGATGATGCGCAGCTGGTTGGCCGGGAAGGTGACGGCCAGGAAGTAGCAGTACTCCTCGTTGCCCGTATGGTTGGGGTTCTTGGCCTTGCACTCGGCGCCGACGCGTGCGGCGGCTGCCGTGCGGTGGTGTCCGTCGGCCACGTAGAGGGCTGGGATGCCGGCGAATATTTCGGTGATGCGGTCGATGGTCTTGCGGTCGCGGATGACCCAGAAGTGGTGTCCGAAGCCGTCCTCGGCCGTGAAGTCGTACTCGGGCGGGTTGTTCTTCACCACATCGGCCACAATCGCGTCGATTTCGGCATTGTCGGGATAGGCGAAGAAGACCGGCTCGATGTTGGCCTTCTGGTTGCGGACGTGAATCATGCGGTCCTCCTCCTTCTCGGTGCGGGTGAGCTCATGCTTCTTGATGGCTCCCGAGAGGTAGTCCTCGAAGTGGCAGCACATGGCCAGACCGTACTGCGTGCGGCCCTCCATCGTCTGGGCATAGATGTAGTAGTACTCCTCGGGGTCCTGGCTGAGCCATCCTTCGGCACGCCAACGGCGGAAGTTCTCGACGGCCTTGTCGTAGACCTCCTGTGCGTGCTCGTCGGCGATGGGGTCGAAGTCGATTTCGGGTTTGATGATGTGGAGCAGCGAGCGCTCGGTGGCTTCGGCCTTGGCCTCGACCGAGTTCAGCACGTCGTAGGGGCGCGAAGCCACCTCGGCGGCGTGCTCCTTGGGCGGACGGATGCCGCGGAAAGGTTTGATGCGTACCATGGTCTTGTTTTCGGTTGGTGCAGGCGCGGAAAACGGACGGATGCGCTCCGTCCGCCTTCCGCGTCGTGTCGTTCGGTGGATTACTTGTTTACCTGGAAACGGGTGTTGCCCGTCTTGAAGAAGTCGACAATCTGCCGTGCGGCGGCCAGTCCGGCGTTGAGGTTCGCCTCGGCGGTCTCGGCGCCCATCTTCTTGGGCGTCGCGAAGACGCGCTTGCCGAACTTCTCGTCGAGCTCGGCCTGATTGCCGGCGGCGATGTCGGTGATGTACTTCAGGTCCTCACGCTCCTCGAGGGCGCGGACCAGGCCGGCCTCGTCGATGACCTCCTTGCGGGCGGTGTTCACCAGCGTGGCCCCCTTGGGCATCGAGGTCAGCAGTTCGTAGCCAATCGAGCCGCGGGTCTGCTCCGTGGCGGGGATGTGCAGCGAGAGGAAGTCGGCCTTGGCGTAGAGCTCCTCGACCGAGCCCACGCGCTTCACGCCGTCGGCCTCGAATACGGCATCCTCCTTGATGAAGGGGTCGTAGGCGATGACCTCCATGCCCATGGCCTTGCCCTTGCGGCCCACCAGCTTGCCGACGTTGCCGTAGGCGTGGATGCCGAGGGTCTTGCCCATGATTTCATGGCCGGTGCCCGGGGTGAAGCGGTTGCGCGAGATGTAAATCATCATGGCGATGGCCAGTTCGGCCACGGCGTTCGAGTTCTGCCCCGGGGTGTTCATCACGACGATGCCGCGGGCGGTGGCGGCTGCCAGGTCGACGTTGTCGTAGCCTGCGCCGGCGCGGACCACAATCTTGAGCTGCGGAGCTGCGGCAATGACCTCGGCGGTCACCTTGTCGCTGCGGATAATCAGCGCGTCGACGTCGGCGACGGCCTCGAGCAGCTGCGCCTTGTCGGTATACTTTTCAAGCAGCGCCAGTTCGTAGCCTGCCTCCTCGACGATGTGTCGGATTCCATCCACGGCCTTCTGTGCGAAGGGCTTTTCGGTTGCTATGAGTACTTTCATGGTCTCTCTGATTTCGGTTGTGAACTCTTCCCGCCAGTCCCACGCCCTCACCTCGCCGGTGAGGGCGTCGTAACCGGTCGGTATGCGTGTGACGAGCGGCATGCCGGACTATTTGGCGTGTTTCTCGGCGAATTCGCGCATGCACTGCACGAGTACCTCGACGCTCTCCTTCTTGAGGGCGTTGTAGCACGAGGCGCGGAAGCCGCCCACCAGGCGGTGGCCCTTGATGCCCACGATGCCGCGCTCCTTGGTGAACTCCATGAATTCGGGAGCCAGCTCCTCATAGCCGTCGGCCATCACGAAGCAGATGTTCATCAGCGAGCGGTCCTCCTTCTCGACCGTGCCGCGGAAGAGCGGGTTGCGGTCGATTTCGTCGTAGAGCAGCTGAGCCTTCTCCTTGTTGCGGCGGTAGATTTCGTCGACACCGCCAATCGACTTGAGCCACTTGAGCGTCTCCTTCAGCACGTAAATCGGGAATACGGGAGGCGTGTTGAACATCGAGTTGTTCTCGACGTGGGTACGGAAGCTGACCATCGTCGGCAGGTCGCGCACCTGCTTGTCGAGCATATCCTCGCGGATGATGGCGAACACGACGCCTGCAGGGGCCAGGTTCTTCTGGGCGCCGCCGTAAATCATCGCGTACTTGGTCACGTCAATCGGACGCGAGAGGATGTCGGACGACATGTCGGCCACCAGAGGCACGGGCGAGGTGATATCCTCGTGGTACTCCGTACCATAGATGGTGTTGTTCGAGGTGATGTGGAGGTAGTCCAGGTCGCCCGGGATGTCGAATCCCTTGGGAATATAGGTGAAGTTGCGGTCTTCCGAGGTTGCGAGCACTTCCACTTCGCCGTAGCGCTTCGCCTCCTTGATGGCCTTCTTCGACCATACGCCCGTATTGACGTAGCCGGCCTTCTTGCCGAGGAAGTTGGCGGGCACCTCATAGAACATCGTGCTGGCGCCGCCGCCGATGTAGAAAATCTTGTAGTTGTCCGGGATGTGGAGCAGTTCACGGAAGAGAGCGTCGGCCTCCTCCATCACCGCATCGAAATCCTTCGAACGGTGCGAAATCGAGAGCAGGGAGAGTCCCGTACCATTGAAATCGACGATGGCCTTTGCGGCGTTCTCGATAACCTCATCGGCAAGGATGGAGGGTCCGGCGTTGAAATTGTGCTTTTTCATGATAATCCGTATATGAATTAGTGCTTTTAGGTTGCGAACTGTTATTTGACTAACACAAATATATATAAAATATTCGGGACAATCCAAACTCTTGACGAAATAAATTTCAATGCCCGGGGCCCGACGGCGCCTTTTTGAATTGTTTTTACTAAATTTGCCGGGATTAAAGACCAATCTGCACCTCTTATGATAAAATCGATGACGGGCTTCGGCAAGGGCGAAGCCTCTTTCGGAACTAAGAAAATCACCGTCGAGCTCCGTTCGCTCAACTCCAAGCAGCTCGACCTGAACATCAAACTGCCGGCACTCTACCGCCAGTCGGAGACCGAACTCCGTAATCTTGTCTCGCAGCGGCTCCAGCGCGGCAAGGTCGATGTCTTTGTGACCGTCGAGAGCCAGCAGACGGAGACCTCGGCCCACATCAACAAGGAGGTGCTTGCCGCCTATGCCGCGGAGCTGCGCGAAGCGGCCCGCTATGCGAAGCTCAACGACGCGGGTGTCGGATACGACTCCGCCGCCCTGCAGGTGCTCATGCGCCTTCCGGACGTGGTTTCGGTCGAGGCCGAGCGCGTCACGGAGGAGGAGAGCGCCGCGCTGCTCGCCGCCGCGACCGATGCCGTCGAGCGGCTCGATGCCTTCCGCGTGCAGGAGGGGGCCGTGCTGATTGCCGACCTGCTGCGCCGCGTCGACCTCATCGAGACCTTCCGCGAGGAGGTTGTCCCCTTCGAGAAGGCCCGTACGGAGACTATCCGCGCGCGGATTCTCGACAACCTCTCGAAGCTGGGCGTCGAGGTGGACCGCAACCGCCTGGAGCAGGAGATGATTTACTACCTCGAGAAGCTCGACATCACCGAGGAGAAGGTGCGGCTTGCCAACCACTGCCGCTACTTCCGCGAGGTGGCCGCAGGCGAGGAGGCCCCCGGCCGCAAGCTGGGCTTCATTGCCCAGGAGATGGGGCGTGAAATCAACACGATGGGCTCGAAGGCCAACGAGTCGAACATCCAGATACTGGTCGTCCGGATGAAGGACGAGCTGGAGAAAATCAAGGAGCAGGTGCTCAACATCCTCTGAGCCGCGGGGCGGAGGGGACGCTCCCGGCAGCGTGCCGGAGCGGTCGTCCGCACACGGGTCGCATAACGATTATGAATCATGGGTAAGGTCATCATATTCTCGGCACCCAGCGGTGCCGGCAAGACGACAATCGTCCGGGAGATGCTGCAGCGTTTCCCGCAATTCGAATTCTCGGTATCGGCCACCAGCCGGGCCCCGCGCGGTACGGAGCGCGACGGGGTGGACTACTACTTCCTCACGCCCGAAGCCTTTGCCGAGGCGGTGGCCGAGGAGCGCTTCGTCGAGTGGGAGGAGGTCTACAAGGGGACCTGCTACGGGACGCTGCGCAGCGAGGTGGAGCGCATCTGGGCCAAGGGCAACGTCATCGTCTTCGATGTCGACGTCATGGGCGGACTGAATCTCAAGCGGATTTTCGGCGCCGACGCCTGCTCGGTCTTCATCATGCCCCCCTCCATCGAGGAGCTGCGCCGCCGCCTGGTGGCGCGTGCCACCGATGCCCCGGAGGTCATCGAGCGCCGTGTGGCCAAGGCCGAGTTCGAACTGTCGAAGGCCCCCGGCTTCGACCACGTCGTGGTCAACGACGTGCTGGAGGATGCCGTGCGCGAGACGGCCGCGATTGTCGAACGCTTCATCGCCGGCGGGAAATGAAGCGGGTGATGCTCTATTTCGGGTCGTTCAACCCGATTCACCGGGGGCACATCGCTCTGGCCGAGTATGCCGTCGGGCAGGGGCTCTGCGACGAGCTGGTGCTCGTCGTCTCGCCCCAGAATCCCTTGAAGGAGGCCGATGCGCAGGCTCCCGAACTCGACCGCTTCGAGATGGCCGAGATTGCCTGCGCCCACTCGAAATACCCCGAGCGCATCAAGCCCTCGGTGGTCGAATTCCTCTTGCCGCGCCCGTCGTATACGGTCGACACGCTGCGCTGGGGTGAGCCAGTCGAGCGCTTCCGCGACCGCATCACGCTGCTCGAAGGGGCGCCGCTGCAGGACTTCTCGTCGACCGACGTGCGCGAGGCGCTCGAGCGCGGCGAGGAGGTGGAGCGGATGCTCCAGCCGGAGGTGGCCGACTACATCCGCCGCAAGGGGCTCTGGACGCCCGAAGGCCGCATGCGCCGCCTCTCGGAGCGCATCGAGGCCGAACCCGACAATGCCGCGCTGCGCATCGAGCGCGGCAAGCTCCACTACGGCCGTGCGGCGTGGGGCGATGCGCTCAACGACTTCAACCGGGCGCTCGAAATCGATGCCGGGAACTGCGAGGCCCGCCAGTACGTTGAGATGGTGCAGGAGATTCTCGCTTTCCGTTACAAAGACATTTACAATCCCTGAAACACAGATAATGACACGATTGAAGATAGCGCTCGTGGCGGGCGGCGATTCGCCCGAACGGGAAATCGCCCTTCAGAGCGCCGCCCTGATCGAGGCGGCCCTCGACCACTCGAAATACGACATCACGGTCATCGACCTCCACCACCGCGACTGGCACTATACGGCGCCCGACGGCCGGCAGTGGCAGGTCGACAAGAACGATTTCTCGCTGACGGTCGACGGTGTCCGCCGCCAGTTCGACTATGCGCTCATCATCATCCACGGCACGCCGGGCGAGG
>OHSG01000482.1_pt1 | contig 19037 bp, 12 predicted proteins | sample 1578601 | NCBI WGS metagenome assembly OHSG01 (sample SAMEA3879534, study PRJEB24766) | human gut metagenome | biome: human-associated habitat; feature: feces | place: USA | collected 1985/1987
ATGTCCTCGTATCATGCACACATGTCTTTGTAAAAAGAATTTTTATTTATTTTAGTGATGTGTATCGTTAATGTCAACAATTTTCGCCCGTTTGATTTATTCATATTGCTGAACGCAGCCTTCAGAAATTCTAATATTGCTTTTTCCCATGCAGCGCTTGACATTTGCCTGCGGCGCGCGTATAATGCGCTCAAACAAACGATTCGGCAATGTCCTTCCGGCTCATATGGAGACGCAGAAGCGGCGGCTGGATACAATTATAAAGCATATTTCGTGATTCCTCTTTTCATTTGTGTTGACGGCCTGCGGGCCGCCGTCATATGCTAAAAAGCCGCTGACCGGTTTCGTCTTGTCATGAAACGGAGATCCTGCAAACAACGCCGGACCGATGCCGCGCCGCTGAAATTGAGGACGCACCAGAATATCCTGCACAAAAACGATTGTATGTCCATCCCCTACCACGCGGATCAGTCCTGCAAGCGCTGCCTCCTCATAGGCCGCCAGCGTCAGAAGCGAATTTGCGAAGCCGTATACACTTTTTTATCACATTGCGTTATATCGTAACATTATGTGACGCACTTTGCAAGACACGCCTATTCGGCAAATGCGTGCCTGTTTTACTCCTGATCCATACGCAGAAGTGTTCAGAACGCGGGGGGCTTTGAAAAGCTGACGGGGCTGCAGCGATTTCTCGCTGCAGCCCCGTTTAAATTTGTTCAGCGGCCCTGATAGTATCTGTACAGGAAGGTCACGATCTGGGCGCGGGTGCAGTAGGCGTCCGGGCTGAAGGTCGTGTCGCTGATGCCGGTGGTGATGCGGTTGTCATAGGCCCAGAGGATGGCGTCGTAGTTGTACGCCGTGGTCTTGACATCCGTGAAGGGGTTGAACGTGCTGGGCTTGGCGGCGGAGGCGGCGCGGTAGAGGAACGTTGCGACCTGGCCGCGGGTGACCGTTACGTCAGGCCCGAAGGTGGTGGCGTTGAGGCCGGTGGTGATGCCCTGCTCAACAGCCCAGAGGACTGCGTTGTAGTAATAATCGCTGGGCTGCACGTCCGTGAACGGGCAGACACGATATCTGGGCAGCGGGGAACCGGCTGCGCGCCAGAGGAAGGTGACGGTCTGTGCGCGGGTGCAGACGGCGTTGGGCGAGAAGGTGTAGCGGCCCGTGCCGGAGGCGATGCCGTTTTCTGCGGCCCACTTGACAGCGTCGTAGAAGTAGTCGAAGCGGCTCACGTCATGGAAGTTGAAGCTGCCCGTATTGCCGCCGATCACGCCGGGGATGTAATCCATGCCGTCGTCGACATAGGGAACGAGCGTGCCGGTGAGGATGGTGTAGTTGTGCGTGTCAGCCGGGGTGAAGGTCCACGCGTATGCCTTGCCGTCCTCAAGAACGGTCGTGAGGGGCAGATCCCACGCGATGGTGCCAGCCGGGCGGATAGTGCCGACGGTGAGCTTGGCATCGGCAAGGGTCTTGCCGCTCGATTCGAGCTTTGTGTAGCCGGGCGTGCCGGTCGGGGTCGCCTTGGTGATGGTGAAGGTCGCGGTCTTGTAGCCGAAGCTGGCGTCGCTGTTGAAAGTCACGGCGACGGTGTAGGTGCCGACGGTCAGCGGGAGACCGGAGGCGTCAAGCGATGCGCCGGTCGAGGCGTTGGGCGTGTAGCCGTAGCGCAGCGTGCCGGAATAGCCGGAAATGGTCGCATTCTCGTACTTGATGCCAGTACCGGTGTAGACAGCGGAGCCATCCGGGAAGGAGATGCTGCCGGAGACGTCGGTTCTGTCGTGGGTCGAGATCGTCAGCGCATAGCTGCCACCGTTGTAGTTGCCGGAGACCGGGGTGACAGTGACCGTGAAGGTCGCCGCGCCGACTTCGTTCTTCAGCCGGAAGGTGATCTTGTTTTCGCCTTCGACAACCGCAGGTGCCACAGCGAAGATGTCGTCTCCGCCCTCAACAGCGGTGAGCTTGATGGAGAAGCCGGTTTCGGTCTCGCCTGCGAGGAAGAAGTCGGACGGGAGCGTTCTGGTCTTCAGGTCGGTCTCGGTGCAGAGCTCGGAGATCGTGCAGGGGTTCAGGGTCAGGCCGGCCTTGTTGATGGTGAAGGTCTTGCTGGCCGTGCCGGTGAAGTTGCCCTTGCCGGTGACGGTAACGGTGGCGGTACCGGCGTTGATGTTGTTGGTGTACGCAACGCCGTAATCCTTGCCAGCCTCGAGCGTGCTGCCTTCGAACGTGACAGTCACATCGGGGGTATGGGCCCTGGTGTTGTAGGTCACGCTGGGAATATTCGCGATCATGTCGTCCGTGATGGAAGCTTCCGTGATCTTGAAGTTCTTTCTGATCTCACCGGTGTAATTGTTCTTACCGGTGTAGATGATGGTCGCCGTGCCGACATTGATGTTATTTTCGTATGTGACGGAAATATCATCGACTGTAAGCTCTGCGTCGGAATCCTTGACGGAAACGCCCTGCACGCAGGGAGAACCTGTATAGGTCTTGTCGGTCGGGTCATTGATCGTGACAGAGGGTGCGGCAATGGACTTCGGGTTGACAACAAGTTCGCCGGTAACGTTACCGATCGTGTAATTCTTAATCTTATCGGTGTCCAGAACGCAGGTAAACTTATAATTGTCGACTTTGCAGCCCTTCGTGTATTCTGTGTCTACGGTGTACGCGTCTTCCGCGATCTCATCGTTGTTCACGAGGCCCTCGAATTCGACGGAATAACCAGTGGTCGGAGCAGCATCGCCGTAGATGATGGGGTCATGCGAAACGTTGGCGGTCAGACCCTTGGGGGTGATGGTCAGCTTCGCGGTGGCCGTGCCGACGTGGCCGGGATACTCCCCTTCTGCCACAGAATCGGAATAGCTTACCGTGATGGTGTATTCGCCAACATTCTTCGGTGCGGAAGGACTGTAGGTGATGGTGCAGTCGGTGGTCACGTCTTTGCCGTCCAGTAGGACAACAGGCGCATAGGTCTCGCCATATACAGCCTCAACATCCGCCACCGTCAGCTCGACAGTCTTCTTGTTGATGTAGTTGACATCCACTGTGAGGGTAACATCCTCATAGTTTCTAAACTTCACCAGTAGTGTGACCTTGCCGGTCTCACCGGCCGCGAGAGCCGTTACATTCTTAAATGTGAGCTTCGGCAGAGCAGAGGTATCCAAGGCTTCGTAGCTGAACTTTTCGTAGCTCGGAATTTCAACCGTGGAAGGCACTGCGCCGAGCCAACTCAGATCGTAGTCATAGTCGCGCTTTTCGTCGTTGACCAGCTCCGAGCAGAGGACGTTCAGAGACGGGACATCCGCAGGATTGACTGTGATGGTCGCGGGCATGATCTTCCACGTAAGGTTTTTGAAGTTCGCACCGTAAATCTCATAGTTTTCTGCATCGACCGGTGTAAACTCTACACGCGCATTATAGGTCGCAACATCCTTTGCCTTGTATTTCCATTCCTGTTCAACCGGCCCGATATACGTTTTTTCAACATAGGCCACGTTGATCAATTGATCCAACGTTTTGCCGTTATAAACCTTCGTCGAGTTGAAGACGAACTTCACGCCGTGCTCGTTTCCGTCATAGGTAAAGTACGGAACGGGATCGCCGCCTGTTGTGGTTCCGTCAAATTCTTCCTCGTACAGAGGTGCGACGATAAAGTCGGCCCCAACGATTTGAATCTTCACCTTGGTGATCTGGAACTCATGGGTAAACTGCGTGAATGTATAATTGCTGCCGTCGACGGGTTTGACAGTAACGGTGGCTGTACCGGCGTTCGTGTTTTCGCCGTAGATGATCTCATAATCTCTTCTAACTTCCAGCGTATCGCTGTCGATCGTGATCGTTTTTTCAGTCACTTCCGGCTTGATTTGCTCACCAGTGTAACCCTTGTCCGGAAGATTGGCAATGCTCGTGAAGCTATTGCTGATATCGCCAAGATTCTTGGGGTTGATCTTGAAGGTCAGGGTTGCTTCGCCGTTGTAATTGCCTGTGCCGGTCACATTGACGGAAGCATTGTCCGTGACGTTCACGTTGCCGTCATATCCGCTGAGGGTATAATCGTCGATTTCGTTCAGCACGATGTTGCCGTGCCTTACTGTAACGTCCGGTTTAACCGCTGCGCCGCTATAGGTCTGGTCAGCAACCGTAATGTCGAGGCTGGCAATGTTTCTCTGTTTGATGATCACAACGACTTTGTTGGATGTTGCCTCATCATGATTCGCATCCCCGGAACGGACAGCCCAGAAGGTATAAGTGCCGACGTTCAGCTGTGTCGTGGCAGTATCGTATACTGCATCGGTAGTCTCACCCATCTGATAGTGGATCGTGATATCCGTGCCGATGGCGTTACCGTTGCCGTCGGTGAACTGAATGGAATCGCCGTACGTAATCTCAACAGTACTTTCCTCGTTGTTGACCTTCAGCTTCAGGCTGCCCTTGGCTTTTGTGATCTGGAAGGTCGTCGAAACCGTGCCCTGATATTCGCCCTTGCCGGTCGCGGTCAGCGTCGCGGTGCCGACATTGATGTTGTCCGCATAGGACAGATCATAATCGACGCCGTTTTCAAGGAGCTTTTCGCCAAGCGTGATAGCCGGGGTGGGCTTGATCTCATTGCCGTTATCGTATTCGAAGGGACCGACAGCTGCAATGGAAGCACTGCTGATGTCAGCTTGGTTCACAATCAGGTTATCGGTTGTCGCAGCCTGACCATCATATGTAATGGTAACCGGGTGGCCATTGTTGTCCGCAACAGTCAGAATCGTACCATTTTCCGGGTCAGTTGTGTAGCCGCTTGTAATCACATCCGTATTGCCGCTTCCGAATGTCGCGGTAACTTCAAGATCATCCAAATTCAGCGCCTGACCGCTGGTATATTTTAGATTGGGCTGATTCGTGACAGAAATGGACGCTACGGTATCATGCTCTACCTTAATCGTGACATCGCAGGTATAGCCGTTATAGCTGGCCTTGACGACGTTCTCGCCTTCCACAAGGCCAGTGGCCGGAAGCGTGACGGTGAAGTCGCTAACCGCAGTCGCATTGCCGTTTTCGTCGATGTATTCACCGACAAGGTTTTCTGCGATCTTCGCCGCAGTGGTGGTGGGGAAGAAGTCCGCCGGGCTGTCCACGAGGCGGGCAGTAAACGCAGGGATTTCAACAATGTTGAAGCGATATGTGTCCGTTATTGTTGAAGAGCCTTCAAAGATTTTGCTGACCTTTCCTTCTGGATTCTGCGGCATCAGCGGCATCAATGTATGGATATCGCTGTTAAGAACATCTTCCTTCGGCGAGAACCTGAGTACAATCAGGGTACCAGTAGGCAGAAGTTCACCCCAATCATCGGTAATGCCCTTTTCGCCTGCCCAGTCCAAATGGATCTCATTGTTTTTAACGTTGGTAACTGCCTCTACCGAAGCCTGTTTTGGGAAAAGATCGCTTGCAGAAATGTTAATCTTTTCAGCGTTAAAAACCAAATCAAACCCGCCAACAGACTCCGGAACAGAGCTTATCGGGTTGTTATAGAAGAAAAGCTTTGCAAAATAGGTCTGATCCTTGGTCAGACTTGATACCTCAGTAGCGAATGTCCTATCGCTATAGTACTTCCAACCAAGATAAATATCTTTCCCAGTGTTGCCTGTTACAGCTTTGCCAGCAAAGGCAGTGACGCTGCACAAGCCAGTCAGAATCGTTGCCACAAGCAGCAACGCAAGTAACCGCTTCATTTTGTCTTTCATTTTCATTCACCTGTCCTCAGAAATCTGTAGTCAGTCCTGCCGCGCGTTTCAGAATCAGCAGTGCATCCACAGCATCAACTACTGAGTCTTTATTTATATCTGCCGCGCTAAAATACGTGCCAGTAAGTATGCGTCCTTCCTGACCCACTGCGTGCTGAAGCACAAGGAGTGCGTCCGCAGCATCAATACTTCCATCGTTATTCACATCGCCCAACGTGTATTCCGGCTTCTCGCCGTACTTGAACGATGCGACCTTCTTGAGCGCCTTGTCGGTCGTGCTGATGTAGACGTTGTATGTACCCTCCGTCAGCGCCTTGGGCTTGAGGGTGAATGCCACCTTGCCGCTCTCCACGCTCGTCTGGTCGATGTACTGGATGTTGCCTTCTGTGGGGACTTTGCTGTCGCCCGCGAGGAGCAGGACGAGGGAATACTCGCCGGTCAGGCCGGTGCAGTTCAGCTCGAACGTGTCCGCGCCTGCGTAGAAGCCGCCGTCCTTCGTGCCGTTCGTCACGGTCAGGGGGCCGGTCACATTATAGACGCCGAGGACTTCCGTGTCTTCCGCGAACGCGGCTGCGGTGAGCATCGTGAGTGTCAGCACTGCGAGCAGCAGCGCAAGCATTCTTCTTTTCATGCCGCTTCCTCCATTGTCATAAATTGATCCGCATACCGCAGCAGGATCGCCGCGATCTGTGCGCGGGATGCGTTGGCCTCCGGCGCGATGCGGCTGCCGCCGACGCCGGAAACAAGCTCATGGTAGACCGCCCACCAGGTCGCGTCCTTCGCCCAGGAGGCGATGGTCGTGCTGTCGGCGAAGGTCTGCTCATAAATGCCGGTCAGCGTCAGCTCTGTGCCGCTCTGCCCGCCGTTCAGGCGGAAGAGGATGGCCATGGCCTGCTGGCGCGTGATAGGCGCGTCGGGGCCGAAGCGGGTGTCGGACAGGCCGTTCACATAGCCTTTTTCTACTGCCCAGCTCAGTGCGTCCTGATACCAGTCCGCGCTGGCGTCTGCAAACGAGGCCGCCTTGGCCGCAGCGAGCTTGCCGCACATGCGCCAGAGCATGAGGACGAACTGTGCGCGGGTCACGGGGGTGTCGGGCCGGAAGGTGCCGTCGGAATAGCCGGTGACAAGGCCCAGTTCCGCCGCGCGTTCGACCGAGGCGAAGGCCCAGTGCGCGCTGGTCACGTCGCGGAAGGAGCCGGACTTGACTTCCTCCTGCGCGCCATCCGCAGGCTTTTCCTCATCCTCGGGCTTGTCTTCATCCTCAGATTTCTTATCATCCTCGGACTTCTTATTGTCCGTGCCCGGCTTTTCGGCGTCAGAGCCGGAACCGCTGCCGCTGTCGGAGCCGCTGCCCTGCGCGATCAGCGCCGGGAGCGAATAGGAAAGCGAGAGCGCCTTGCCGTCAATGTCAGAAAGGAGCGCATCGGCGAGGGTCAGCTTCGCGTCGCCCGCCGCCTTGACGCGGAAGGTAAACACGGCGAGGCTGCCATCGGTCTTGACGGCGGTGGTGGTCGCCGCTGCGAGGATCGCGCCGACGCCGTCGCGCGTTGCGTACGGGTTGCTCGCGGCGAGCATACCGGCAACGAGTGCGCCGTTTTCAATGCCCGTGCATTCGACAACGGAATCGTCGTAGCCCAGACTGAGCTGCACGGCGGCAAGACCTGTGTTGCCGGTCAGCTCCGCCGTGACGGTAAAGGTCTGCCCAACGTCCGGCAGCTTGTCCGGGGCTGTGAGCTTGAGCGTCGTGCCTGCCGCGCAGGCAAGCGGCGTCAGCAGCTGCACCGCCAGCAGCAGTGCGATGCCTATGGCCAATATTCGGTTGCGTTTCATTCTTCACATTCCTCCTCATCTCGGTCGGACGTACAATCGGGGTGAAATTGTAACAGGGTGCTGCAAAAGTCTACACTACCCCTAGTATTCGTAGAATAATTATATACGAACTGTGCCGCAATTGCAAGATGCTGGCTGCTTTATTTCCGGGGATTTTGTAAAATGTTTCTTCAGAATTTCCGGGAGACGGGGCGGGCTGACGCAAATGCCGCCTGCCCTTATCGTGCGGGGCACGACAAGGGCAGGCTTTGGGGGCGTCTCAGGTCTGGAGGTAGTCATTGATGGTGATTGGCGTGTTCAGGCGCGGGGCGGAGGATGCGTTCAGGAGGAACAGGCGGCAGGTGTCCTGCAAATTGAGTATCACGAAATCCTTTTTGGTGCGCAGGACGCCGATGCTCGTGACGCGGCCCTCCGCGTCATAGGAGACTGCGACGACGCAGCCCTCGTTCAGATCGTCGGTCAGAGTGACCTTTCCGGTGTCCGTGTTGACGCTCCATGACGTTTCGATCTCGTTCCCCTTGTTATCCCAACCGTATCCAAACTCTCTCGTAAGCAGGTTGTCCCAGCGCGTTTCGCCGTCCCACGGGGCGATCTTGTAGCCAGCATAGGTATCGCCCGTCCAGCCGGACGTGCCGGGCAGGTAAAAGAGCGTCCAATCCGACGGGAACGAGCAGTTGGCGTTCAGCGTCCCGACAATCTGGGGCGCTGCGCCGAGGAAATACGCGCCGAGCGTACCGCTTCCATAATAGGAATATCCATAGAACGCCTTTTTTCCAATCGATTTGATGCTGGCGGGAAGGACGATTGCCTTTTTAAAACGGCAGCCGTCAAACGCTTCGTCTCCAATCGTTTCCAGTCCATCCGGCAGCGTAATTTTTGTCAGGTTATGCGTATGCATGAACGCCTGTTTTTCGATTTTCTTCAGCGTGGACGGCAAGCGGACGGACGGCATATAAGAACACTCGAACGCGCCTTCGCCGATCTCCGTCACGCCCTCCGGAATCGCGACCTCTGTTTTCAAGCCAGCCATAAATGCAAACGACAGCTTTTCAATTTTGGTCAGTCCGGCAGGAAGCTTCAGGCCGGTAAAGCCCTCGCACTGATAAAACGCCCATTCCCCCACCGTTTTGACGCTGTCCGGCAGGGATAGCGTCCCGCCAAAGCCGTCGCATTCGGCAAAGGCGTTCGCGCCAATGCACGTCACACCGTCCGGGATCAGAAGCTCTCCGGAAAAGCCCTCATACGCGAACGCATATGCGCCGATCGTTTTCAGCGTCGACGGCAGCGTCAGGGTGCCGGTGATCTTGCCGTGCGCGGGCGAACCGCTGTATTTGCTGCTGGAGCAAAACGCGCCCTCCGCGATCTCTGTGACGCCCTCCGGGATGGTCAGACCGCCGGAGAAGGAGCAATCGGTAAATGCGCGTTCGCCGATCGTCCGCAAGCCCTTTCCAAGCGTCAGAGTGCCGTTTGATATCACGCTGCCGAAAAAGGCCCATCTGTCGATCGTGGTCACGCTGTCCGGGATCACAAGATCGCCGGTCAGGCTTGTACAATTCATAAATGCATTCTCACCGATCACCTGCACATTTTTTCCAATCCTGACTGTAGTGCAGGATAAGCTGGAAAATGACTCTTTCCCGATTTTCGTAATCGAATCCCCGATCACAACGGTTTTGATCTCGCTTAGATATGCACTCCACGGGCGTGGATCGGGATCGCCCCACTGGAATACACAATCGTTCATCGCGCCGCTGCCGGAGATGGTCAGCGTGCCGGTACTGCTGTCAAACGACCAGTAGGCAGACGGGCCGCACTTCCCGCTCGTCCCCGCCGCCGACGCGCCGATGCACAGTGCAAGCAGCAAAAGCGCTGCAAAGAGCAGCCGTGTGAGGTGTTTTTTCATTTCAAGGCCCCCGTTTTTTGTTTGTTATTTTATTATATCGTGCCAGGTTGGGAAAATCAACCGGAGCAAAGGCGGCGGTTTAACCGGGAATTGATTTGGATTTAAGATTCTGCGGGAAATATCACGAAGATTTAACGTAATTCTGGACGCGCATTTGACATTCTCTTTCTATATTTATATCAGATAAAACGAATTTGGAAAGAGGTCTGTGCGGATATGTCGATTTTTAACTTTTTAACATTGCTCGGCTCGCTGAGTTTGTTCCTGTTCGGCATGAGTGTGATGGGCACGGCGCTGGAAAAGCGCGCGGGCGGGTCCTTGAAGGCCATTCTGGCGAAGCTGACGAACGGGAAATTTTCCGGGCTTCTGACGGGGCTTGCCGTTACGGCGGTCATTCAGTCGTCCTCGGCTACGACGGTCATGGTCGTGGGCTTTGTCAATTCGGGGCTTTTGAGCCTCAAGCAGTCCATTCCTGTTATCATGGGCGCGAATATCGGCACGACTGTGACAGCGTGGCTGCTGTCGCTGTCCGGCATCAGCGGGGACAGCCTGTTCGTGCAGCTTCTGAAACCGTCGTCGTTCACGCCGGTGCTGGCTGTGATCGGCATTATTCTGTATCTGACCGCAAAGGGCAAGAAAAAGGACACGGGCCTGATCCTTCTTGGCTTCGCGACGCTGATGTTCGGCATGGAATCGCTGTCTGGCTCTGTCTCCGGGCTGCGGGACGACCCGAACTTCACGAAATTCTTCCTGTTGTTCTCGAATCCCATTCTGGGCGTTCTGGCTGGCGCGATTCTGACGGGCATTGTGCAGTCCTCGTCCGCGTCGGTCGGTATTCTGCAGGCGCTGTCCTCGACCGGGGCTGTCAGCTACGGCGCGGCGATCCCCATTATCATGGGACAGAACATCGGCACGTGCGTGACGGCCATGCTGTCCTCCGTCGGCACGAACAAGAACGCGCGGCGCGCAGCCGTCGTGCATCTGAGCTTCAATATCATCGGCACAGTCGTCTGGCTGGCGCTGTTTGAGGCTGCAAACGCAATTTTCCGCTTTGCGTTCGTCTCGACCGCTATCGATACGTTCCATATCGCACTCATTCACTCGATCTTCAATCTGCTCTGCACGCTGATGCTGCTGCCGTGCTGCGGACTGCTGGAAAAGCTGTCGTACCGGATCATCCCGGATGGCCGCAGCACCGACACCGCAACTGTTCTGGACGAGCGCCTGTTTGCAACGCCCGCCATTGCGCTCGTCAAGAGCGAGGAGCTGGCCAAGCGCATGGCTGCGGACTCCGAGCTTGCGCTGCATGAGAGCTTACAGGCCGTGCTCGGCTTTACGCCGGAGCTGGCCGCCTCCGTCCGGCAGCGGGAGGACGATACCGACCGCTATGAGGACACGCTGGGAACCTTCCTCGTACATCTGGCCACGCAGCCGATGAGCGAGCAGGACAGCGTGGAATCGTCGAAGCTGCTGCATCTGATCGGCGATTTTGAGCGCATTGCAGACCACGCCGTCAATATTATCGAATCGGCGGAAGAGCTGAAGGAAAAGGGCGTTTCGTTCACGGACTCTGCAAAAAAAGAACTTCAGACGATGCTGAACGCCGTGAGCGAGATCGTTGATCTCACAAGCCGGGCGTTCTTGCAGGACGATCTGACGCTTGCGCGGCAGGTCGAGCCGCTGGAGCAGGTCATCGACAAGCTGAAGGACAAGCTGCGTACGAATCACATCGCCCGTCTCCAGCGCGGCGAATGCTCGCTGGCCGCAGGCTTCGTGCTGTCCGATCTGCTGACAAATCTGGAACGCGTGGCCGACCACTGCTCGAACATCGCGGGCTGTCTGCTCGACATGAAGAACGAGCGTATCGATCTGCACAAGTACCTCGGCGACGTCAAATCCGGCAGCAACGAATTTTTGATGCAGTACCATACGTTTGAGGAAAAATACAAGCTGGCGTAACCGCGCCGGACGCACAGACAATATCAGCACGCACCAGCGCCCCCTGTCATGTCACAGCATGACAGGGGGCGCTGCGGGTATTCACAGCAGAATGCAGATCATCCCGCCGGTGTTTTCGTTGATCATGCGGCCAAGGGTCTTTGTGAGCTTCTGCCGCGCGTCGTCCGGCATACGCATGATCTTGGCCGTGACGCCCTCGGAGACAAGCTCATAGAGCGATTTGCCGAAAATATTGCTCTGCCAGAGCTTATCGGTGTCCTCTTCATATTCGCCGAGCAGATAGTCGATGAGCTGCTGTGATTCCTGTTCGCCGCCGACCATGGGGCTGATCTCCGTCTCGATCTGCGCGCGCATCATGTGGATGGACGGCGCGCTGGCGCGCAACTTGACGGCGTAATTGCCGTTTTTCTTCACGATTTCCGGCTTTTCGAGCTTCAATTCCTCTGCGCCCGGCATGACGATGCCATAACCGGTCGCCTTGACCTGTTCGAGCGCGGTCTGTACCTTTTCGTAGAGCTTTTTCGTCTGCGAAAGCTCCCGCAGCATCTGCATAAGCGCCTCGTCGTCCGCGATCTCCACGCCCGCCTGTTTGGACAGCTCCTCATAGAACAGCGTTTCCGGCAGATGCAGCTCGCAGGTGACCGTGCCGGTTCCGAGATCGACCTCCCGCACGCGGAACGCGTCGACCGGATCAAGCTCCCGCAGCGACCCCATGACGCTTTCCGCCTCGCTGAGGCTTGTGAGCCGCGCCGCGCGGTCAAGCATTGCGTCATACAGGGCGGCCTTGACCGGGTGATCGTCCGGCAGCGCCCGCACCCAGCTCGGCAGGAAGAACCGCAGCTCCTCGACCGGGAACGCGTACATGACCGCTTCGAGCAGCCGCGCAATATCCTGCGTCTGCATCACCGCGCAGTCCATCGTCAGCGCCTGCACGCCGTAATCGGCCCGGATGCGGGCGCAAATCGCGTCCGCCTGTCCCTTTTTCGCGTCCTGCGTATTGACGACGACCACGAACGGCTTGCCCGTCTTCTGCATATCCGCAATGGCGCGGGCTTCCGCCTCGCGGTAATCCTCGCGCGGGATATCCGTGACCGTTCCGTCCGTCGTGACGACAACGCCGATGGAGCTGTGGTCCTCCATGACCTTTTTGGTGCCAAGCTCCGCCGCCTGTGCCATGGGAAGCTCCTCGGAGGCCCAGGGCGTCGTGACCATGCGGGGCTTGCCGTCCTCCGTGTCGCCGACCGCGCCGGGGATCATGTAGCCCACAGAGTCGATCAGCCGCACCTGCAATGTCGTTTTTCCGTCCGGGCTGATGCGGGCGGCCTCGTTCGGGACGAATTTCGGCTCCGCCGTCATGATCGTCCGGCCCGAGCCGGACTGCGGCAGCTCGTCGGTGGCGCGTTCGCGCTCATAGACGTTTTCGATGTTCGGCAGCACGAGCTGCTCCATGAAGCGCTTGATAAAGGTGGATTTTCCCGTCCGCACAGGGCCGACGACGCCGATATAGACCGTGCCGTCCGTGCGGTCTGCGATCTGCGCGTAGATCGAACGTTGTTCCATATTCCCGCCTCCCGTCTCACATGGGGATCAGCAGCAGCCGTCCGGCGTCCGCCTCCGGCTGCGTCAGATGATTGGCCTGCTGGATCGACTGCGCCGTCGTCCGGTACTGCCGCGCAAGGTCCCAGAGCGCGGCGTTTTCGCTCATGCGCCGGATGACGACTGACGGCCGCTGCGTGTTCTGCTGCTTCGTCAGGTCGAGCGTCCCGCCGGACAGATTCTGCAGCGTCTGCCGGGAAAACGTCTGTACCTGAAAGACCGCGTCATAGCGCAGCTCGACCGCGCCGCTGCCCGCCGAGGCGTAGCCCTCCGGCTGGATCGTACACACGGCCTCGCAGAGGCCGTTTTCGCTCAGCGCCGTATGGCAGCTGACCTCCGTGCGGAACGTCTCGGCCTGCACCGCGCCGTCCGGGTCGGTATAGACGAGGTCCGCGCGCAGCGGCACATGGACGGTAACGCCGTCGTCTGTCCGCTCAAGCGCCTGTGCGTCCGGGTAGACCCGGCAGTCGAGCACGGCGGCGGCCTGCACCGGGAACGAGGCGCGGACAGGCTCGCGCAGCGTCTGCGCGTCGAGGCGCATGGTGTGCTCCTGCGTTTCCCACTGCGGCTGGAACTCGCCCTTGGTCGAATATGCGTCCTCACAGAGCGTCAGCGCCTGCGGCTGCACGACCATGCACTGCGCCAGCAGCCCCGCGCCGAACAGCAGCTTCTGCGACTGCTCCGACGCGACCGGCTCCAGCTGCACGCCGGTCACGAGCAGCACCGATTCGAGCGTTTCGTCCTGATCGTAGTCGCCCTCCATCTGGCAGTACTGCGAAAACGGCACGGAAAAACTCAGCGTCCGCAGGGCGTTTTCATTGTCCAGATAAGTAATTTGCAGATTTGCGGTTCCCTTCAGGACGGCCTTGCTCCCGACCAGCCCCTGCTCCTGCACGACCGGCGTGAGCGAACAGCTGACCAGCCGTGCGATCTGCGGCCTGCCGTCCGGCAGGTTCAGCTCCTCGCTGACCTGAAACGCGCGCTCGGAAAGCTCCACAGGCGCATTCGTCTCATAGGTCTGCGTTTTCAGCTGCAGGCAGGCGGGCGGATCCTTGAGGACGCTCATGCTCTGCGTCTGCGGCTCATAGCCGTCCGCCTGAACCAGAACGCTCACGCGCAGAAGCACCTTGCGCGAGTTGATCAGGCGGCTGTCCGCGCTGCGGACGCAGCAGCGCACGAGCGTCTGCGTGTCCTCGCGCAGCTCGGCGCACTCCAGCTTGACCGTAAACGGCAGCTCGGAGGTCAGCAGCTGCAAGCCGCCCGCTTCGTCTGCGTACAGGCAGCCCGTGCGCAGCGTCCCCGTCACGAGAAGACTGCCCTCCCGGTTCGTTTTGCTCTGTACCTCCGGCTCGGCGCAGCAGATGAGCGTGCGGGAAGCGTCCGGCATACTGTCGGGTATGATGAGTTCCTGTGTCTGCTCCTGCGCAAGCGAGAGATGCGCCGTGCGATGCAGGCAGGACCGTTGTTTCTGTTCAAATGCAAGCTCCATAGTCTCAACTCCTTGTATATGTTCTGGGATATATATACGCGGAGCCGGACAAGGATATGTTTCGGAAATTATTTCAGCAGCAAAAGTCCCAGCACGATCAGGATCGCCGCGATCAGCACCCGCAAAAACCACCCGCACAGCGCAAACGACAGCAAAAGTCCAACGCCCGCCCCGATCAGAAGCAGCCCGAGCCGCTCGGTCTTCACACACATAAAAAATCCCCCCTGTCAGCATACGCGGGCAGGAGGAATCTGTGCAGGTCTGAACGCGTTTTTACAGCTTCCAGCCCACGGCCTGTTCGCGCCCGGTGATGAAGCGGCGGTAGATGCCGCCCTGCGCCATCAGCGCCTCGTGTGTGCCGCGCTGGACGATCTGCCCCTTGTCCACCACGAGCGTATCCCCATCCATTCCGTCGGCATTGACATTTTGCCCGCGTACTATGAGGAGTTCCCGAAAACGCACTACCCGGAGCTTTATTTTGATCTTCCGGCAGCGTTTCAGAGCGTCGATCAGGCGACGGACTTCCCTGCCATGTCCCGGCTGCTGTTTGAGATCGAAAATTACCGGGGCGAGGGCGCGGCGGCGGCGCTTTTTATGAGGCTAGGGTGTATCTGAAAACTCCCAATGTGACCGGCAGCGAGAAATTTTTGCGCTGAGCAAGACATTTTTTCGCAGGAATACTGACGTATTTCAAGGAAAAATGGTGCAGCGCAGCGTGAAAAGATCTGCTGTCCGGGTGCGTTGGGAGTTTTCAGATACACCCTAAGGTCACGGAGGCCATTATACTGCGGCTGCACAGGAAACGCGGAGTCTGGACTGTGCGCAGGCGGGAGGACCGGCTGTCTGTGATTTTTGTTCCGGCGGGGTTGACAAGGACTGTTTCCTGTTATATAATTTGCATTATATATAATTCAGATTATATATGGAGGCGCAGCAATGCCGGCAAAAGCAAAAGTTACAAGGGAAATGATCGTGGATACAGCCTTTGCGGTTGCCCGTGAAACGGGCGCGGAAACCATCAGTGCAAGGACCGTATCGGAACGGCTGCACTGCTCTACGCAGCCCGTCATGTATCATTTCGCAACGATTGAAGAACTGAAACGGACAGTCTATGCGAAGGCGGACCAGTACCATTCGGACTATCTGATGCGGATCAAAAAGCCGCAGAAGGGCGCTGCGCTTGGGATCGGAATGAATTATATCCGCTTTGCGATCGAAGAGCCGCATCTGTTCCGGTTCCTGTTTCAGTCGGATTACTTTAACGGAAGCACGCTGCTGGAGCTGATCGACGCCGAGGCGCTTACCCCTGTTCTTTCGGCGATGCAGGGAGCGCTGGGAATCGGCATGGCGCAGACGAAGCAGGTCTTTTTGACCGTTTTTCTGTTTGCGCACGGGTCATCGATTCGCAGCTACAGCAGGCGTACCGGGGCGCGATATTGGCCGCGCGGGAGGACGCAATATGAAGCCATTTGGCGGATTCGGCGAGGTGTGGTATAAATGACGGAAAATCTGCAAACAAAATCAGATTGGCTCTGCTGCCCCAAATGCGGCGGCAAGACAAGAACGCAGATACGCTCACATACGGTGCTGGAGGATTTTCCCCTGTTCTGCCCAAAGTGCAGATATACCTGTGTGATCCGTTTCAAGGACGGTAAAATCGAAGATATTAAACTGCCAGACGCTTAGACGCAGTGCAGACCGGGGAATCGGTTCTCACTGCGTCTATTTGTGTTCACGGCATTCAGGAGGAACCCATGAACTACATCCATATCACAAAAGAAAACCTTGACAAAGAGCATATCTGCTGCGCGATGTCCGGCAAGCAGAGCCTGGCGAAAAAGGAATGGCTCCGGCAGCGCTTCGACGAGGGACTTGTTTTTTACCGCAGCGAGGAGCGCGGCAAGTGCTTTATCGAATATATTCCCGCAGAAAACGCATGGGTGCCCATTGAAGCAGCGGGATATCTCTATATCAATTGCCTGTGGATCGCAGGCGCGATGAAGGGGCACGGATATTCGACCGACCTTTTGAACGAGTGCATCCGGGATGCCAGAGCGCAGGAAAAGAACGGCGTCTGCATCCTGTGCGCCGAGGGACGGAAGCGGGAATTTCTCGCCGACCCGAAGTATCTGGCCTACAAGGGCTTCCGGACAGCTGATATCTCCGACTGCGGGATCAGCCTGATGTATCTGCCCCTTGTGCCGAACGCCGAGCCGCCGAAATTCAGGGACTGTGCCAGACATCCCAAGGCAGACGGAGACGGCTTTGTCCTTTATTATACCGATCAGTGCCCGTTCACCTGCTACTGGGTGCCGCGGGTGCAGGAGACAGCGAAGGAACACGGCATTCCGTTCAAAGCAATCCATATTACCGACAGGGACTCTGCGCAGAATGTCCCCGCGCCGGTCACGACCTATGCCCTGTTCCGGGATGGGCAGTTTTTGACGCAGAGCATTCAGTCAGACAAGAAATTTCTGGCGCTGGCAGGCGTTCGGGACTGAGCCGCCGGGCATCGGAGGAAGAAATCCACGGAGGAAGATCGGATGAAAAACAGCGCGCTGGTTGTGATCGACCTGCAAAATGATATTACGAAGCACTACAGAGAGATCATTGACCCCGTCAATGCGGCAATTGACTGGGCCGTCCAAAAGGAACTGTGGGTCATTTACATACAGCACAACAACCTGTCCGCCGGAACGAGGACCTTCAAACCCGGCACGCGCGGCGCAGAGCTGGTGTCGGAGCTGAACGTCGTTTCCGGTCATATCTTTACGAAGTCAAAAAGCAATGCATTGACCAGCGAGGCGTTCGCCGCTTTTATTCAGGAGCATGGGATTTCCGAGTTTTACATTGTCGGAGCAGACGCGGCTTCTGCATCTTGCCGCTCTGATCCTGCTCACGGTCGGATATACCCTGATCCTGACACGGACGCTTCCGCAGAATACGGAGCAGGTGTAACACACGCAAGCTGGACAGCGCGCGCATACAGGAACAGTACGAGTGCCTCCTGCCGGACTTCTCTTCCGACACCGGCTGGCGCGTGAGCCTGGCCCCGGACGGAACTCTGGCGCTCACGGCGCTCGACCCGGAGCATGGCGCATCCATCTATTACGCGCATGACGTGATGCCCGAGCCGATGATCTTCCGCAGCGTGGACCTGCCCATCGGAACGAATTGAAGCGATGCGGTCTTCGGCGCAGACTGATGCGGGCAGGGAGCAGCTGTGTTTCGCTTGGCATCTTCAAGCATTCGATACTGCTGGTGCATATGTTTTCGCCGTGAATTTCTGTAAAACCAGTACACCCCGCCGGGCGGACAGAGCCGTCCGCCCCTACGCAGACCTTGAAAATCCCGCACAAAAAATGAAGGAACAACTGTTTTTGACAGAGTGAACGCCGCTGGCCTCTCGGCCAGCGGCGTGTTTTGATTCTTGCTCAGCTGCGCTGCTTTGCCTGACGCAGGGCGAGAATGCGGTTCATTTCGTTGGATACGATCATGTAGCCCTCGTCGACGCCCATGCCGGGCTTGGCAAGGATCTGCACCGGCTGGGTCGCCATGGCGCAGTGGACGCAGACCTGGGCCGAGCGGTCCGTTTCGTTGCAGGTGCCGCCCTGATAGGCGCCGATGCCGTGCGCCTTGCAGTAGAGCACTGCCTCAATGGTATTGTTGATGCCGCCGAGGTCGGGCGTCTTGATCTGCACCATGTGGCCGGCTCTGCGGTCGGCAAATTCCCGGATATCCTCGAGCGTGTTGCACCATTCGTCAGCGACCAGCTCGACCTGAATGCCGCGGCGGTCAAGCTCCGCCGTCAGGCCCGCAAGCGCAACGATCTGCGTTTCGCGGTCGCAGTCGCAGTCCATCGGCCCTTCGATGCGCAGATGGAAGGGCTTTGCCGCCTGCTCCAGCTCCGCAAGATAATCGGCCATGGCGGCATAGTTGTTGTTTCCGAACGCCGCGCCGATGGTGCCGTAGACGTCGATGTGCAGGACGGGCTGATAGCTCTCGTCCGCGCGCATGGTCAGGATGCGGTCACGGAGCCATTTGACGTACTCCAGCAGCTTTTCGCCGTGCTCGCCGAGCTTGGTCTGCACGTTGTTGATGAGCGCGTGCGGCAGCACCTGCGCGCGCTTGATGATCATCTTGTCGGCGTTGTCATAGCGGTCGTCGCCGGACTGCGTAAAGATGGGGATCGGCGTCTGGCTGACCGTGCAGCCGTATTCGTCCGCGACGACCTCGCACATCAGGCGTCCCGTCGCCTTGGCGACTGCGTCCAGAATGGCCTGCGAGACACCGTAGCGGATGGCCGTATGCAGGCGCTTGCCGTTTACCTCGATGGCCTCCATCTGCGCGCACAGGCCGCGGAAATCATCTGCCTCCCGGCCCAGCAGCATCGGGCGGACATACTGCTCGATGATGGGGATAAAGTCCTTTGCCAGAAACAGCGGGTCGCGTCCGCCCGCGCCGGAATACTGCACCGCCGCGCAGTCGCCGAAGGCGATCTGGCCGTCTTCCAGAACGATCATGACCGAGACGG
>OHSG01000483.1_pt1 | contig 18974 bp, 18 predicted proteins | sample 1578601 | NCBI WGS metagenome assembly OHSG01 (sample SAMEA3879534, study PRJEB24766) | human gut metagenome | biome: human-associated habitat; feature: feces | place: USA | collected 1985/1987
TTGGCCTTTTCATCTGGAATAGCCTCGCTCTCCGTGCGAAACCATAGGTTGACCGTCAGGCCGATTTCCCCGGTATCAAAGGCCCCGTCGGTGTACTCGTAGGTGCCATAGGGCATGAGCACATCTTCCGGCACAGAGGACGCACGATAGAAGGGCATGAACTCATTGAACCACGCGTAGAGGGCTTTGTTTTTGGTCATGTTAAGCACCGCCTTGCAAAAACGAGCACCTAATACTCTTGTAAAAGTCCTCTTCGAGTTTCTTTTTCATTTCCTCGAGGTCAATCGTTACAGTTGTGTTTTCTCCGATCTTAATAGCGCGGTAATCGTGTTTTACGGCAATGTCCGCCATGATCGGTTGAGTTATTTCTGCTGCCGCAGGATTTGTAAGCGGTTCTAAATACATACACGCAACCCGACGTTTGTGCTTGCAGTCATTGTAATTAGGGCAGACTTGGCATTCCGGAGCATCCATGCTGAATGTGTAAGTTTTTCTTTTGGTCATATCAGAAAACATGTGTAGTTTTGCAACATCCTTCCGGATTGACCGCTATTGCTTCTACAAAATCTGATAACGGAATCCTAAAGTAAACCATTTAAATTCAAACAGTCGTGAAAGAGAAGACTTACAGTTATGACGAAGCCTTTGAGGCAGCCCTTCAATATTTCAAGGGGGACGAACTGGCCGCAAGGGTTTGGGTGAACAAGTACTCCATGAAGGACTCATACGGTCATATTTATGAAGTATCGCCCGAAGACATGCACTGGCGTATCGCGAACGAAATCGCCCGCATCGAGAATAAATATGAGAATCCGCTCAAAGCAGAAGAAATATTCGGACTTCTTGATCACTTCAAATACATCATTCCGGCAGGTAGTCCCATGACCGGAATCGGCAACAATCACCAAATCGCATCGCTTTCCAACTGCTTCGTCATCGGTCTGGACGGACAAGCCGACTCATACGGCGGCATCATCCGCATCGACGAAGAGCAGGTACAACTGATGAAACGGCGTGGTGGTGTAGGACATGACTTGTCACACATCCGCCCGAAAGGTTCTCCGGTAAAAAACTCAGCCCTGACTTCAACCGGTCTTGTTCCATTCATGGAGCGTTATTCTAATTCTACCCGTGAAGTAGCACAAGACGGACGCCGTGGTGCCCTGATGCTGAGCGTCTCCATCAAGCATCCGGACTCTGAATCTTTCATCGATGCCAAGATGACGGAAGGAAAGGTTACAGGTGCCAATGTATCTGTAAAGCTGGATGATGAATTCATGCAAGCTGCTGTAGAAGGGAAACCTTACACACAGCAATATCCGATAGATTCTCCTAACCCGATGGTGTCTAAAGAAATTGATGCTTCGGCTTTATGGAAGAAGATTGTACACAACGCATGGAAATCGGCTGAACCGGGTGTATTGTTCTGGGATACGATTATCCGCGAATCTGTGCCCGATTGTTATGCTGACTTGGGATTCCGTACGGTATCGACCAACCCTTGTGGAGAAATTCCATTGTGTCCGTACGACTCATGCCGCTTGCTGGCTATCAACTTGTATTCATACGTGGTAAATCCTTTTACTCCGGATGCTTACTTTGATTTTGAGCTGTTCAAGAAACACGTGGCACTGGCCCAGCGCATCATGGATGATATCATCGATCTGGAACTGGAAAAGATTGAACGCATCCTTGAAAAGATTGACTCTGACCCTGAGAGCATGGAAGTAAAAGGAAGCGAACGTCACTTGTGGGAAAAGATTTACCACAAATCAGGACTGGGACGCCGTACGGGTGTAGGTATCACTGCAGAAGGTGACATGCTGGCTGCTATGGGATTGCGTTATGGTACGGAAGAAGCTACTGAATTCTCTGAAAAAGTTCACAAAACAATTGCACTGGAGGCTTACCGTTCATCTGTAAACATGGCCAAAGAACGTGGTGCTTTCGAAATCTATGATGCAGAACGTGAAAAGAACAACCCGTTCATCAACCGTTTGAAAGAAGCTGACCCTGAACTGTACGAAGAAATGAAAAAGTACGGTAGAAGAAACATTGCCTGCTTGACCATTGCTCCGACAGGAACTACCAGCTTGATGACACAGACTACTTCCGGTATCGAACCGGTATTTATGCCTGTATACAAACGCCGCCGCAAAGTAAACCCGAACGATGCGAATGTACACGTAGACTTTGTGGACGAAACAGGAGATACATTCGAAGAATACGTGGTATTCCACCACAAATTCCTCACCTGGATGAAAATCAACGGATACGATCCGGACAAACGTTATACTCAGGAAGAAATTGACGAACTGGTAGAAAAATCACCTTACTACAAGGCTACTTCAAACGATGTAGACTGGCTGATGAAGGTGAAGATGCAGGGACGTATCCAGAAATGGGTAGACCACTCTATCAGCGTGACCATCAACCTGCCCAACAACGTAAGCGAAGACCTCGTCAACCAGTTGTATGTGGAAGCATGGCGTTCAGGATGCAAGGGATGTACGGTATACCGTGACGGTTCACGTGCCGGAGTGCTGATTTCTACCAAGAAAAAAGACAAGAAAGAAGAAGAAGAATGCCGTTGCAAACCGCCTCAGGTAGTAGAAGTACGTCCGAAAGTGCTGGAAGCTGATGTAGTACGATTCCAGAACAACAAGGAAAAATGGGTGGCATTCGTAGGCTTGCTCGACGGAAGACCTTACGAAATCTTTACCGGTCTGCAGGATGATGAAGAAGGTATCGTATTACCGAAATCTGTCACCAGCGGACGTATCATCAAGAGCTACGATGAGGACGGAACCAAGCATTATGACTTCCAGTTCGAAAACAAGCGTGGCTATAAGATGACCATTGAAGGACTTTCTGAAAAGTTCAACAAGGAATACTGGAACTATGCCAAGCTGATTTCAGGAGTACTCCGCTGGAGAATGCCTATCGAACAGGTTATCAAGCTGGTAGGTTCTCTGCAACTCGACAGTGAAAACATCAACACCTGGAAAAACGGTGTAGAAAGAGCACTGAAGAAATATGTACAGGATGGTACAGAAGCCAAAGGCGTAAAATGCCCGAACTGCGGACATGAAACACTGGTATATCAGGAAGGCTGTCTGATTTGTAAGACATGCGGTTCTTCACGTTGCGGATAATCGCTGACAAAATACATATTTTATAAATGCGCAGGCATGAATCGTACGGGTTCCTGAAATTCAGTAATCATACGATTCATGCCTCTCTTATTCATAAAAAAGATGAAACAAAGTGACATGTATATTCATTTGAAGGGACTGATGCTTTTCGCCTTCCACGGGGTACTTCCACAGGAGAATAAAGTAGGTGCCGAATACACCCTCAACCTGCGGTTGAAAACCGACTTCAGCCGGGCTTCCCAAACCGACGACCTGAACTATACCATCAACTATGCTGAAGTGTTCGAGGCCGTGAAAGAAGAAATGAAAATCCCTTCCCAGCTGCTGGAGCATGTCATCCAGCGCATTGCCGGACGACTGTTTCACGATTTCCCGCAAATCACGGAAATCAAAATAGCCTTGTTCAAACAGAATCCTCCCATGGGGGCTGAATGCCAGGAAACGGGAGTGGAATGCATTTACACCAAAGACTAACGCGATATGAAAAGACTTGTAATTTTTGACCTGGACGGAACTTTACTAAACACCATTGCCGACCTGGCAGCGGCTACCAACTACGCGCTGACTCAGTTTGGTTATCCCACACATGACACGGACGCTTATCGTTTTTTCGTGGGAAACGGTATCAACAAGCTGTTCGAAAGAGCTCTTCCTGAATCGGAAAGGACACCGGAGAATGTGCTGCGCATACGTTCCCAATTTGTACCCTACTACAACCTGCACAATGCAGATTTAAGTCGCCCCTACCCCGGTATTGAGCAACTGCTCACCCAACTTCAGGAGCAACACATTCAGGTAGCCGTTGCTTCCAACAAGTATCAGGAAGCGACAGAGAAACTTATCCGCCAATACTTTCCCTCCATCCATTTTACAGCCGTATTCGGACAGCGGGAAAACGTACCAACTAAGCCCGACCCGCAAGTCATTCATGAAATCATAGGAATAAGTGGCGTACAGAAAGAGGAGGTGGTCTACATCGGTGATTCAGGAGTAGACATGCAAACAGGACTTAATGCAGGAGTGACTACCATAGGCGTATGCTGGGGATTCCGTCCGAAAAGCGAATTAGAGGCATTTCAGCCTGACCTTTTGGTGGAAAATCCGGAAGAAATCGCAGACTTTCTGCAACTCGCTTAACCCCCAAAAAGAAACATTTTCAGGCGTCCTTGTGCTTCCTCCAAAACGCAAGGACGTTTGATTCAAAACGCAAGTGCATTTAAGATAAAACGTAAGTGCGTTTCAGTTAAAACGCAAGTACATTTTACTTCAAACGCAAGGGCGTTTTTCCAAGGCCGAAAAATCACTCGCGGGCAAGCCGTTTGAGAGCCAGATGATGCCCGGCTTGAGCTGCCTTCTTATACCAGAACATGGCCAGGTGTAAATCCGGCACTCCTGCCCAACCTTCCTCGTACCCCTGTCCGATGCGATAGAAAGCATAAGGGTCGGACGAATGACGATAAGCCTCAAAAGCTTGTGGAAGTGACACGGGCAACGTACCGCATCCTTTCCGGTACAAATCACCCAGGTTGGCCGAAGCATAGGTCAAATCTCCCTGACGGACAGCTTCCTTAAACCAGAACTCTGCCTGATAGCCGTCGGGGAATACCCCTACCCCTTCCTGATACAAGGTACCAATATCATTCAATACCACCCCGTCTACGGGCGTTCCTTCACGATACTCTTTTCCTAGCTCCAGCAGCATATCCACATCTTCCCGCGAAAAACTTTCCCAGGTTTCTGTACCGTCTGTCTGCCATGATTTGACACGTCCGATGGACACATGTTGCGGCACATCAATCTCCACGTCCATCGCATAGGCCATCCGGTCGGCCAGAAACTCTTCCTTAGTCGCTTCTAACAGCCAGCCTTTCCGAAGTAGGTATTGTATGTAACCATAAATGCGTGAAGTGGAAGAATGAAGATTCACTCCATATCTTTTCAACTGTTCCAGAGAAACATAGTGGATTCCGTTTTTCGGAAGCTCCAGGTAACAGCGGGGAATGACAGACAGTATCACCTTCAGCGAGGCTATCTCCTCTCCGATACAGTCTTCTATCCATTGCGCACCCAGCCTTTCATATACGCTGTAAGTCTTCCCATCTTCCCGCAACATCAGTTTCGGACTATGCCCGTTCAAATGCAAGCCCAGCGTATCAATCAGGTAAGGAAAGAATTTATAGTCATCGTATGAAGACAGTCCGTCCATGCCTATCACAATTTTGCCATGCATGTCGTCGGAAATGACAAACGAAGTGGTGGAATGCTCCGGACGATGAAAATAATAATGAGTTTCCCCACGGTAAGTACCCTGTACGGTCAGTTCCACAGGAACCTCCAGCTTGCGAAAAAAATCCTTTATTTGCAAAGGAGATGCCGCATTCAGTTGAAAAGAAATTCGCATAGTTACCCTTTCTGCCTTTAATAAATCTTTGCTCGAATCTCACCACTACCTATGCACAAACGAGCATCTTTGTCATAAATCACCCCGAATTGTCCGGGCGCAATGCCCTGTATCGGTTCCTCACTGGAAACCTGCAGCGTTCCGTCTTCGGCAAAGCGCACTTTTCCAGTCTGAAAGGTATCCGTGTGACGTATCTTGAAACAAATTTCAGTTTCCTGTTCTTTCCATGGATTCAAGGTGATAAAATGAAAATCCTTTACACAGAAGGAATGTCCGAACTGCTTTTCTGTATCATATCCATGCGACACATAGATAATGTTATCTTCCACATTCTTGTCTACCACAAACCACGGACCACCGCCCAGTCCCAGCCCTTTACGCTGGCCAATGGTATGAAACCAGTATCCGCGGTGCTGTCCGATAACCTTTCCGGTCTCCAGTTCTACGACCGGTCCCGGACGTTCTCCCAAGAAACGGCGGATAAAATCATTGTAATTTATCTTTCCCAGAAAACAGATGCCCTGGCTGTCTTTTCGTCGGGCACTGGGCAAAGAAGCTTTCAATGCCATATCCCGCACTTCTTCCTTGAGAAAACCTCCCAAGGGAAACATCAGGCGTGACACCTGCAGGTAATCAATCTGAGCCAGGAAATCGGTCTGGTCTTTCACCGGGTCTTTGGCTGTAGCCAGCCATGTATATCCGTCTATATCCAGTGTAGAAGCATAATGCCCCGTAGCAATCTTATCGTAACCCTGTCCGGCCTCCCGGTCAAAACAGCCGAATTTTATCAGCTTGTTGCACATCACGTCCGGATTGGGAGTCAGTCCACGGCGCACCCTGTCCACCGTATAAGCCACCACATTGTCCCAATAAGCCTGCTGCAAATCGACAATATGAAAAGAAAGGCCATACTTACGTGCAGTGGCAGAAGCCAGTTCAATGTCTTCCTCCGCCGTACAGGTCAGTCCGTCGTCTGTATCCATACCGATTTTTATGTAAAACAAATCGGGCTTGTATCCTTGTTCACACAACAGGTGCACGGCTACTGCACTGTCCACTCCTCCCGAAATCAACGCTGCTATATTCATATCTTTCTTTTTTTAACGGCAAATATACCACCGGCATCCCAAATGCCCAATACCCTTTTCAGGGTATATCTCATTTCAGGGCCTGGAACTGCTCGATAAGTGAAGTAATGTTTGCCGTAAACAAGCGGGCTGAGATAGCCAACAAGATGATACCGAAAAACTTACGGATTACGTAAATACCTCCTTTTCCCAACATACGCTCAATGCGGTCGGTCAGTTTCAATACGATGAACACCCATACCATATTGAGTATCAAGGCCAGTACAATGTTAATTGGTGCATATTCCGCCCGCAATGAAAGCAGGGTGGTAAACGCACCGGCACCTGCCAGCAAAGGAAAAACCAGAGGCACCAGCGTAGCTTCTTTGATAGGACCTGTATTCTTGAAAATCTCAATGTCCAGAATCATTTCCAGCGACATCAGGAAAATGACAAACGCACCGGCCACCGCAAACGAAGCAATATCCACTTGAAACAGACGCAACATCATGTCGCCTGCATAAAAGAATCCTATCAGAAGCGCAAAAGCAATGAGAGTGGCTTTAAGGGCATTCACGGACCGCCCTTTTTGTTTCAGGTCCAGAATAATGGGAATGGAACCAATGATGTCAATCACGGCGAAAAGAACGATAAAGGCACTCAGAAACTGCTGAAAATCTAATCCACTCATAGCTATATCCAAAATTATTACTGCAAAGTTATGATTTTTCTACACACTTGCAAGGAAAGAACAAACATTATCAGACTGTAAGAAAGAATAAAAAAGATAAAAGGTGTTATCGGACGACACTTTCAGTAGGGAAATATACTTAACTTTGTATGTTAAAAGATAACTTAATAAAGTTAACGAGAAATGGAATTGACAATGTACGACAAGCTTTTACAGCTGCCTCTATTTCAGGGTATGTCGAAATTTGACTTCACTGACATTCTGGAAAAAGTAAAAATTCACTTCAATAAATATGAACCTGGAAGCTGCCTGGTAAGACAAGACACTCCATGCAATCAACTTATTTTCGTGCTGGATGGAGAAGTACAGATAGAATCCAATGACAAGACTCACAAATATACACTTTGGGAAAATTTCAAAAGCCCGAATGTGATTGAGCCTTATTCTCTGTTTGGTATGCGCCCTTACTTCACGGCTTCTTACACGGCGGTTACGGAGGTCAACACACTGAACATTGACAAATCATACATTCTCAATGAGCTATGCCGGTATGAGGTGTTCAACCTGAACTACATGAACATGCTGAGCAACCGGAGTCAGGTAATTTACAACAAATTGTGGAATGCGCATATCGGAAAAACGCGCGACAAGATTATCAACTTCCTTCTGCTGCGCTGCATGACTCCCTACGGCGCGAAAAAACTGTCCATCCGAATGGAAGATTTGGCACGCCTGATTGACGATACCCGTATCAACGTATCAAACGTGCTGAACGACCTTCAGAACCGGGGACTGATTCAGCTGGGACGGCGCACCTTCAGCATTCCTGAACTGAGGGAAGTGGTGCAGCTGTTAGACAAGAAAGACTGAGCGTAATTACAACCTTTATTTATTTGAAGCAATATGAACAATCCATTTTTACAACCCTATCATACACTCCACGATACTACTCCTTTCCAGCAGATACGGATTGAAGACTACGAGCCGGCCGTTCGGGAAGGCATGCGACTGGAGGACGAAGAAATTCAGCAAATCACCGGTAATCCGGAAGAACCGACTTTCCAGAACACCATTTTAGCTCTGGAGCATGCTGGGAAAGCCCTCGACCGGGTCACTACCGTGCTTTTTAACTTGCTGAGTGCGGAAACCTGCGACGCGCTGGAAGAAATAGCAGAAAAGCTGACCCCGGCACTGTCTGAACATGCTAACAACATCAGCCTCAACGAGCAGCTCTTTGCCCGCGTAAAAGCAGTGTACGATAAAAGAGAATCCCTGCAGCTGACTCCTGAAGAACGTCGTCTGCTGGAAAAATCATACGACGGCTTTGTCCGCAACGGAGCCAATCTGTCTGAAGAAGACAAGGCTACTTTCCGAAAGCTGAGCATGGAACTGAGCAGCCTGACGTTGAAATTCTCGCAGAATCACCTGAAAGAGACCAATGGCTACGAACTGGTGCTGCACACCGAAGATGAACTGGCCGGACTTCCGGAAAGTGCCATAGAGGCAGCCGCACATACGGCACACGAGAAAGGGAAGGAAGGCTGCTGGGTAATTACTCTGCAGGCTCCAAGCTACGTACCTTTCATGAAATACAGTGACAAGAGGGAACTGAGAAAAACGCTCTACATGGCTTATAACACCCAGTGCTGTCACGACAATGAATTCAACAACCTGAAGATCGTGGAACAGCTGGTCAACCTCCGCATGGGGCTGGCGCAACTGTTGGGCTTCAAGAATTATGCCGAATATGTACTGAAAAAACGCATGGCCGAAAATAGCGAGAATGTGTACAAGCTGTTGAACGACCTGCTGGAAGCTTATACACCGACTGCCCGTCAGGAAGTAGAAGAAATCCGTGCCCTGGCTCGCGAACTGGAAGGTGAAGACTTCGAACTAATGCCGTGGGACTTCTCTTACTATGCGGAAAAGTTGAAAAACCGGAAATTCAGTCTGGATGAAGAAGCGCTCCGACCTTACTTTGAACTGAGCCGTGTAAAAGCCGGTGTATTTGGGCTGGCTACCCGCTTGTATGGCATCACCTTCAAGGAAAACAAGGAAATTCCGGTATATCATCCGGACGTACAGGCATATGAAGTGTTCGACCGCGACGGAAGTTTCCTGGCTGTACTCTACACTGACTTCCATCCCCGCGAAGGCAAGCGTTCGGGTGCCTGGATGACCAGCTACAAAGAACAATGGATAGACGACAACGGATGCAACAGCCGTCCGCATGTGTCCGTCACCATGAATTTCACTAAAGCAACCAAAGACAAGCCTGCCCTGCTGACATTCTCGGAGGTGAATACTTTCCTGCATGAGTTCGGACACGCATTGCACGGCATGTTCGCCAATACCCGCTTCCAAAGCATGAGCGGAACCAATGTGTACTGGGATTTTGTGGAACTTCCTTCACAAATCATGGAAAACTTTGCCATAGAAAAAGAATTTTTGAATACATTCGCATGTCATTACCAGACAGGCGAACCCATTCCGCAAGAACTGATTCAGCGCATCGTAGATGCTTCCAATTTCAACGTGGCATACGCCTGCCTGCGCCAGCTCAGTTTCGGATTCCTTGATATGGCCTGGTACACTCGCCAGAGCAAGTTTGAAGGCGATGTAAAAGCCTACGAAAAAGAGGCATGGCAACGTACGCAACTGCTTCCGCAACTGGAAGATACCTGCATGAGCGTACAGTTTGGTCACATCATGTCGGGAGGATATTCTGCTGGATATTACAGCTACAAATGGGCTGAGGTACTGGATGCCGATGCTTTCTCCGTATTCAAGGAAACAGGTATTTTCAATCAGGACACCGCCCGTTCGTTCCGTGAGAATATCCTGTCAAAGGGAGGTACCGAGCACCCGATGACATTATACAAACGTTTCCGTGGTCAGGAACCGACCATTGAAGCATTGTTGAAAAGAAATGGTATAAAATAACTCTATAACCAAACGGATATGAAAACTTTTAAATATTTCTTTTACACTTTATTTATTACACTTTCATCATTTCTTTATGGCTGTAACCAAGAGGATGACATTTATGAAATCTTTGATAGTGGAGTATGGCAACTGGTAAACTATTATACAGGAGGAGATTGGGAATCCAACAATGACCGATATGCACGCCCTGCATATACCGAAGCGCAAGACTTGGAATCACTAAGCAAAATTACAATAACTTTCAAAAATGACGGTACTTTTACAGGAACACTTGATGGAGGTACTTTTGAAGGAAAATGGCAGGCAGATCCAAGTGACAGAAGTTTTGCCGTAATTGGTGAAATAAAAGCCTCTATCAAATTATCAGGAAAAAATGCAGAATTTATCAAAAAGCTGGAACTGACAAGTTATTATAAAGGAGATAGCAAAAGACTTCTTCAGCTTGCCCCTGATGCCCGTACAACCTATATGCAATTTACCCACAAATAATACACTCCTATGAAACCAACAGAACATAAGCAAGAAATACTGGACAAACGCTACATGCGCATGGCCTTAATCTGGGCAGAGAACTCCTATTGCCAACGGCGGCAGGTAGGCGCATTGATTGTCAAAGACAAGATGATTATTTCGGACGGTTACAACGGCACTCCTGCCGGCTTTGAGAATGTATGCGAAGACGAGAACGGAGTAACCCGCCCCTATGTGCTTCATGCCGAAGCCAACGCCATCACCAAGATAGCCCGCTCCAGCAACAGCAGCGAAGGAGCTACCATGTATGTCACCGCCTCTCCTTGCATCGAATGTGCCAAACTGATTATTCAGGCTGGCATCAAACGAGTGGTATATGCAGAAAAGTATCGGTTGGAAGACGGACTGGATTTGCTGAAAAGAGCTAATATTGAAGTTGTATATCTTAACCCCAACGAATAAACGACATGAAAAACAATAACACACGCTTTATCCCGTTCCTGTTGGCCATCTGCCTGATTGCGGGCATCGCCATCGGCACATTCTATGCCAACCATTTCTCAGGAAACAAGCTAGGCATCATCAACACTTCATCCAACAAGCTGAATGCGTTGTTGCGCATCATCGACGACCAGTATGTAGATACGGTAAACATGGGCGAACTGGTGGAAGAAGCCATGCCGCAGATTCTTTCGGAACTCGACCCGCATTCTTCTTATATTCCGGCCAAGGACCTGGAGGCTGTAAACGCCGATTTGAAAGGTAGTTTCAGCGGTATCGGTATCCAGTTTACCATTCAGAACGATACCATTCATGTAAACAGCGTCATTCAGGGCGGCCCCTCGGAAAAAGTGGGTTTGATGGCAGGCGACCGTATTGTAGAAGTAGATGATTCAGCTTTTGTCGGCAAGATTGTGACAAACAGTGAAGCTATGAAACGCCTGAAAGGTGAAAAAGGCAGCAAGGTGAAACTGGGTGTTTATCGTCCGGGCGAAAAGGCCTTGCTTCATTTCACTGTTATCCGTGGAAACATTCCGGTAAAGAGTATCGATGCCGCCTATATGATTAATGAGAAGGTAGGCTACATAAAAGTCAACAAGTTTGGTGAAACCACTTATCCGGAACTGCTTATCGCACTGGCTAAACTGAATCAGAAGAACTGTGAAGGTCTGATTGTCGACCTGCGTGGAAACACGGGAGGCTACATGGCAGCTGCCATCCAGATGGTCAACGAGTTCTTGCCTAACAACCGCCTGATTGTCTACACCCAGGGACGCAAGTCACCGCGCGAAGACTACAACTCCAATGGAACAGGAAGCAACCAGAAGATGCCGCTTGTAGTACTGGTGGACGAAGGTTCGGCTTCTGCCAGCGAAATCTTTGCCGGAGCCATCCAGGACAATGACCGCGGTACTATCGTAGGACGCCGTTCTTTCGGAAAAGGTCTGGTACAGCAGCCCATTGAATTTAGCGACGGTTCGGCCATCCGACTGACCATTGCACGCTACTATACCCCATCCGGACGCTGCATACAGAAACCTTACGAAAAAGGTAAGGAATCGGAATATGAACTGGATTTACTCACTCGTTATGAACACGGTGAATTCTTCTCTGCCGACAGCATCAAGCAGGATGAAACTGAAGTATATCACACCCGTCTGGGCCGTCCGGTATATGGAGGAGGAGGTATCATGCCCGATATTTTCGTACCACAGGATACAACCGGTATGACTTCGTACTTCCGCATGGCTGCCAACCGTGGACTGATTATCCGCTACACGTTCGACTATACCGACCAAAACCGCAGCACTTTGCAGAAATACGATACTCCGGAAAAGATGGAAACTTACCTGAAAGGACAAAACCTGCTGAACAAGTTTGCTGCATGGGCGGAGAAAAAAGGCTTGAAACGCCGTAACAACCTGATGATGAAGTCACGCCGCTTGTTCGAAATGAGCTTGTACGGAAACATTATCTATAACATGCTGGGTATGGAAGCATACGTGGAATACCTGAATGAATCGGACAAGACCGTACTGAAAGCCGTAGAAATTCTGGAAAAAGGTGAATCTTTCCCTCAGGCTCCGGCTCCTCAGGCAACAACCGACAACAAGAAATGATACTTCATGGATAAAAAGGAATTGCGACGGTACATCGCACAACAAAAACGGAATTATTCCGTTGCTCAAAAAACTGAATGGTCTTCCAGCTTATTTCAAAAGCTGGATGGCCATCCATTGTTTTTGCAGGCACACACTCTCCTGCTATATCACTCACTGCCCGATGAGGTACAGACACACGAATTCATCAGGCGCTGGCATCCATACAAGCGCATCGTACTTCCCCTTGTCAAAGGAGAGAAACTGGAGTTCCGGTATTATGAAGGGGAGGATTCATTACAAGCTGGTGCTTTCGGTATTGAAGAACCCACCGGCAGCCTGGTAGAAAATCTGCATGAAATAGAGTTGAGTATTATTCCAGGTGTGGCCTTCGACCGCTCAGGCAACCGGTTAGGACGGGGAAAAGGATATTACGACCGCGCTTTGACCAAGCTGCAATCCTATCGCATAGGAGTGTGCTTCCAATTCCAACTGCTTCCACATATTCCCGTAGAAGCCACAGACCTGCCCATGGACGAAGTGTGGACGGAACAAGGCTGCGTATTCAGCGGAACACAATGTTCACAATAACCTGAGAGCCGACCTGGGCATTCAGGTTACGAATCAGCATTTCACGTCCCATCATCAGTTCCTGACGAATCACGGAAGAAGAAAGGCTGACATAAAGTATCTGGTTTTTAATAAAAAGATTTGTGGTGTAACGGGTAATGACTGGTCCTACCACATCTTTCCAGGCATCTACCAGACGATATTCGTTTAAGGGAGTCTCCAGTCCTTGCTGGCGGAGAAACTGCCGGAGCACATCGCCAATCTGTTCTGTATTATTCCGCTTCATAAGACTCCTTCCGTTCGGACACTTCTCCGTTTTCCACCTCAAACAACTTGTAGTCGCCCTCTATCTTTTTCAAGATACGGTCCAGATGGTCACGGTTGGTATCGGTAATAAAAATCTGTCCGAAATTATCTCCTGCCACTAACTTGACAATCTGCTCTACACGAAGTGCATCCAGTTTGTCGAAAATATCATCCAGCAGAATCAAAGGAGTCGTACCGCTTCCGGTACGCTTCAAAAATTCAAACTGTGCCAGCTTGAGAGCAATCAGATACGTTTTGTTCTGCCCCTGAGAACCTTCCCGCTTCATGGGGAACTCTCCCAGCTGCATAATCAAATCATCCTTATGAATGCCTTTCAAGGAATAACCCATTACCCGGTCACGCTGACGGTTGGCACGCAGCAGGGCAAGCAAATCTCCCTCTGCCGCATGCGACTGGTAAGAAAGCTTTACCTCCTCCTGGTTTTGGGATATATAAGAATAGTATGACTGGAAAATCGGAATAAACTCTTCGATAAACTGCTGACGTTTGCGGAATACCACTTCACCCGTGGAAGCCATCATCTCTTCCCATACGTTCATCAGTTCTTCGTCGGGCTCCAGTTCCGCTTTCAGCAACGTATTACGCTGCACCAAGGCCTTGTTGTAGCGAATCAGCGCATCCAGATATTCCCGGTCGAACTGCGAAATCACCACGTCCATGAAGCGTCTTCTTTCCTCGCTCCCCCCAGCAATAAGCAACGTATCAGCCGGAGAAACCATCACTAAAGGAATCAATCCGATGTGGTCGGACAAACGGGTATATTCTTTCTTATTCCGCTTGAACTGCTTCTTCTGCCGACGCTTCAACCCGCAATACACTTCTTCCGGATCACCACCTTCAGTTTCATAAAAACCTTGCAGCACAAAGAAGTCCTGTTCATGCCGTATATTTTGAGAATCAATGGGATTGGTTGCACTCTTACAGAAAGACAGATAATACACGGCATCCATCAGGTTGGTCTTTCCCATCCCGTTTTTTCCGATGATACAGTTCATCTTGCGGGAAAAAGCCAGCTCGGCCTGTTCCAGATTCTTATAGTTTAATATCGAAATGCGTTTAAGCCACATAAAAACAATCACTATTTGGGATACAAAATTAACAATAAAAGCAAGATTGATTAAAAAAACTGCCCGCAAATTTCATTTATACACATAAATCAACTACTTTTGCTGTCCAAATACGTGGATTGGAAAAATAATAAAAAACAAATATCAAATGACTGAACAAAAACACACTAATGACCCGTTGAATGTAGACGAAGCGCTCAGCACTTCAGAAGCATTCCTGATTAAAAACAAGAATGTACTTTTGGGAGCAGTAGTTGCTCTGGTAGTTATCGTCGGAGGTTTCCTCGGATACAAACATTTCATTTCTGAGCCGAATGAGCTGAAAGCTTCAGAAGCTATCTTCAAAGGTGAACAGTACTTCGGAGCTGATAACTTTGAAGTTGCCTTGAAGGGTGACAGTCTGGGATATGCAGGTTTTGTGAAACTGGCAGACGAATTCAGCGGTACAGATGCAGGAAACCTGGCAAACGCATACGCAGGACTTTGCTATGCACAGTTAGGCAAATACGAAGATGCTATCAAGTATCTGGATAAATTCAGCGGTGATGATTTATTGGTTGCTCCTTCAGTAATGGGCGCTTTGGGAAACTGCTATGCACAGACTGGACAGCTTGACAAAGCTGCCGCTACTTTGCTGAAAGCAGCCGACCGTGCCAACAGCTTGTCTATTAGCCCGATTTTCCTGATTCAGGCTGGACAAATCCTGGAAAAACAAGGAAAAAATGCAGAGGCCGTAGAAGCTTACAAGCAGGTTAAGAACAAATACGGTAACTCATATCAGGCAATGGATATCGATAAGTACATCGAACGTGCTTCTTTGAAATAAACCACAAGAAACATACTTCTATTAGTATAAGTATCATTCAGGCCGGACCGAGGTTTTTCGGTCCGGCTTTTTTCTTTAACATACAAACTTAAAAAGACAAACAATATGGCTACAGCTTATCACAATCTTTCAGATTACGACTTTAACTCCGTACCCGATGCCTCACAGATGCGCTTCGGTATCGTAGTGTCTGAATGGAATCATAACATTACAGGAGCTTTGCTTGAAGGAGCAGTCAACACATTGAAAAAACACGGGGCAAAGGATGAAAACATCCTGGTATATTACGTTCCGGGCAGTTTCGAACTGACCTTCGGCTCATCACAGCTCGTTAAAAGCGGAAAAGTAGATGCTGTCATCGCATTAGGCTGCGTAGTACGTGGCGATACGCCTCATTTTGACTATGTGTGTGCCGGAGCTACCCAAGGCATTACAGAATTGAATGCAACTACCGATACGCCAGTCATTTACGGCCTCATCACAACCAATAACATGCAGCAGGCAGAAGACCGTGCCGGAGGAAAATTAGGAAATAAAGGTGACGAATGTGCAATTACAGCAATAAAAATGATTGATTTTATTTGCAAGTTAAAAAAATAATCGTACCTTTGCATCGCAATTGAGAAAAGCACTAAATCTTGATTGCGGACGGGCAAATACCAGAGTGGCCAAATGGGGCAGACTGTAAATCTGCTGGCTTACGCCTTCGGTGGTTCGAATCCATCTTTGCCCACCAAAATTGCGGAAGTAGCTCAGTTGATAGAGCATTAGCCTTCCAAGCTGAGGGTCGCGGGTTTGAGCCCCGTCTTCCGCTCTTAAGATAAGAGGATATCCTTTTCGGGTATCCTCTTATTATTTATAATGATAAACAGTGTCCCCCTATAAAAACATTCTCTCCTTCCCTTGACAATCAGCATGAAAACTTTTCAGAGTCTATTTTTGTTATATACATATCAATAACTTTTAAACAAAGAAAGGACAAGTATGAAAACTATTATTGATAGAGCTACATCAAGAGGATATTTTAATCATGGCTGGTTAAAGACATATCACACATTTAGCTTCGCAAATTATTATAATCCGCGACGAATCCACTTTGGTGCCTTGCGTGTACTGAACGATGACAGGATTTCGCCGGGAGAAGGTTTTGATATGCATCCACACAAAAATATGGAAGTGGTTTCCATCCCACTAAAAGGTTATTTAAAACATGGAGACAGTATAGAGAACCAAAGTATCATCACGCCCGGAGAAATCCAAGTAATGAGCACAGGAAAAGGTATCTATCACAGCGAATATAATGGCAGCAATGAAAAAGATCTTGAACTTCTGCAAATCTGGATAATCCCCGATAAAGAAGAGACAGAACCGGAATATCATAATTACAATATCCTTCCGTTAATGAAGCACAACGAATTAGTAACCTTCATCTCGCCCAATGGAAACACTCCGGCACATTTACTGCAAGATGCGTGGTTTTCAATGGGAACACTGAGTGCCAATCATAAAGTGAGCTATCATTTGCACAAACCACATACAGGCGTCTATTTCTTCATTATAGAAGGCAACGTAGATATAGCCGATGAAAACCTGACCCGCCGTGACGGTATCGGTATATGGGATACCGAAAGCATCATCATTAAAACCAATGAAGAATCACAAGTATTGGCCATTGAAGTAGCTTTATAAATTATTTATTTGTGGCACATTCACCCATCCGGTTGATTTGCGCCACAAATTCTTCCTTGCTGCCTTGTCCCAACCCCATTTTTCTGCATATACGATAAACCACACGGTCGACAGAACGGGATTGAACCCCAAGTAAATCAGCAATATCATCAAAACCAAGCCCCAACACAAATAAGAAACAAATGTCTTTTTCATTATTCGTAAGCGAAGGATAAAGCGCTTCGAGGCGGTCTGCCCAACGATGACGTGATACATTCAGCCAATGTTCCAGCTTGGCACGGTCTTCAGCCGGATTATAACGCGGATTTTCTTTTGATACAATCCGCAAATAAATCTGAGCAGCTTCCACGGTTTCAACAGGAAGCGAAATATGTTTGGAACGAAACGTCACTTCCAATTGACGAATACGCAATTCTTTATTTTTCTTCTCTTCTTCAAGGGCTTGCATCTGCTCCTGTAAATTCTTGGCTTCCCCTTGGTTTTCTTCTATCTGCTCCTGAAGTGTATCAATCTGCTCCTGAAGGATAGAAGCATCCTTTTTATAATTACGCAGGATATCCAGCTTTTGATAACGGAAAAACTTCCAGCTTCCCCACAGCAGTAAGGCTAGTGTACACACTGAAGCTATCGTTATCAATATCGTTATAGTCCAGCGACTGCGATAATCATTACTCTGTCTCAGTACTGCCGAATAATCATATTTCTTTTCTATCTCCAATAATTCGGCACGGCTCCCCGATGTAAACAGCAACTCCAGTTCATTAATATAATGCTGCATATAGAGGGCTGCTTCACGCTCAAATCCCTTTGCTTGCATCTCTCTGTACATATCTTTATATACCGATGCTCTTAACTTAGGACGGGAAGATTTCAGCACTTCAACACGCAGGCTGTCCACCGTTGCGCCTTTACCCAACTTTTTATACACTTCAGCCAGTTCGATATCATATCCACGCCGCGCCTCAGCCGTAGAAGTACGTTCCTGTGCCTGCTTCAGCAAGGAGACCGCCTCATTCCAGTTCTTCTTATCCTTTTCCACCAGCGCCAAGCGATAGTATATCTTTTCCTGAGTACTAAAATCCATCCGGTTTACTATATCAAAGAATTTATCCTGTACCAATTTCACCTCTTCGTTATACCGAGGCGTACCTTGCCCCAAATAAAGCGGAATAAAAGCCGAGCTGCCCCCCATGGCTTTCCATGAAGGGACAGACAAGTTCAAATCCAATGCTTTCTTATAAATATTTTCCTGGATATCCCCTAACAATTTTTCTATATGTCCGACAATACCCTCCAAAGGCAAAGTTTCTTTCGTCAAAGTATCGCGGCGAGCCACTTCGATGGTACCGTTTTCCAAATCCCGTTCTCCCATCGCTAAACGCACAGGCACACCTTTCAACTCGTAATCGGCAAATTTCCACCCCGGTTTCTGGGTATCGCGATCGTCATATTTTACGGAGATTCCTTTAGCTCTCAGTTTTTCAATCAGCCCCTGTACTTTATCGCTGATTATTTTCAATCCTTCGGCCCCTTTATAGATCGGCACGATAACCACCTGCAAAGGTGCTAATTTCGGAGGCAATACCAAACCGTTATCATCGGAATGAGACATAATCAACGCACCGATCAAACGTGTGGAAACTCCCCAAGAAGTAGCCCAAGCAT
>OHSG01000498.1_pt1 | contig 18658 bp, 18 predicted proteins | sample 1578601 | NCBI WGS metagenome assembly OHSG01 (sample SAMEA3879534, study PRJEB24766) | human gut metagenome | biome: human-associated habitat; feature: feces | place: USA | collected 1985/1987
ACTTCCCAACGGGCCGATGTGGGCATCGGCCCCTACAATCAATGGGGTGGGTGCTTACGGATTTGCCTGATAGCGCTGATACAAATGAAACAGGGAGAAATAAAAAATGGCATTTCAATATCTCGGCCTGCGGGCCAAGCTGGAGCACGTGGACGTCACGGAGGAAGAGGTGAACCGGCAGCTGGTGCGGCTGCAGCAGCAGAGCCAGCGGCGGACGCCGGTGTTTGACCGGCCCTCGCAGAATGGGGACGAGCTGGTGCTCGACTACGCGGGCTTTGCGGACGGAAAGCAGTTCGCGGGCGGCACAGCGGAAAAGCAGACGCTCGTGCTTGGCAGCGGCACATTCATCCCCGGCTTTGAAGAGCAGCTGCTGGGCAAAAACCCCGGCGACGATGTGACTGTGCACGTCACATTCCCGGCTGCATATCACGCGCCGGAGCTGGCGGGCAAGGACGCGGAGTTCCGCTGCCATATCCATGAAATCCGCACCGTTGCGCCCTATGCGCTGGACGATATGTTTGCAAAAGAGGTCGGGCAGTGCGAGAATATGGCGGAAATGCGCGAAAATATGCGCAGAAGCCTTGAAAATTATTATGCGGAGCGTGCCGAGCTTGAGCTGCGCGACCGCCTTCTGCGGCAGGCGGCGGACACCATGGAGGACTTTACCCCCGATCCCGCCGAGATCAGCAAGGCCGTCGAGGAGCAGCTGGACACCATGTCCGCGCAGCTGGCGCAGAACAATCTGACGCTGGACGATTACTGCAAATTCTCCAATTCCACGCTCGAGCAGCTGCGCGAGGACGCACGCCCCGGCGCTGAAGAGGCCGTGCGCATCAAGGCGCTCGTCCGCCGCGTGGCGCAGGCGGAGGAGCTGCACGCGCACGAGGAGGACGTCGCACAGGCGCTGAGCGAGATCTGCCGCGCGAACCACATGACGATGGAGGAGCTTCAGCCGTATTACGACGACGCGTTTGCCGCAGCCGTGGAATACAGCATCCTGCTGGCCAAGGTCACGAAGCGCATCCGCGAAAGCGCCGTTATGGACGCGTAAACGCAAAGCAAACCGCCGCAGCCGCATAGGCTGGGCGGTTTTTGCGCGCTTCCGCGGCGGCAGGCGGCAGTTTTTTTACAAAAAACAGGCATGATGAACAAAATAACTTTGATTTATGCGCCGGTTTATAGTATACTGGATACAATGGTTTCCGTCCTCGCAAGCGCGGGCCATAAAAACGGAAGGAGGGCGAAAGAACTTGGAAACGAATTACGCGATTGAGATGCTGAACATCACAAAACGTTTCCCCGGAATCATCGCCAACGACAACATCACCCTGAGGCTGAAAAAGGGTGAAATCCACGCCCTGCTCGGCGAAAACGGCGCGGGCAAATCGACGCTTATGAGCGTCCTGTTCGGCCTGTACCAGCCGGAGGAGGGCGAGATCCACAAGGACGGCCGCAAGGTAGAGATCCGCGACCCGAACGACGCGAACGCGCTCGGCATCGGCATGGTGCACCAGCACTTCAAGCTGGTCGAGTGCTTCTCTGTCCTCGACAACATCATCCTCGGCGTCGAGCCGAACCAGATGGGCTTCCTGCAGAAGCAGGACGCGCGTAAAAAGGTTCTCGATCTGTCCGAGAAATACGGTCTGCACGTCGATCCCGACGCGATCATCGAGGATATCACCGTCGGTATGCAGCAGCGCACCGAAATTCTCAAAATGCTCTACCGCGACAACGAGATCCTGATCTTCGACGAGCCGACGGCTGTTCTGACGCCGCAGGAGATCGAGGAGCTGATGCAGATCATGAAGAATCTCGCGGCCGAGGGCAAGAGCATCCTCTTCATTTCCCACAAGCTGAACGAGATCATGGAGGTCTCCGACCGCGTCACCGTCCTGCGCAAGGGCAAGTGCATCGGCACGGTCGAAACCGCGAATACCACGGCGGAGGAGCTGTCGGCCATGATGGTCGGCAGAAACGTCAGCTTCCACGTGGAAAAAGGCCCGCTCAAGCCGGGCGGCGAGGTCCTGTCCGTCGAGCACCTGACGGTCGCCTCCAAGGTTCATAAGAACAACGCTGTCAAGGATGTGTCGTTCCGCGTCCGCGCGGGCGAGATCGTCTGCATCGCCGGTATCGACGGCAACGGCCAGACGGAGCTTGTCTACGCCCTGACCGGTCTGGAGCCTGCCGTGAGCGGCAAAATTACGCTTGAGGGCAAGGATATTACCCACGCGTCCATCCGGCAGCGCAGTCTCATGGGCATGAGCCATATCCCGGAGGACCGGCACAAGCACGGCCTCGTGCTCGACTATACGCTTGAGGACAATATGGTGCTCCAGCGCTATTTTGAACCCGAATTCACCGACAAGGCCGGCTTCCTGCGCCGCAAGAACATCCGCGCCTACGCTGAGGGCCTGATCGAGCAGTACGACGTGCGCGCGGGCCAGGGCCCGGTCACACCGGCGCGCAGCATGTCCGGCGGCAACCAGCAGAAGGCTATCGTTGCCCGCGAGATCGACAAGCACCCCGAGCTGCTCGTCGCCGTGCAGCCCACGCGCGGTCTGGACGTCGGCGCGATCGAGTACATCCACAAGCAGCTTGTCGCCCAGCGCGACGCGGGCAAGGCCGTGCTGCTCGTCTCGCTGGAGCTGGACGAGGTCATGGACGTGCCGGACCGCATTCTCGTCATGTACGAGGGCGAGATCGTCGGCGAGCTGGATCCCAAGTCCACCACGCAGGAGGAGCTTGGCCTCTACATGGCGGGCGCCAAGAGAGATGAGGTGAAAGCATGAAAAAGAATCTTCTGAAAAACAGCGCCGTGCAAACGCTGGTCGCGTCGCTGCTGTGCATCGTGCTGGGCCTGTTCCTCGGCTATCTCGTCCTGCTGCTGATCAATCCCGACGGCGCGGGCGACGCGATCCTGACGGTCATCAAGAACTTCTGGACGTATAACCGCAAGGCCTCCCAGATCAAATATCTGGGCAACACGCTCGTCAAGACGGCTCCGCTGCTCATGTGCGCGCTGTCGATCCTGTTCTCCTATAAGGTCGGCCTGTTCAACATCGGCGCTGCCGGTCAGTACTGCGTCGGCGCGGCGCTGAGCCTGTATGCGGCGCTGGGCCTCGGCTGGAGCTGGCTGCCGTGTATGCTGGCGGCGATCCTCGGCGGCGCGCTGCTGGCCGGGATCTCGGGCCTGCTCAAGTCCTACTGCAACGTCAACGAGGTCATTTCCGGCATCATGCTCAACTGGATCGTGCTGTATCTGACCAATATGCTCCTCACACTCGTAAAAGAGGACGCCAGCCCCTATACCAAGGTCCTGGCCAATACCAACGCCTCCGCTGTGCTGCCGTCGCTCGGCCTCGGCGCGCTGTTCAACAAGAACCAGTACGTCGGCCTTGCGATCCCGCTGGCCGTCGTGATGGCGGTCATCGTGTGGATCGTGCTCGACAAGACGAAGTTCGGCTACGAGCTGAAGGCCACGGGTCTTAACAAAAACGCCGCGAAATACTGCGGCATGGCGGAAAAGCGAAACATCATCCTGAGCCTGATGATCTCCGGCGCTCTGGCCGGTATGGGCGCGGCGATGCTGTACCTCACCAGCTACGAGCAGTGGCAGTGCTCCTCCTCCTCCGTCCCGGCCATGGGCTTCAACGGCATCGCAGCTGCCTTCCTCGGCGGCCTGAACCCCATCGGCTCGATCTTCGCCTCGTTCTTTATCCAGCATATCACCGCAGGCGGTGCGTATGTCGATAAGAGTATGTACTGCGCGCAGATCTCCGATCTGATCTCCGCGCTCATCATCTACCTGTGCGGCTTCGTTCTGTTCATGAAGAACGTGATGAGCTCCATTGCCGCCCGCCGGGAGGAAAAGGCCATTGCAAAGGCCAGGGCCCTGGCGGAAGCCAAGAAAGGAGGCGAGACGGAATGATCCTGCTGCTTCAGTATACGCTGATCTTCGCGTCGGTCCTGATCCTGGTCGCCCTCGGCGGCTGCTTCGCGGAGCATTCCGGCGTTATCAACCTCGGCCTCGAAGGCATTATGATCATGGGTGCGCTCGGCGGCGCGCTGACAATGCGCTATGTGCCGAATACTGTCCCGGCGATCGTGATGATCCTCGCGGTCATCGTCGTCTCCGCGCTGGTCGGCATGGTCTATTCCTGCCTGCTTGCCGTGGCGAGCATCAACTTCAAGGCCGACCAGACGCTCGTCGGCACGGCGCTGAACCTGCTCGGCACCGCCGGTGCGACGGTCATTGTCAAGGCCATCAACACCGCAGCCAACCCCGACGACGTTTCGTCCATCGTGCAGTACGGCAGCGCAAAGAATGCGCTTCTGGCGCCCATCGGCTCGTTTGAATTCAACTGGTTCATGCTCGTGGCGTTCATCGCGCTCGTCGCTGCCTATGTGACGCTGTACAAGACCCGCTTCGGCCTGCGCCTGATGGCCTGCGGCGAGCATCCGCAGGCGGCTGCCAGCGTCGGCATCAACGTCTATAAGATGCGCTGGGCGGGCGTGCTCATCTCCGGCGTCCTCGGCGGCATCGGCGGCATCGTCTTCATCACCGCAGGCGTTTCGGAGTGGCGGTTCGAATACGGCGTGGCGGGCTTCGGCTTCCTGTCCCTCGCCGTTATGATCTTCGGCCAGTGGAAGCCGCAGCGCATCGCGCTGGCTGCGCTGCTGTTCGGCTTCTTCCGTGCGCTCGGCAACGTCTACACGGGCTTCAGCTTCCTCAAGGCGATGAACCTGCCGAGCTCTCTGTACAACATGCTGCCGTACATCATTTCGCTTATCGTGCTTGCCTTCACGTCCAAGAATTCCCGCGCGCCGAAGGCCGAGGGTATCCCCTACGACAAGGGTATGCGTTAAGCTGTACCCGGTTTCTGTCTCCGGCAGGTTCATACGGACTTGCCGGAGCCTTCATTTCAAGCTCAGGAGGATTTGATTTCTATGCGAATGGTTGATCTCATTGAAAAAAAGCGGGACGGCGGCGTTCTGACCGACGACGAGATCCGCTTTATCATCACGGGCTTTACGGACGGCTCCATCCCCGATTACCAGATGTCCGCCTTTGCCATGACGGTCTTCTACAAGGGTATGACCGACCATGAAACCGCCGTCCTGACCGATGCGATGATGCGCTCGGGCGATACGGTGGATTTGAGCCGGTTCGGCGATAAATCCGTTGACAAGCATTCCACCGGCGGCGTCGGCGATAAGACGACGCTGATCGTTGCACCGATTGTCTCGAGCCTCGGCGGCAAGATGGCGAAGATGTCCGGCCGGGGCCTCGGCCACACGGGCGGTACGGTCGACAAGCTCGAATCCATCCCCGGCTACCAGACGACGCTTTCGGCGGACGCCTTTATGCAGCAGGTCGAGGATGTCGGCGTAGCCGTCATCGGCCAGTCCGGCAATCTGACGCCCGCCGATAAAAAACTCTACGCGCTGCGTGACGTGACCGCGACGATCGATTCTCTGCCGCTCATCACGTCGTCCATCATGTCCAAAAAGCTGGCCGCAGGCGCGCATTCCATCGTGCTGGACGTCAAGATCGGCTCCGGCGCGTTTATGAAAACGCTCGAAGACGGGCAGAAGCTTGCCGAGAGCATGGTGCGCATCGGCAAGGCCTGCGGCCGGAACGTTGTGGCAGTCATGTCCAATATGGATATTCCGCTCGGCTTCTATATCGGCAATGCGCTTGAGGTGCGCGAGGCGGTCGAGGTCCTGCGCGGCCATGGCTGCCCGGACCTGACCGGCGTGTGCATCACGCTGGCGGCCAATATGCTGCACCTGTGCAACGGCTGGCCCATCGAAGAGGCCACGAAGCAGGCAGAGGAGGCAATTTCCTCCGGCCGTGCCTTCGAGCAGATGAAGCGCTGGATCGCCGCGCAGGGCGGCGACGCACGCGTGCTGGACGATGTGAGCCTGCTGCCGCAGGCAGCGGTGCAGTATGAGCTGAAAGCGCCGCAGGCGGGCTATATCCACCATATGGACGCGCAGAAGATCGGCGAAAGCTCCGCCATTCTCGGCGCGGGCCGCAAGACGAAGGACGACGCCATTGACTTCGCCGCCGGTATTGTCCTGAAGGAAAAGACCGGCGCGAAGGTCGAGCAGGGCCAGACGCTGGCTGTTCTGCACACGAACCGGCCGGAGACGCTTGCCGACGCGGAGCGCGTCTTTTTGGAGGCCATCCGCTGGGGAACCGACGCGCCGGAGGCGCAGCCGCTGATCTACGGGATCGTAAAGTAAAAAGAGGAGAGATAGAGATATGTCAGATGTGATCGTCATCGGTGTTGCCGGCGGAACCGGCAGCGGAAAAACCACGCTCGTCAAGGCGCTGATGAACCGCTTTGGCGACAATATCAGCGTCCTCAGCCACGACAACTATTACAAGCGGCACGACGAGATGAGCTATGAGGAGCGGACCCACCTCAATTACGACTGCCCGGACGCGTTCGACACCGATATGATGATCGAGCATCTGCGTATGCTCAAAAACGGCCAGGCCATCGACTGCCCGACGTATGACTACACCATCCACAACCGCGCCGACGAGGTGCTGCACGTCGAGCCGCGCAGGGTCATTGTCGTCGAGGGCATCATGATCTTCGTCGACAAGACGCTGTGCGATGAGATGAACATCCGCATCTTCGTCGACGCCGACGCCGACGTGCGCCTGTGCCGCCGCATCCGCCGCGACGTGAAAAAACGCGGACGCAGCATCGATTCCGTCATTGACCAGTATCTGACCACCGTCAAGCCCATGCACGAGCTCTATGTCGAGCCGAGCAAGAAAAACGCGAACCTGATCGTCCCGGAGGGCGGCAAGAACCTCATCGCCCTCGAAATGATCATCAACCGCATCCAACGGCACATCGACGGAAACGCGGAATAAACCGCCGGACAAAAAGAACACCCCCGGACAGCAGTCCGGGGGTTCGTTTTGCATTGGGCTTATTCGACCGTGACGCCTCTCTTGGCGAATTCTTCAACCATGAGGTCGAGGTCGGGCTTGATGTTGATGGGTTCGCCTGCGGACTTGATGGCGTTTGCCACGTCCTTCAGGCCGTTGCCGGTCACGACGGAGACGACCGTCGCGCCCTTTTCGATCAGGCCCAGCTCGCAGGCCTTCTTGACGGCGGCAGTGCCGGTGACGCCGGCAGGCTCGCCGAAGACGCCGCAGGTGCGGCCGAGAAGCTTCTGCGCGGCGAGAATTTCCTCGTCGGTCACGTTGACAGCGATGCCGTTGGACTCCCGGATGGCCATGAGGGCCTTATCGGCATTGCGCGGCACGCCGACGGAGATGGAGTCGGCGATGGTGTTCTCCTCCATCGGCTCCCAGGGCTTATTCTCCTGAATCGCGCGGTTGATGGGGTAGCAGCCGGTCGACTGCGCGGAGATCAGGCGCGGCAGCTTGTCGATGAAGCCGATGGCGTACAGATCCTTCAGGCCCTTCCACACGCCCGCGATGGTGCAGCCGTCGCCGACGGAGATGGCCAGATAGTCGGGCATTTCCCAGTTCAGCTGCTCCGCGATCTCGAGCGAGACGGTCTTCTTGCCCTCGGACAGATACGGGTTGATGGCTGCGTTGCGGTTGTACCAGCCCCATTTTTCAATGGCCTCGGCGGACATTTTGAACGTTTCCTCATAGTTGCCCTTGACGGAAATGACGTTCGCGCCGAAGATCATCAGCTGCGCGACCTTGCCCTTCGGCGCGCGCTCGGGAACGAAGATATAGGTCTTGAAGCCTGCGGCAGCGGCGTTGCCCGCGAGGGAGGACGCCGCATTGCCCGTGGACGAGCAGGCGATGATCTTCGCGCCCGCCTCATGCGCCTTGGCGACCGCCATGGCGGAGGCGCGGTCCTTCAGAGAAGCCGTCGGGTTGATGCCGTCGTCCTTGACCCACAGACGGCCAAGACCCAGCATTTCCGCCAGCTTCGGCTCTTCATACAGCGGGCTCCAGCCCACGCGCAGCGGCGTGTCGGGCGTCGTCTCCTCGACCGGCAGCAGCTCGCGATAGCGCCACATGGTGGGGTTCACGCGGTTCTTCAGCGTTTCCTTGGTGAGGTGCGCCTTGATGTAATCATAATCGTACACGATGTCCAGAATCCCGCCGCAGGAGCAGTTGGTCAGATTCGGGACAGCCTCATATTCCTTGCCGCAGCGCACGCAGCGCGCACATTTGACGTTTTTCATTCAGAATCCTCCTTCAGATTTTCCAGCGCGACACGCACCGCCTCGACCACGAACGCAGAAAATGTGCAGTCCGTTCCCTTGATGGCGTCCTCAATTTCATCGATCACGTCATTGGGGAAGCGGATGCTCTTGTTTGTCGTGGGCGGAATATTCGGGATTCGGAATTTCTTCATCGCAATGCACCTCGCATTATGTTTCGTAATGCAAATTGTATTGCAATTATGCGCCGAACATTGTAATATAAACGTAGCACAAATGTGCAACAAAGGAGGCGCATGTACTATGAATGAAATTCCTGAATATTACACCATTTTATTTCAGGCCGCAGAACAGGCGATTCAAGCGCTGGAACAGCAAAATTACGGGCTTGCGAAACAAATTCTGATCGACGGCGAACAGGCCGCCGAGGAAGCGTTTGTCGCAAAGGATGAATAAACGGGGTGGGGTCATTCCCCCACCCCATTTTGGTTCTATATTGGCTTAATTTCGGCTTACAGCGCCTTCAGCAGACCAACCTCGTCGTTGAATGCGTTGATGAGCTCGTCGAGCTCCTTGGCCTGTGCATGGACGGCGTCCCAGGTGTTCTTGACGTCGTACCACTGGGCGTTCAGGTCTTCGACGCTCATGCCCTGCTGCTCGACCCAGGTGTAATACTTCAGGTTGTGGACTCTCTTGCGCTCCGGATAGGTCAGCTCCAGCATACTGTCGGTCTTGAGGTTCAGCATATGCAGGTTGTGATCCAGCTCGGCAGCCTGTGCGGAGTATGCGCCGTACATCTCGTTCAGCTCTTCGACACGGGACTTGTACATGACGGCGGAGTCGGTCAGGACGGTGACGACGACGTCGTCCTCGGTCAGCTCATAGAACTTGGCCATCTTGATGCAGCACAGAACGTTCGCAATGCCGGAAATGCCCATCCAGGTGAACTTTTCGATCTGCTCGTCGCTGAGGCCGAGGGTCTTGAGGTACGCCTGGCCTTCCTTGCAGTTGAACAGGCGGAGCAGTCTCTGGGAATCTTCGTCGTCAATATCGATGACCATATCGGTGTTCTTGACATTGTGGACCCAGGGGATGTGCTTGTCGCCGATGCCTTCGATGCGGTGGCCGCCGAAGCCGTTGTCCAGGATGGTCGGGCACTGCAGCGCTTCGCCAACTGCCAGCTTCATGCCCGGATAGCGCTCCTTGAGGAGGTCGCCCGCGGACATCGTGCCAGCGGAGCCGGAGGTGAAGCAGGCGCCAGCCAGTCTCTGGCCGGGCTTCTTCACGTTCTCAAACAGGTCGGACAGAGCGTAGCCGGTGACATTGTAGTGCCACAGGGGGTTGCCCATCTCGGCGAACTGGTTGAAGATCATCATGGAAGGATCCTGCTTGAGCTCCCAGGTCTTGTCGAAGATCTCCTTGACGTTGGACTCGCAGCCCGGGGTGGCGATGATCTGACCGGCGATGGTCTTCAGCCAGTCAAAGCGTTCCTTGGACATATCCTGCGGCAGAATGGCGACGGAGTCGCAGGCCAGCAGCTTGGAGTTGAACGCGCCGCCGCGGCAGTAGTTGCCGGTGGAGGGCCATACAGCGTGATGATAGGTGGCGTCGAACTGGCCGGTCACAAGACGCGGAGCCAGGCAGCCGAAGGAAGCGCCGACCTTATGGCAGCCGGTCGGGAACCACTTGCCGGACATGGCCAGAATGCGGCACGGAACGCCGGAAACGGAGGACGGGATCTCAACATAGTTCGGGGTCTTCTGGTACAGGCCGCCGGTTTCCTTGGCCTCGTTGTGCCAGCTGATGCGGAACAGGTTGACGGGGTCAACGTCCCACAGGCCGGTGTGCGTCAGCTTTTCCTTGATCTTCTCGGGGATCAGATCGGGGTTCTGCATCTGGGCGATGGTCGGGATGATGATGTTGTTTTCCTTGGCCTTCTGGATGTTATGCAGCAGGCCTTCTTTGTTGATGGTCAGATCGATCTTGCTCATAGTTCGTTTGTTCCTCCTGTTTTACTGTTGTCTAAGTATGAATAGAGCGTGTACTTGGAGATGCCGAAATGCTTGGCGATCTTATCGCCGGATTTAGTGATCAGAAGTGCGCCGGAATTACTGAGATAGCGGATGGCCTTGACCTTGTCGTCCTTGGTCATGAGCGCGACGGGCTTGCCGACAAGCTCGTCCGCCTGCCGGATGAGATCGTCCAGCAGATCGGCCACGTTGAGCGTGATGCGCTCCGGCTCGCGGCTGGCTTGCTGGTCGGCAGAAATGAAGTCGTGCAGGGAGTTTTCAAACAGCTGCATCATGGAAATGTCGTAGTTGATCCCAAGGATCCCCGTGACCTTGCCGGTCTCGTCCCGGATGTAGACCGAGGAGGATTTCAGGATCTTCCCGTCCTTTGTGCGCGTCAGATAGCCAAGCTGATCCTCCGCATTGTCGTCCTCATGGCCCAGCTGCTCCAGTACGACGTGGGAAGGCCCGTCACCGACCTTGCGGCCGGTCACGTGTCCGTTTTCGATTGCCACGATCGAGGAATAGGCGCTTTTGCCGGAAAGCTCATGAAGCACGACCTCGCAGTTGCTGCCGAACTGCGCCGCGATCGCCTTCGCGATCTGCTCAAGCAGTTCCAGTAATTTTGCGTCCAATCTGCTATCACCTCCAAATTTAATACCCGAATGAAGTCTAAAGCTATCATACCAGTATCAGAAGCAGATTGCAAGGAATTTTCAAAAATATTTTTAGGCTAACAAAAATTTTGTTGCTCTTTTCGCGAAATTACCGCGTCAGCTGCGTGAGAATGGACTCGAAGCCCTTGCAGGACTTGAGCAGCTGGTCGATTTCAATGTACTCGTCACGCACGTGCGCAAGGCTTTCGAGCGACGGGCCGTAGCCGATGGTCGGGATACCGGCCTCGCCGCAGAAGCTGCTGCCGTTGGTGCAGAACGAGAAGTGCGACAGCGGCGCCTCGATGCCCGCGTCCTTCAGGCCCTTCAGCGCGGCCTGCACCAGCTCGCTGTCCTCTTCCGTGACCCAGGCCGGGAAATAGCGCTTGGCGCGGATGGTGTCGCCCGTCCAGCACTTTTCTTCGCCCTCGGCCAGATAGCACCGGGCCTTGAGGCCGGGGTGCGTTTCCTGCGCGCGGGCAATGGCCTCGTTCACCTGCCCGAGAATGACGGCCTCATCCTCGCCCACAAGCGTCCGGCGGTCAAATGTCGCGCGGCAAAGAGACGGCACGACCGACGCGCCGGGATACGGCTGGGAGATAATATCCGTCAGCTCCAGAATGCCTTTGCCGAGCAGCGGATGCTCGTTCGGGACGATCTTCCGGATCTCGTCGACCACCGCCGTCATGGCATACACGGCGTTGACGCCCTTTTCCGGATTGGAGGAATGGCAACTGACGCCCTCCGTCTCGACGACGACCTCCGCCCGGCCGCGCTGGCCGCGCTTGACGGTCGTGCTCGTGGCCTCGCCGATGATGACAAGATCGGGCTTTGCCAGCCGCGTAATTTCGCGGGAGGACACGCCCTCGAACCGCTCCTCATGCACCGTGCACGACACGCAGACACGGCCCGCGAAGTCCCTGCCGGTCTTTTCGGCAAAGCGCGCTGCGGCCGTGATCATGGCGCAGTCGCTGCCCTTCATGTCGGACGCGCCGCGGCCGTAAATTTTCCCGTCCGCGATCTCGCCGCCGAACGGGTCATGCTCCCACTGCGGCGCGTCGATCACGTCCACGGTGTCGATGTGGCCGTCCATCAGGACGGTCTTGCCGGGTCGCTTGCCGTTGATGGTGCCGAGGACGCTGCCGAAGCGGTCGATAATGACCTCGTCGAAGCCGTATTCCTCCATTTTCCGCTTCATCAGCTCCGCCACGCCCTGCTCCTGTCCGGAATAGCTGGGAATGCGCAGCGCCTCCTGACAAAACGCAATCAGCTGTTCATTTGTATCAATATCCATGCGGTAAAGATCCTTTCTCTCTCATGATTCTGCTTGAAGCATAGGGCAGCCCCGCGCCGTTGTCAAGCCGCGCACGCAAATTCTGCGTTTTACAAAAAATCCACCGCCCGTTTTGGGCAAAGCGGCGAAGGCTGGATATCGTTGGAAGGGACGGAGCGCTGCTGCGCCCGGCAGGATGCACCGTTTTTTACGGAACTCTTCGGCGAATTCGCAGCTTCCCAACGGGCCGGCAGAGCCGCCGGCCCCTACAGAACTCCGGCGAATCCGTACTGCCCTGCAAAGTTCAACTGCAAAGCTGATTTACCGCACCCATTCAAACGCAACTATTTGCAATTCTAGTTGTACCGTAACAGGCGGCGCGTACCATAGCGGGAGCCGCCGGAGGCTCGTCGGAAACGGCCTCGACGGAACGAGTCCCCGCGCCATGTGCGGAGCCTCTTATCCTCTGAGCCTGTTTCCTCCTCTTTCCCGCCGAACCGCTTCGCTGGGTTCGCCGGAAATCTCCGGTGCTGACAAAACAAGCCCCTTGTCATGCAGTTCCATGCGCATGACAAGGGGCGGCTTTCGTGCAGGCTGTTTATGAGAAAAGATTCACGCTCAGAGCCGCTGCAGACCGGCTTCGATCTCGCCGATCATGTAAAGCGACCCGTAGCAGAGGACGACGCCGTCCTTTCCCGCGTGCTCCACGGCCAGCCGGACGCCGTCTGCGACTGCGTCGCAGGCCGTGACAGGCTTTCCGAACTGGGACAGGTACTGCGCCAGATCGTGCGCGTTCAGCGCGCGGGGATTGCCCGGCGTGACGGTGATGAATTCCTTCGCGTAGGGCTCGACGTTCCGGTACATACAGTTATAATCCTTATCTGCCAGAACGCCGGTCAGGATGGTCAGCGGCCGACCGGCCAGATAGTCCTGAATGTTCTTGACGAGCGCCTGAATGCACTGCGGGTTGTGTCCGCCGTCGATGATGAACAGTGGGTCCTTGCGCCGTACGTCGAACCGGCCCGGCCAGCGGACGTCCGCAAGCCCTTCGCGAATCTGTTCGTCCGTGATGTGCCAGCCGCGCTGCTGCATGACGGTCGCCGCGGTGAGGGCGACGGCAGCGTTGTGCAGCTGATGATTGCCCAGCAGCGGCAGCTTCAGCGCGTGGAAGCGCTCCCAGTCGAAGACCTGACCGGTCAGATCGTGGGAAATGAGCCGGATGTCGGCAAAGTCCGCCTTGTGGAGCTTTGCACCGACCGCTTTGCACCGCGCCTCAATCACGGCCTCGACCGACGGCGCTTCGCGGTAAATGACCGCGTCGCAGCCGGGCTTGATGATGCCGGACTTCGTCGCGGCGATCTTTTCCAGCGTGTCGCCCAGCACCTCCGTGTGGTCAAGGCCGATGTTGCAGATGATTGCAACCTCCGGCGGCAGAATCACGTTCGTGGCGTCAAATTCGCCGCCCATGCCGACCTCACAGACAACGAGGTCGCAGTTGTGACGGGCAAAATATTCAAAGCCCAGCGCCGTGACCATTTCAAACTCGGTCGGCTGCTCGAAGATCGAATCCGCGAGAGGCTTGATATATTCCGTGATCTCGCAGATCTCTTCGTCCGGGATCTGTACGCCGTCAATTTGGATGCGCTCATTGAACCGGATGAGATAGGGGCTGGTGTACAGGCCCGTTTTGTATCCGGCCTTTGTGAACATACTGGCCAGCATCGCGCAGGTCGAGCCCTTGCCGTTTGTACCGGTCACGTGAATGAACTTTAATTTGCGTTCGGGGTGGCCCATCTTGTCCAGCAGCGCGCTGATGCGCTCCAGGCCGGGGACACTGCCCTTCCAGCAGACGGAATGGATATAATGCAGCGCTTCGTCAAGCGTCATGTCAATTACCTTCTTTTGATTTCGATTCGTATTTCACCGGCGGCCAGAGCTTGGCGGCGGTAAACACCTTGGATTTATAAAGCAGCCATACCACCAGCACGTCAATGACGAGCGTCACGCCGAACTGCACCGAACGGGTCGCGAGCTTTGTCAGGAAAAACGCCGTTTTCGCGTCGCCGCCGTAGACAAAGGCGAGGGAGAAGCTCTGATAGAGGATCGAGCCGAGCGCGATGGCAGGCAGGAACGACAGGGCGATGGTCAAAATCGACGTTTTCTTCACCAGCAGCGGCTGGAACAGGCCTGCGCAGAGTCCGTAGAGAATGGGCGGAACGCAGAACATCGGGTTATAGCCGTAGCCGGAGAACAGGCAGCCGACAAAATCGGCCACAAAGCCGACCAGCGCGCCGGGCAGCGGCCCGAAGAGCATACCGGCCAGGAAAATGGGCACGGCTTCGAGGGAGAAACGGGTCGTTTCATTGGGCGTCGGGATAATGAACCGGGCCAGCACGACGGAAACGGCAGCCAGCAGCGCGCAGGACACGAGCGTGCGCACATTCTGCAGCCCATGACGCGGCGCAGTCTGCGCGGCAGACATATTTTTTGTAAAATTAGACATAAAAAAGCCTCCTATTTTGTCAATGGGAGGAGGTTTGGTGATATGGACTTTCAAACAAGAAAGAAACTGCTGTACAATTTCAGTTTGCTATAGCGGATGCGAAATGACACCGCGGAGAGACTCCTTCGCCCGGCGGCAACCTCCCATCCAACCGGTACTTGACGCGTCATTTCTACTCATGCAACGTTCGGGTACGCATGCTCTGTGTGTTAAATTGACAGGCTCACATCTTCCTGTCCTTCCTGTTCTCCTTCGTGCCTATTGTATTGTGTACGGAGGAAAAAATCAAGCGGAAATCAATATTTTTTTATTGATTTCCGCGATTTTTTCGTGTCTGTCCAGAAACGTGGAAAACGCGGCTTCGAATCTGTTGTCCATCATACAGCTGTCCCTCCAAATTTCGAGACTTTATTTGACATCCTAACATAAAAGTTTCCGGATGTCTATGATAATAGACATGATTTTTCGCTTTTTCTCCTACACTAGGGTGTATCTGAAAACTCATGATGTGACCGGCAGCGAGGGATTTTTGCGTTGCGCAAGACATTTTTTCGCAGGAATACTGACGTATTTCAAGGAAAAATGACGCGGCGCACCGCAAAAAGGCCCGCTGTCCGGGTGCGTTGGGAGTTTTCAGATACACCCTAAGCCTCTGTAGGGGCGGACGACTCTGTCCGCCCACAGAAAGCAGTGTTTTTTCGGGAATCTACGGCGGATTCGCAATTTCCCAGAGGGCCGATGTGGGCATCGGCCCCTACAATGGTGCGCGCGTTCAGAACACCACCCGGAGCAAAAGCATATACACAATCGTTCCGCCTGCGATGGACAAGAGCATACTGACGGCGACGAATTCCAGACTGCCGCCATAGATCACGGCGCTCATGACCATCGGATACCAGAAGGCAAAGCCGGATGTGCTCATCTGAATGCCGTAGGCCATCGCGAGGAACCAGAAGCCTGCGAAGATCGGCACGGTATAGAGAAACGCCGCGCGCAGCGCGGCGAGCTTGCTGTTTTTCATGACGTTGAATGCTTACTCCAATTCGTTGATCTTGTTTTGCAGGGATTCATAGAACCGGCCCAGATGCACGCCGTCGACAAGCCGGTGGTTGACCTCAATGGAAAGGCCCAGCGTTTCGCGGCCGTTTTCCTGCCGGCCGTATTTGCCCCAGGTGATGCGGGGAATGGCGTCGTCCTGGTCAATCTGCCGCTCATTCGTACAGCAGGTAAGATCGAACCACGGAAGACACGAGATATAGATCAGATCGTCCGTCTCGGAGGACGTTTCCAGAAATGAGGTCTGCGCCTCGCTTTTTTCCTTTGCGGCCCGGCAGAATTCCTCCAGGGAGCCCTCGCACGGACAGGTGATGATCTGGAACTGCTCGCTGCCCTTTTTCAGATATGTAAAGCTTGGGGTACGCTTGTCCAGCAGAAAAACGCTGCCGTCCCGGATGGTATAGCGCAGGTTCTCGACCTCGTTGACCGCCTGCGTGACGAGATACGTCATGACGTAATAGAAGGACAGACCATGCGTCTTGGTATACGTATGCAGCTGCGTCACGTCCACGCGGAAGCAGACGCTGTAGAACGGCTGATCGAGCACGGAGAAGAAGGAAAAAATATCCTTTCGCGGCCAGCTGGGCAGATCGATTTTCTGACAGGAAGCAGACATAAGGAACCCTCCCGATTTTGATGGAATTAGTCTATCAGATTTATAGGCAAATGAAAAGTCCTGAAAATACACAAAAAACGGACGCAGTCACCGCGTCCGTTTGGAATATTATTTGTTTTTCAGCAGATCACGGATCTGCGTCAGGAGCTGCTCTTCCTTTGTGGGTTCCGGTTCCTTCTCAGGCTCCGGCTCGGCGGGCTTTTCCAGCTTCGCCTTTGCCATATTCATGGCCTTGACGACCAAAAATACGACGAACGCAATGAGCAGGAAATCGATGATCGTGGTCAGAAACGTCCCCAGACCCAGCACAACGGCCTCGGACACGACCGTTTCACCGTCCATGACGGCGGGCTTGAGCGTGATATTGAGCGTCGCCAGATCTACGCCGCCGATCAGACAGCCGATGAGCGGCATAATGATATCCGCGACAAGACTTGCACTGATCTTGCCGAACGCCGTCGCGATCACAACGCCGATGGCCATATCCATCACGTTGCCGCGCGAGATAAAGGTCTTGAATTCATTCAGAAATTTCTTCATCTGGTATGCCTCTCTTTTTCTTGATTTGGTTGGTCATGCCACCGGCGGCCCTATCTTTTCTCTCGCAAGAGAAAAGATAGGGGAGAAAAGAGTGCTTGGACGCGGTTGGTGCATCCTGCGGGTGCAATTTAGGTAAGAACAAAATTTTCAGTCTTTACGAACACACATACTCACCTTACGGGCGCTATGGTACGCGCCGCCTGTTACAGTACACCAAATTTGTAGGTCGTTGCGTTTGAATTGATGCGGTAAATCAGCCTTGCGTTCATAAGTTGTAAGGCAGTACGGATTCGCCGGAGTCTTGTAGGGGCCGATGTCCACATCGATTCCTACAACGCTTATAGGCGCTGCATCAAAAATTCTGAGCTGCATCAAGCTTCGCGGGAAAAGTCCAGAAAAACCAAAGGGTTTTACTGGTCGGTTCAAGGGGGGCCGGGGGGAAATCGAAATCCCCCCGGGCTCGTTTTCTTTTCCCAATCTTTTCTTTTGGAGAAGCAAAAGAAAATGCTGGACAGCAGCTGCTGATTTTTAATACGAGTTCTTACTTTGCCGTGCGTCTCAAAATGCTGCGGCTTTTCGTTTATTCCACGCCGGTGACTTCGTAATCCTGCGCTTCGACGGCAGCCTTGAGCGTCTCGTTCGAAACATCCTTCGTGAGCGTGACGACGGCGGTGCCGTTGTTGTGATCCGCGACTGCGGAAGCCACGCCGTCCACAGCCTCGAGTGCCTTTTTGACGCGCGCTTCGCAGTGACCGCACATCATGCCCTTTACGTGTAATGTCTTTGTCATACCAGTTTCCTCCTTATTTTGTTCTGCCAGATGAATTTCCGGCATGGGTTTTCCTTTGTGATCGTGTTTGGCGCTGTAGAGTTTGCACAGGTTCAGCCGCAGCGCGTTCGACACCACGCAGAAGCTGGACAGGCTCATGGCCGCCGCGCCGTACATCGGATTGAGCGTCAGACCCAGCCCGACGAACACACCGGCTGCCAGCGGGATGCCGATGACGTTGTAGATAAACGCCCAGAACAGGTTCTCGTGGATGTTCCGCAGTGCCGCACGGCTGAGGCGGATGGCGGCGGCGACATCGAGCAGCGTGCTCTTCATAAGCACCACATCCGCCGCATCGATGGCGACGTCGGCTCCCGCGCCGATGGCAATGCCTGTGTCGGCGGCGGTGAGGGCGGGGGCATCATTGATGCCGTCGCCGACCATAGCGACGGGGCCGTATTTCTGAAGCTCACGCACGACGGCCTCCTTGCCGCCCGGCAGAACGCCCGCGACTACATCGTCCACGCCCGCAAGCTTGCCGATGGCGTCGGCTGTGCGCTGGTTATCGCCCGTCAGCATCACGACGCGGATGCCCATGCCGCGCAGCTGCCGGATGGCCTCCGGGCTTTCCGGCTTGATGGCGTCCGCCACGGCGATGAGGCCGAGAAGCCTGCCGTTTTTCGCGAACAGCAGCGGCGTCTTGCCGGATTGCGACAGTGCGTCCGCCTGCTTGTGGATCTCCTGCGGCAGGGCGAGCTGCGAAGCCATATATTTGACGCTGCCGCCAAGCAGCTGTGCGCCCAGTACCGTCGCGGTCAGGCCGCTGCCGGTGATGGCGGCGAACTTCTCCGCCGCTTCGGGCTGCAGTTTTTCTTCTTCGCCGCGCTTCATGATCGCTGCGGCCAGCGGATGCTCGCTCTTGGCCTCCAGCGAGACGGCTGCCTGCAGAAGTTCCCGCTCCGTCACGCCGTCCGCCGGGATGAGATCTGTGACCTCAGGCTGGCCGGAGGTGATGGTTCCGGTCTTGTCCAGTACCACGGTGTCGATCTCCTTAGCCTGCTGTA
>OHSG01000500.1_pt1 | contig 18559 bp, 18 predicted proteins | sample 1578601 | NCBI WGS metagenome assembly OHSG01 (sample SAMEA3879534, study PRJEB24766) | human gut metagenome | biome: human-associated habitat; feature: feces | place: USA | collected 1985/1987
TGGGCGGAAAGCTGCCCAGCATCAGCAGGCGGGCGTTTTCGGGCAGAAACGGTTCGAGCGGATGGCGCTCGACGACCGGGGCGGCTGCCTGTTCTTCCGATTGAGATATTATCGTCTTTCTCATTGTTTGTCAGATTGCTGCTCTCGGTGGCGCGACGACGGCTACTCGAAAAAACGCTCGTCGAAGTTGACCAGATAGAGCCGTTCGGTCGCACGCGTGAGGGCCGTATAGAGCCAGCGCAGCATGTCGCGCGTCATCGGTTCGTCGCCGAAGATGCAGCGGTCGACGAAAACCGCCTTCCACTGTCCGCCTTGAGCCTTGTGGCAGGTAACCGCATATGCGAACTTGACTTGCAGCGCGTTGAAGTGGGGATTTTCGCGGATTTCCTTAAAGCGTTTCAGCTTGCTGCGTATGTCGAGGTAATCCTTCTCGACCTCGTAGAAGAGGCGCGTGCTCTCCTCGCGCGTCAGCGACGGAGACTCCGACGAGAGGGTATCGAGCAGCACCTTGCAGGTGAGCTCCGTATCGTCGTAGTCGCCGAACGAGAGGGTCGCCTCGGCAAAGTGGAATCCGTAGAGCTCCTCGAAGCGCCGCAGCCGCTTCAGGCAGGCGATGTCGCCGTTGGCGATGAAGCTCATGGGGCACTCCTTGTCGTGTTCGGTGAAGTAGTAGTTGTTCTTGACCACCATCAGCATGTCGCCGCTCTCGATTTCCTCCTCGGCATAGAGCACGTTGTAGCGGATACCATTGTTATAACGGTTTGCGCGCTTGTTCGAACGGGTGATAACGATGCACTCGTCGCGGCCGTAACGCGCATAGCAGTCCTGCAGCGTCTCGAGGAAATCGCCGCCCTCGAGGGCCTCGATGTCGGGAAAATCCATCTCGAAGCGCGGAATCTCGTAGATGCCCTGCTCGAGCATGCAGCGCACGAGCGTCGCGTTGAAGAGGATGCCCGACTGCGCCTCCTGGCGGACCACCTCGTCCATCGTGCCGTAGACCACCTCGCCGTAGGAGGACATTGACTCAGGGTCGAGTGCCGGACTGAAGTCGCATCCCACGGGCGGCAGCTGCGCGTTGTCGCCCACCAGAATGAGCCGGCATCCGCGTCCGCTGCGCACATAGTCTACCAGGTCCCGGAGCAGCGACCCGCTGCCGAACAGCGCGTCGCCGGCGGGCGTGTCGGCAAGCATCGAGGCCTCGTCGACGATGAATACGGCCTCTTTTTCGGGATTGGGATTGAGCGAGAATTTCGATTCGTAGTCGGCATTGGTCCGCTGCCGGTAGATGCGCTTGTGGATGGTGAGCGCCTTTTCGCGGGTGTATTGCGCAAGCACCTTTGCGGCACGCCCCGTAGGGGCCAGCAGTACGGATTTTACCCCCATGTCGCGGAGTGCTCCGACAAGTGCCGAAATGAGCGTCGTTTTGCCGGTTCCAGCATATCCGTTGAGCACGAAAATCTTCGAAAAATCGTCATCCGCAAGATAATCGGATAACTTTTCTATGATTTTTTTTTGCCCAGAAGTTGCGTCAAAACAAATTTTGGCGTAAATTTGGGTCGCAATACGTGTATTAAGCATTTACCGGCATATTTGCGACAAACTTAATAACAAATATTTAAAATGAAAAGAATTGCTCAAATTATTCTGGGGGTAGTTATCCTGGGTCTGGTATATGTCATCTATGACCAGATTTCGACCCCGATTCGCTTTGAGGACGAAGTGAAGGTGCGGAATGCTCAGGTTATCGAACGCATCAAGGACATCCGTACGGCACAGCGTTCCTTCAAGTCGAAGTACCAGCGTTTTACCGGCAGCTTCGACACGCTGATTTCCTTCGTGCTCAACGATACTCTCGAACTGGAGCGCAAGATTGTGGATGAGGACGACTCGGTAGAGCTCCGCTACATCCCCGGTACGGACAAGAAGGCCCAGTACATCATGGAGGCCGGTATCATCACGACCGAGTCGAAGGTGGTCATCCCCGTTGTCGAGTGCCGTGCACCTTATAAGATGTATCTCGACACGGTTGAGTTCCGTCAGGATATCATCAACCTCATCGACAACGACGTTCACAACTTGCAGCGCTATCCCGGCATCAAGTTCGGTTCGATGGAAACCGGTAACAATGAGGCAGGTAACTGGGAATAACGGGAACCGTTCCGATAAGGCAGTGTCCATTCAGCTCATGTTGGATGGACACTCTTTTTCGGTGGATGCCCTTCCCGCAGCCGGGAAGGAGGTGCCGTGCGTGGCTGAGCTGCTGACGCCGCGCAGCATGCTCGTACCGCGCGAGGAGTTTTCCGAGGAGCTGGCCGAGGGCTATCTGGCGGCCGAGGGGCTTGCTCCGCAGGACGGCGAGTGTGTCGTATGGAGCGACACGCAGGAACAGATTGTCGCCGTTATGGCCATCGACCGCATGCTGCTCGATGCCCTGCGGGCGAAATACGAGGCTGGCGTGCGCTTCACTTCGCCGCTGCTCCATCTGCCGAAATTTTCGGGCAATGCGGTCTGGATGCAGCGCAACGGCTCGTTGCTCTATGTGAAGGTCTACCGCACCATTCTGCGCATGGCGGAGGTCATACAGGTCGAGAGTGACGCCGATGTACTCTACTTCGTCGAACGGCTTACAGGAATCTTCCCGGCGGCCGATTTCGAACTTCACCTTACGGGAGCGGACAGCGCCGCTCTGCGGAAGTTGCTCAAGGGTTATTACAAGCGAATCGTATGCGAATAGTCAGCGGTAAATACAAGGGCCGCGCCATCAATCCGCCGCGCAATCTGCGGGCGCGTCCGACTACGGATTTCGCCAAGGAGAATCTGTTCAACGTTCTCGACAATCTGGTCGATTTCGAGGAGTGCGACGTGCTCGACCTCTTTGCCGGCACGGGTTCCATCAGCTATGAGTTCGCATCGCGCGGAGCCCGGAGTGTCACTTCGGTCGAAATCAATCCGGTCCACTACAATTTCATCCGACAGACGGCGGCCCAGCTCGGCATCGGCAACATGTATGTCGTCAAGGCGAATGTTTTCCTCTACCTGAAGAGCTGCCCGAAGCAGTTCGACATCATCTTCTCCGATGCACCCTACGACCTGGAGGGCAGCGAGCGCATCGAGGCGGCACATCTTGCCGAGGCCATACAGTACCGCAGTAGCAGTACACTAAAATGACGGCGGGATCTTTTCCGCCCTGCCTGCGTCAGGCCTCCTCGGCGTATACCTGATACGCCGTCGTCGGCCTGCCATCGGCAGGACGAAAAATCTCGCCGCCGTGGCGGGATCTTTTCCGCCCTACCATCGTCAGACCCGGTACGCCGCCGATAAACGTCCGTAGGGGACGGCGTCCCGCAGTGGAGCGCAGCGGAACAAATGCCCTTGGGGTACGCCGTCCCGTTGTAGGGGCGGACGAAGCTGCCCGCCTGCCGTCCCCACATCTGTACACCAACAACAAGGAGAGAACCATATGCACGAGATCATTCTGTGCAAGCTGGGCGAGGTGGTCCTGAAGGGACTGAACCGCCGCAGCTTTGAGATGAAGCTGATGAGCAACATCCGCCGCCGCACCCAGCGGTTCGGCAAGTGGAAGATATATTCCCGCCAGTCCACTATCTATGTGGAGCCGGCGGAGGAGACCTGTGACATCGCCGGGGCTTACGCTGCCTGCAAGCAGGTGTTCGGCATCATCGCCATCACCCGGGCGCTGCCCTGCGAGAAGAGCAAGGAGGCCATCTTTGACACGGCAAAGACCTATCTGGGCGGCGCGCTGACCGCGGCTAAGAGCTTCAAGGTGGAGAGCAAGCGGGCGGACAAGTCCTTCCCCATGGGCAGCATCCAGCTGAGCCAGTGGGTGGGCGGCGCGCTCCACGACGCCTTCCCCCACCTGACGGTGGACGTACACCACCCGGAGCTGACGGTGTACATCGAGGTACGGGAGGACGCGGCCTACGTCCACGGACCCGCCGAGAGCGCCGCGGGCGGCCTGCCCCTGGGCATGGGCGGCCACGCGGTGAGCCTGCTGTCCGGCGGTATCGACAGCCCCGTGGCCAGCTATATGATCGCCAAGCGGGGCGTACAGCTGGAGATGATCCACTTCGCCTCTCCGCCCTATACCGGCGAGCTGGCCCGGGAGAAGGTGCTGAAGCTGGCGGAGGAGCTGACCCCCTGGTGCGGCCGGCTGGCGGTGTTCATCATCCCCTTTACCGAAATTCAGGAGGAGATACGCCGCAAGTGCCCGGAGGATCACTTTACCCTGATCATGCGGCGGTTCATGATGCGCCTGGCCAATATGCTGGCGCTGGAGCTGCGGTGCCGCGCCCTGGTCACCGGAGAAAATCTGGGTCAGGTGGCCAGCCAGACCATGCAGGCGCTGGCCGTCAGCGAGGACGTGACCACCATGCCGGTGCTGCGGCCCCTGATCGGCATGGACAAGGAGGAGATCGTGAAGATCGCCCGCCATATCGGCACCTTCGACACGTCCATCCTGCCCTATGAGGACTGCTGCACCGTGTTCACCCCCCGGCACCCCAAGACGAAGCCCAGCGTGGAGGAGACGCGGGAGTACGAGAGCGCGCTGGATGTGGAGGGCCTGTGCCAGCGGGCCATGGCCGGACGCGAGATGATCCGGATCAAACCTACGCTATAAGGAGGCGCGTCTATGCCCCGTACCGCGGAGATCATCGCCGTGGGCAGCGAGCTGCTGACCGGCGGCGTGACCAATACGAATGCCGCGTTCCTCTCCCGGCTGCTGACTGCCGCCGGTGTGGAGGTGCTGTACCACACCACTGTGGACGACGACGCGGCGCGGCTGGAAAAGGCCGTGACCATCGCAAGGGGACGGGCAGAGCTGCTGGTGTTCACCGGCGGCCTCGGCCCCACCTACGACGATATGACGAAAGCGGCGGTGTGCGCCGCGCTGGACACGCCGCTGGTGTTCCACCCGGAGGTGGTGGAGGATATGCGGCGGTATTTCGACCGGGTATTCCGCCGGGAGATGCCGGAATGCGATATGCAGCAGGCCTATCTGCCGGAGGGGTGCACCGTGTTCCGCAATCCGGTGGGCACGGCGCCGGGGTGCGTGTTCACCGCCGGGAAGACCACGGCAGCGCTGCTGCCCGGCGTGCCCCATGAGTGCCGCTATATGGCCGAGCACTGCCTGCTGCCCTGGCTGGAGCAGGTCCGGGGACAGACGGTGCGGTCACACACGCTGCATATCTTCGGCCTGACGGAGCCGCAGGTGCAGGAGCTGCTGGGCGACCTGCTGCGGCGGGAGGCGGACATGACGCTGGCACCCTATGCCAAGCCGGGCGAGGTGATGCTGCAGCTGTCCGCCCGCGGGGCGGACGAGCGTGCCTGTGAGGCGCGGATGGCGCCGGTGCTGGCGGAGGTAAGGGCCCGGCTGGGCGCGTATTTCTACGGCGCGGACGTGTCCGGGCTGGAGGAGACGGTACTGACGCTGTGCCGGGAACGGGGACTGACGCTGGCGGCGGCGGAGAGCTGTACCGGCGGACTGATCGCCAAGCGGCTGACGGATATCCCCGGCGCGTCGCAGGCCTTTCTGGGCGGCGTAGTCAGCTATACGAACCATGTGAAGCAGCAGGTGCTGCACGTGCCGGAGAATTTGCTGGCGCGCTGCGGCGCGGTGTCGGCGGAGGTGGCCCGGGCCATGGCCCTGGGCGTCCGTGTGCTGACAGGCGCGGACCTGGCAGTGTCCGTCACCGGACTGGCCGGTCCCGACGGGGACGACCGGGGAAACCCGGTGGGCACCGTGTTCGTGGGGCTTTCCACGCCGGAGGGCGTGACCGTGCGGCATCTGACCCTGGGCGGCGATCGGGAGCGCATCCGGACGCTGTCCGCCCACCACGCTTTTGATATGCTGCGGCGTTATCTTACCAATCTACCGACAGAAGGAGAATAAAACCATGGCAAAGAACAGCTACAAGGCCAACGTGAACCAGTACGCCAACCAGGAGGAGGCCATCCGCAAGGCCAAGGGCAACCCCAATAAGAATATCCATTCCAAGAAGAAGAACAGCAACTACGGCGGGTACACCACCGGCGCGTACATGGCCCAGAAGGTGGCCGAGAAGGTGAACCAGCAGGAGAAGGTGAAGCTGCCCACCTGGCTGAATGTGACGCTGATCGCGGAGTTTGCCGTGGTGCTGGTGATCCTGATCCTGCGCCTGACAGCCTTCAAGGACAGCGCGGTGATGACCCACCTGTCCTCCCTGACGCTGGGCATCACCTGCGGCACGCTGTTCTATATCCGCAAGTACAAGCACACGAAGAAAACCAGCGCCATGTACAGCATCATCACCATTCTGCTGGTGGTCATGTGCCTGCTGTACACCACCTTCGGCATTCTGGGCCTGCTGGGCTTTTTGGGCTGAGCGCCCCGCGCCGTAAGGCGCAGACTTCCCGGAGGGAGAAAGGAGCCGAGCTATGGCTGAGCTGACACCCATGATGCGGCAGTATATGGAGGAGAAGGAGAAGCACCCCGACTCCCTGCTGTTTTTCCGGTTGGGTGATTTTTACGAGATGTTCGGGCCGGATGCCCGGACGGCGTCGAGGGAGCTGGACCTGGCCCTGACCACCAGGGACAAGGACAAGAGCAAGTCCGACGAGGAGCGCATCCCCATGTGCGGCGTGCCGTATCACTCCGCCGAGGGGTATATCGCGCGGCTGATCGCCAAGGGGTACAAGGTGTCCATCTGCGAGCAGATGGAGGACCCGGCTCTGGCCAAGGGGCTGGTGAAGCGGGAGATCATCCGCACCGTCACCCCCGGTACGGTGCTGGACGAGGCATGCCTGGACGCAGGACGCAGCAACTATCTGTGCGGCGTGTATCTGACAGACACGGCGGCGGGACTGTGCGCGGCGGACATCTCCACCGGACAGGCCCAGGTGACGGCGTTCACCGGGGCGCAGCGGTTGACGGGGCTGATCAACGAGCTGGGGCGCTTCGCCCCGGCGGAGGCGGTGATGAACGCCGCGGCCTATGACGACCCGGCACTGACCGCCGCGCTGGAGGAGCGCTTTTCCTGCCGGCGGGAGAGGCTGGCGGAGGGACGGTTCGACGTGTCGGACGCGGAGAAGAAGGTGCGGCTGCAATTCGGCGAGGCGGCGCTGCGGGACCTGCCCCGGAACGAGAGCGCACCGCTGCTGGCGCTGGGCGGACTGCTGACGTATCTCTACGAGACGCAGAAGACCGACGTGAAGCAGCTGGACAAGCTGGAGTGGTACCGGACGGGGCAGTTCATGGAGCTGGACCTGACGGCCCGGCGCAATCTGGAGCTGACGGAGACGCTGCGGGGCAAGGAGAAGAAGGGAAGCCTGCTGTGGGTGCTGGATAAGACCAAGACGCCCATGGGCGCGCGGAACCTGCGGATGTGGCTGCAGCAGCCGCTGCTGAACGTGGCGGCCATCGACCGGCGGCTGAATGCCGTGGCGGCGCTGACGGACAACACCGTGGGCCGCCAGGAGCTGCGGCTGGCCCTGACCGGCATGGGCGACATGGAACGGCTGATGAGCCGGATCGTCTACGGCACCGCCGGAGCCAGGGACCTGGTGAATCTGCGGGCGGCGCTGGAGCACCTGCCGGAGGTCAAGCGGTGCCTGACGCCGTTCCGGACAGGGGCGCTGGGAAAGCTGGACGAGCAGCTGGAGACGCTGGAGGACATCAGTGGGCGCATTGCCGCCGTGCTGGTGGACGAGCCGCCGTTCTCCGTCCGGGAGGGCGGCATGATCCGCGAGGGCTATGACGATGAGGTGGACCGGCTGCGGGGGATACTCTCCGGCGGCAAGGGGTTTATCGCGCAGCTGGAGGCCCGTGAGAAGGAGAAGACCGGCATCCGTACCCTGAAGGTGGGGTACAACAAGGTGTTCGGGTACTATATCGAGGTGAGCAACTCCTTTAAGGACCAGGTGCCGGCGGACTACATACGCAAGCAGACGCTGGTGAACGGCGAGCGCTATATCACCCAGGAGCTGAAGGACCTGGAGCACGAGGTGCTCACCGCCCATGACCGGGACGCGGCGCTGGAATACGACCTGTTCGCCGCGCTGCGGACAGAGGCGGCGGGACAGGTGACGCGGGTGCAGCTGGCGGCATCGCTGATCGCGCAGCTGGACACGCTGTGCGCCTTTGCCGAGGTGGCGGCCCAGAACCACTACTGTCGGCCGGAGGTGGACGAGTCCGGGGTCATCGAGATCACGGCGGGACGCCATCCGGTGGTGGAAAAGGTGCGGGGCGACGCATTCTTTGTGCCCAACGACACCCACATGGGCGCAAAGGAGGACCGGGTGGCCATCATCACCGGTCCCAACATGGCCGGTAAGTCCACCTATATGCGCCAGGTGGCGCTGATCGTGCTGATGGCCCAGGTGGGGTGCTTTGTCCCCGCCCAGCGGGCGCACATCGGCGTGGTGGACCGCATTTTCACCCGCATCGGCGCCAGCGACGACCTGGCGGCGGGACAGTCTACCTTCATGGTGGAGATGACCGAGGTGTCGGAGCTGCTTCGCTGCGCCACGAAGAACAGCCTGCTCATTCTGGATGAGATCGGCCGGGGTACGTCTACATTCGACGGAATGTCCATTGCCCGGGCGGTGCTGGAGCACTGCGCCGGGAAGCTGAAGGCCAAGACGCTGTTCGCCACCCATTATCATGAGCTGACCACGCTGGAGCAGGAGCTGCCCAACGTGCGGAACTACAACGTGGCCGTCCACGCCCGGGGCGAGGATATCGTCTTTCTGCGGAAGATCGTCCCCGGCGGTGCGGACCGGAGCTACGGCATCGAGGTAGCCAAGCTGGCGGGCCTGCCGGACACGGTGCTCAAGCGGGCGCGGGAGATCTTGCGGGAGCTGGAGAGCCAGCCCCGGCAGCCCCACACCCCGGCGGCGCGGGAGGACCAGGTATCCCTGGAGGGCATGGCCGAGGGCGCCGTGGCGGATATCATCCGCCGGACGCAGGTAGACGCGCTGAGCCCCCTGGAGGCGCTGAACCTGCTGTATGAACTGAAGAGCAAGCTGCAATAGAAAAGGAGTGAATACCATGCCGCAGATACAACAACTGCCTGCCCATATCGCCGATCTCATCGCTGCCGGCGAGGTGGTGGAGCGCCCCGCCAGCGTGTGCAAGGAGCTGCTGGAGAACGCTTTGGACGCCGGGGCGTCCGCCGTATCCGTGGAGCTGGAGCACGGCGGCATGACGTATCTGCGGGTGACGGACAACGGCTGCGGCATCGCGCCGGAGCAGCTGCCTACCGCGTTTCTGCGCCACGCCACCAGCAAGCTGCGCCGGGCGGAGGACCTGGCGGCTATCGGGACGCTGGGTTTCCGGGGCGAGGCGCTGGCGGCCATCGCCGCCGTGTCACGGCTGGATATCTTCTCCCGTGCGCGGGGCGCCGACAGCGGCGCGTCCCTGCATCTGGAGGGCGGCGTGCCCGGTGAGGTCACGGCCGCCGGGTGCCCGGAGGGCACTACCGTGTGTGTGCGGGACCTGTTCTACAACACCCCGGCGCGAATGAAATTCATGAAAAAGGACAGTGCCGAGGGCGCGGCGGCTGCCGCTGTGGTGACACAGCTGGCGCTCAGCCATCCGGAGGTGTCCTTCAAGCTGCTGCGGGATGGGCAGGAGGTGCTGCATACCCCCGGCGACGGGCAGCTGCTGTCAGCGATCTACGCTGCCCTGGGCCGGGATTTTGCCAAAAGTCTGCTGGAGGTCAACGGCGGCAGCGGCGATGTGCGGGCCAGCGGCTTTGTGAGCAGTCCCGCCGCGGGACACGGTACCCGGGCGCGGCAGCTGTTCTTTGTCAACGGGCGGCTGGTAAAAAGCCAGCTGCTGACCGCCGCCGTGGAGGAGGCCTACCGCAACCGGCTGCTGAAGGGGAAGTTCCCCGGCTGTGTGCTGCACATCACGCTGCCGGTGAACGAGGTGGACGTGAACGTCCACCCGGCCAAGACGGTGGTGAAATTCGCTGCCGAGAAAGCGGTGTTCGACGCGGTGCACTACACCGTGAAAGACGCGCTGGACGGCGAGGGGCGGCCAAAAGCGGCGGAAAAGCCCTTCTATCAGACCATGACGGCACAGGAATTCCTGAAACGGCCGAACGCGCCAAAGCCTTCGCAGGCGGTGATGCTGCCCATGGGGAAGACCATCGGCTCGGCACCCGCAAGACCGGCGGCTACGGAGCCGGTCAGACCCGCGCCCGCTCCCGCCCCGGTCACGCCGGTGATGGCGGTGCACGACGTGGTGTGCCAGCCGGACAAGCCGTTCACGGCACCGGCCGCGCCGGGCGTGGTGTATCACATCACACCGCCGGAGGTCCGCACACCGGCGGAGGAAACGGCGGAACGACCGGAGACGACGCCCTCCCCTGCCCCGGCCGCGGAGCCGGAGCAGCAGGAGATCGCCATGCCGGAGGGCCCCGCCGCGGCGGAGCAGCCCTGGCGCGTGGCGGGCGAGGTGCTGAAGACGTATATCATCTGCGAGGACGCGGAACGGAACGTGTGGCTCATTGACAAGCACGCCGCCCATGAGAGGATGCGGTTCGACGCGCTGAAGGCGCGCACGGAGCCGCCCATGCGGCAGCTGCTGCTGACGCCGGCGGCGGTGACGCTGGCGGCGGAGGAATACACCGCCGTGCTGGAAAATCTGGAGCTGCTGGCGGACTGCGGATTCCTGTGCGAGGATTTCGGCGACGGCACGGTGCTGGTGCGGGAGGTGCCCGACGATGTGCGGGCCGAGGACGCCGCCGCCACGCTGGAGGAGCTGGCGCAGAAGCTGCGCCTGCACAGTGCGGACCGGGCGGCCCTGCGGGACGAGGTGCTGCACACCGTGGCCTGCAAGAGCGCCATCAAGGCCGGCATGACCAGCGATCCGGCGGAGCTGCGGGCGCTGGCGGCGCAGGTGCAGTCCGGCGCGGTGCGCTATTGCCCCCACGGGCGGCCCGTGGCGGTGAAGCTGAGAGAATACGAGATCGAAAAAATGTTCAAACGGGCGTAAAGCCGCGTCTCTTCCGTTCTGCCATCGCCGGGTCGGCTTGCTGTACACAAAGTACAGCGGCGCCGTCCTGTCATCGGCAGAACGAAAAATCCACGACTTTACAGGCCATAACGGCGCTGCGGCGCTTTCCAAAACGGATCGAGGTGAGGACATGGACAACAAGGTCGTCTGCGTGGTGGGGCCCACGGCCTGCGGCAAGACGAAGATGGGTGTGGCGCTGGCGCAGCGCTTCGGCGGCGAGGTGGTGTCCGTGGACTCCATGCAGATATACCGGGGCATGACCGTCGGCACCGCCGCCCCCACGGCGGAGGAGATGGAGGGCGTGCCCCACCACATGGTGGCCGTGGCGGACCCGGCGGAGAGCTGGTCCGTGGCCCGGTACGTCCGGGAGGCGGACGCGTGTGTGCAGGACATCCTGCGGCGGGGAAAGCGGCCGGTGCTGGTGGGGGGCACGGGGCTGTATCTGGACGCGCTGGTGCGGGGGCAGGACTTTGCCGCCGGCAGCCAGGGCGGGGAGATACGCCGGGAATTGCAGGAAAAGCTGGCGAAGGATGGCGCGGAGGTGCTGCTGGAGGCGCTGCGGGCTGTGGACCCGGAGAGCGCGGCGCGGCTGCACCTGCGGGACGAAAAGCGCATCGTCCGGGCGCTGGAGGTCTATTACGAGACGGGGGAGACCATCGGGGCGCACGACAGAAAAAGCCGGGAGATACCGCCCCGGTACGACGCAGCGTACATCGGCCTGGCCTTCCGGGACCGGGAGGATATGAAGGAGCGCATCGACCGGCGGGTGGACGCGATGGTGGCACAGGGGCTTTTGCAGGAGGTGGAGACACTGCTGCAAAGCGGCCTGCCCCGGGACGCCACGGCCCTGCAGGCCATCGGGTACAAGCAGTTTCTGGCGGTGGCCGAGGGCCGCGCCACCACGGCCGAGGCTATCGCGGAGGTGAAGCTGCGGTCACGGCAGTACGCCAAGCGGCAGCTGACCTGGCTGCGGCGCAACGAGGCCATCCACTGGATATTATGGGAAAAAACGCCGGATTTTTCGGCGGGGTTACAAAATGCGACAGAATTCCTCCTGTCCGCCGGGGTATGCTGATAGCGGCGGGCGGAGGCAGATATTGTGCATATCGTCCGTACAGACATACAAGGAGTGGACGATCATGCAGAAGACAAACAACTTACAGGATATCTTTCTTACCAAGGCCCGGAAGGAGAACGTGCCGGTGACACTGTTCCTGGTGAACGGCTTTCAGCTGCGGGGCGTCATCACGGGGTTCGACTGCTTCGTGGTGGTGCTGGACAGCGAGGGGCGGCAGCAGGTGATCTACAAGCACGCCATCTCCACCATCGCGCCGGCGCGGAATGTCACGCTGTGGGAGGACGCGGAGTAAGAGAACATAGACAAAGAGGAAAGCCCATGAACAACACCCCAGACAACAACACGAACATCCCGGCGGGGAGCAACAAGCGCTCGTCGCCGCTGCTGAAGGTGCTGCCCATCGCGGTGCTGGCGGCGGTGCTGGTGTACTTCGCCGCGCAGGTATACAACTACTTCGCCGACCCGATGACCATCACGCTGGTCTATGAGGCACAGGCGGAGGACGTCATCTCCATGGAGGGCTGGCTGGTGCGGACGGAGGAGCCGCTGCCCGGCCAGACCGGCACCGTGTCCCGGGCCGTGCAGGAGGGACAGCGGGTGGCCGCCGGCGAGACGGTGGCCACGGTGTACAGCGACGACAGCGCGCTGCAGACCGTCAGCCGCATCGAGACGCTGGAATTGCAGCTGCAGCAGCTGCAGTTCGCCCTGACGTCCTATCTGGACCCGGACGCGGCGCTGAAGCTGGATACGTCCATCACCGGCGACATCCTGACCCTGCGCCAGACGCTGAGCGCCGGGGACTATGCCGCGGCGGAGAGCGACCTGGCGGCGCTGAAGGCCGCCGTGCTGAAGCGGGACCACGGGAGCTATACGTCACAGGAGGAGATACAGGCCCAGATCAAGTCGGTGGAGAGTGAGATACAGCAGCAGAAAGCCGCGCTGTCCGGTGCGAAGACCGTGACCGCCAAGGCCTCCGGCACCTATTCCGCCGTGTGCGACGGGTACGAGAGCGTACTGACGGAGGCGTTTCTGGAGGACGTGACGCCGGGCAAGCTGAACGGCGTGAAGGCGGCGGCGGAGCAGAGCAACGTGGGTAAGCTGATCTACGGCGACACCTGGTACTATGCGGTGGTGCTGCCGGCGGAGCAGGCGGTGGCGCTGAAGGATATGGGCCGGGTAGATGTGCGTCTGGCCAAGGGCTTTGACCAGAGCATCCGCATGAACGTGGTGTCCGTGTCCCGGGAGGAGAACGGTCAGGCGGCGGTGGTGCTGTCCAGCACACGGTATCTGGCACAGACCACGCTGCTGCGTCATCAGGCGGCGGACGCGGTGCTGCACACCTATCAGGGACTGCGGGTACCGGCCGACGCGCTGCGGGTCAGCGCGGACGGCACCACCGGCGTGTACTGTGTGGACGGCGAGAACGCCTCCTTCCGGCCGATCGAGCTGGTATATCAGGGGGAGGGTTATGCGCTGGTGAAGCCCGCCGAGGGCGTGCGGGACACGCAGACCCTGCGCTCCGGCGATCAGGTCATCGCCACGTCCGGCGAGCTGTATGACGGCAAGGTCATCCGATAAACACGGCGGCACCCGCCTCCAGCGGGCGCACGCGGCTTAGATACGAAAGAGACAAGGAGGCACAAGCGATGTCTATTCGGGAAAATTTGGAAGCGATCCGCGCCGAGATCGACGCGGCGGCACGGGAGACGGGCCGCACCGGGGCGGATATCACGCTGGTGGGCGCCAGCAAGATGAACGATGCCGCCGCCTGCCAGGAGGCCATCGCCGCCGGCATCGATGCCCTGGGCGAGAACCGGGTGCAGGAGATGACCGCAAAGCTGGCGGAGGATGCCTATCGCGGCGCGCCGCTGCATTTCATCGGCCACTTGCAGCGCAACAAGGTGAAGCAGGTGGTGGGCAAGGTGGCCCTGATCCAGTCCATCGGCTCGCCGGAGCTGCTGGCCGAGGTGGACAAGCAGGCGGAAAAGCTGGGCATCGTGCAGGATATTCTGCTGGAGGTGAACATCGGCGGCGAGGCGGCCAAAAGCGGCTTTGCGCCGCAGGAGGTGGAAAACGCGGCGGCACAGGCGAAGGAAATGGGCCATGTGCGGGTGCGGGGACTGATGACCATACCCCCGGCGGACGCCACACGGGAAGAAAATGTGGTATATTTCCAAAAAGTACAGGCACTATATGTTGACATAAACAGAAAAATGTACGATAATGGATTAGAATATCTTTCTATGGGTATGAGCGGCGATTTTGCCGATGCCATTCGCGCGGGGGCCAACATGGTCCGCGTGGGCACCGCCATTTTCGGCGCAAGAGACTATTCCAAATAATACGCGGGAGGTATTGCACATGGGCCTGATGGACGAGCTGAAGAAGATCATTCATCCCTACGATGATGAGGATTATGATTATGAGGACGATTTTGAGGAGCCGGTAAAGGAGTCCTCCCGTTCCCTGTTTGACGACCGCAAGGACGACCGCCGTGAGGATCGCCGCAGCGAGGACCGCCACAACAAGGTGGTGAACATCCACGCCACCACCCAGCTGAAGGTGGTGCTGGTGAAGCCGGAGCGCTTTGAGAATGCCTCGGAGATCGCGGACCATCTGAAGGAGAAGCGCACGGTGGTGCTGAACCTGGAGTCCACCAACAAGGACGTGGCCCGGCGGCTGATCGATTTTCTGTCCGGCGTGGCCTATGCCGGCGAGGGCAAGATCAAGAAGGTGGCGGCCAACACGTACATCATCACCCCCTACTCCGTGGATATCATGGGCGACCTGATCGATGAGCTGGAGAACAACGGATTGTACTTCTAAAGAAATCATATAACGGAGGGATCGGCAATGTTTACACCCCAGGAAGTTTCCGAAAAAGTATTCCCGAAGGCGTCATTTGGCGGCGGCGGATACAATATGGCGTCTGTGGATGAGTTCCTGGACGCGCTGACGGAGGACTACACCGCCCTGTTCAAGGAGAATGTCACGCTGAAGGCCAAGCTGAAGGTGCTGGCCGAGAAGGTGGAGGAGTACCGTTCCACCGAGGAGGCCATGCGCCAGGCACTGCTGACGGCCCAGAAGATGGCCGCCAAGCTGGTGCAGGAGGCCCAGAGCGAGAAGGAGAAGATCCTGGCCGACGCGCAGGTGGAGGCCCAGGCGGAGATCCATCGGCTGGACGACGAGCGCAGGGCGGCGGAGAAGAAGCTGCAGGCCGCACAGGAGAAGACCGCGGTGTTCATTCGCCGCAGTGAGGAGCTGTGCCAGGCCCAGAGCGCCTTTTTGAAGTCCCTGCCGGAGCTGGACTTTGTGCCGGAGCAGCCGGAGTCCCCTGCCGCTGAGCCCCAGGCCGATGTGGTGTCCGCCATCGAGCAGGATATCCTCAGCAAGTACATCGACGCGCCGGAGGAGAAGGGCGCCGGGAGCGCCGTCACCGACGAGCCCACCATCAAGCTGCCGCCGGTGGACGGCAGCGCCATCCCCAGCGATTTCCGGCTGAGTCTGGATGAACTGAAGTTCGGACGGAATTACAGCGGAAACAAGTAAGCACAACAAAAAAAGGCGGCCTTGCGCCGCCTTTTTCCACGGAGGGACCGATATGACAAAGCCCATCATCGCGCTGCTGTACGACTTTGACAAGACGCTGTGTACCACGGACATGGAGGACTACGCCTTTATCCCGGCCCTGGGATACACCCCGGCGGAGTTCTGGCACAAGGCCAACACCTTCGGCCGTGAGAACCGGATGGACGGGCTGCTGGCGTATATGTACACCATGATCGCCGAGTGCCGCGCCCAGGGCAAGGACCTGAAGCGGGACTTTCTGGTGGCGTGCGGCCGCAGCATGGAGCTGTTTCCCGGCGTGCGGGAGTGGTTTCAGCGGATCAACGCCTTCGGTGAGCAGCAGGGCGTGACCATCGAGCACTATGTGCTGTCCTCCGGGCTGAAGGAGATCATTGAGGGCAGCGGTATTGCCCACGAGTTCAAGCAGATCTACGCCTGCGAGTTCTACTATGACGAGGCGGGTGCCGCCTGCTGGCCCAAGCTGGACGTCAACTTCACCAACAAGACCCAGTTCGTCTACCGCATCAACAAGGGTGTGCTGGACGTGGCCGATGACAAGACGCTGAACGACTCCATGCCCGACGACAGCAAGCGGGTGCCCTTTACCAACATGATCTATGTGGGTGACGGGCTCTCCGACGTGCCGTGTATGAAGATGATGCGGTCCTACGGCGGGCAGGCCATCGCCGTGTACCAGAGCAGCAACCGGGCCGGCGTGGAGGACCTGCTGGCCAAGGGACGGGTGGATTTCATCTTCCCTGCCGACTACCGGGAGGGCACGGGGCTGGACGTGACGGTGCAGAACATCATCCGTAAGATGGCCATCAGCGACGCGCTGACCGCCGAGAATGTCCGCCAGATACAGTCCATCGGGCACACGGAGGTGCCGGGACAGGCGGGGTTGTTTGAATAGAGGCATAAAAAGAGACGGCCGAGGCCGTCTCTTTTATTTGGCTGCTTCAGTCAATTTTGGTCTCATAGTATTGCATCCAGGTCAGCACATCGTTTTCGAATTTCAATGAAAGACCGCTGTGACTCGACATATCGAAAAAGACAATGTCGCCCTCAGAGGCTCTACGGGTGTCGACACTCAAACGATATTCCTCAGAACCATCGGGGAATACCACAGGATTCCAATCAAACCTTGCGGAGGAATGATCGACAAGAGCTTGACACCAGGGCGTCATTTGAAGCTGTGCGTAGACCTGCTCCCGGGTCATGCCGGTCATTACCCCGCAGGCGGAAAAGGTGACAAACGGTGATTCAAGCCGAACCTCCTTTTTGGAATTGGCCTGCATATAGCTGTCCAAAGTCACGCTATCAAATGAAGCGGCGCTGACCAGGGCGTACAGATTTGTACGCATACACTCATCCGCCCACTGGAAGAAAGCATCGAAGCCCATTTCCTCAGCCTTTTCGGGGAAGGTCTCATCCAAAGTAAACTCATCCCCGTCCCTCAGGTCGTAGATCAGGACGTTGTTGCCCCAGTTGCCAAAGGGGGAGGCGTCAAAATACTCATCTAAATAACAGTTGCCCTCAAAGTAAAGATCATCGAGGCCCAGCGGCTCCAAGCCGCGGGCGGCAAGGCAATCGGCGTTCGCCTGCGCCTGTCCCTCGGTATCACCCAGCAGGCGGTATAGCTGCGCCATGCGCTTATAGGCGAGATAAATATCCCACCCAGTCCAGGTATCTGTTTCCTCAGCGGCCACAGCCTTTTTCAGGCCCTCGATGCTGCCGGGAAAATCGCCGTCGCAGGCCAGCTGTATGGCGGCCTCGTACAGGGTGCGGCCATCGCTTTCCGCGGATACGGTATTACCGTCGTCACCGGCGGCGCCGGTGGGCTGTTCGCCGCAGGCAGTCAGGCTCAGGATCATAGCCAGAGCCAGCAGCAGGGTGATGAACTTTTTCATGTCGTTCTCTCCTTTTCCAGAATTTTCCTTTTAACGGATATACAACTAAAATATACCATGTATGGATAGAAAAGGCAAGCGAAATAAATAAAAACCGCCCCGGGCCATTGGTCCGGGGCGGTCTGCACGCTGTTTATTTTTTCTTCTTTTTGCCCACGATGAGCAGCACCACAACGGCGATGACGGCCACGACCACCAGGGTGATCCACAGGCCCATGTTGCTGGTGTCGCCGGTGAGGGGGCTGGCACAGGCGACGCACAGGCTCATGGCCGCGGCGCACACCGCGCACAGCAGCGCGATCAGTTTTTTCATCTTTCTATTCCTCCTTATGGAATGATGGGATTGTACCTCCGAAGGCGTACACTTGTACGCCGGGGGAAGATATTAGTAGTATTATAGCAACCGTTCTCTCATTTGGCTACTATTTTTTTATTGCATTTTCGTCGCTTTGTCGCTTAAAAACATTCCAACTTGTATATTTTGACGAAAAGAATTTGCAGGCCGCCATTCATTTTGCTAAAGTGTTTTCCGCTCTCGGATTCTTATTTTGTCCGCTGTGCGCCATTGGGGGACAGCTCTCTCTCCTTTTCATGCAATTTTGTGCAACTTATCGGCACGCCTTCCTGCATTTTGGCCGCAGTTTATTCGCATTTTGTTCTTATTATCCCTGCATTGACTATCCCATTTTCTTGTGATACCATATAGGTATCACCAATTAAGGAGGACTTTTTCATGAGCAAAATTCAGAAAATCTACGATTACCTCAAAGAATGCAACGGTTTCTTCTTTGCCAGCTGTGATGGCGATAAGCCCCGCGTGCGCCCCTTCGGCTTTATGATGATCTTCGAGGATAAGCTGTACTTCGGCATGGGCACCCATAAGGAAAGCTACAAGCAGGTCAAGGCCAATCCCAATGTGGAGATCTGCGCCATGAACCCCGATGGCAGCTTCATCCGCGATGATTCCGGAGATCGTCGCAGGAG
>OHSG01000510.1_pt1 | contig 18281 bp, 9 predicted proteins | sample 1578601 | NCBI WGS metagenome assembly OHSG01 (sample SAMEA3879534, study PRJEB24766) | human gut metagenome | biome: human-associated habitat; feature: feces | place: USA | collected 1985/1987
TAACGCACCACAAACCAACAGCCAATGCAGAAATATTTCGGAAATTCATTATTTGTAATAATTAATTTTTTGTTCTCTACTTTAAATCGGGTTTAACAAATGACTTCATGCCGATAGCATTACCGTAAGAAACAATCATCTGATAGTTTCCAGCTTTCAAATCACGAATGTCAATCATCATTGGGGAAACATAATTGACAGCCTTTACCAACTTTTCTCCACGGGCATCGTAAATAGCCACTTTCGCCGGCGTATTGTCGGGCAATGTCAGGCGAATTCCCACGAATCCCGGAACATAAGTCACACGCGCATCCGCCAAGGCTCGCTCGTGATTGATCGGCAATACCGACAAATCGCTCGGCTTGTAATCCACATCAATTCGCAACGCATTTCCGTTGACATTCTTCGGACGAACATAAACCGTCTGACGCGTACCCGGCTCCGTCGTGCCGAAATCCAACGTCAAGTTCATCAAATCGATGGATTCTTCAAACTCAAGATTGGCATTGTCGATTGTAAACGTAACCTCAGTGTCTTCATCCATGCCACCGTTCAAGCGGAATACATATCCCTTTCCGCCCTTCACTTTAGGCGTCGGAAGAGCTTTCCAGTTGAACGCCGTCGGGTCAGTCGCATGCATTTGCGTGTCATACTCATAAATCGTATATGACTTTCCAAGTCCTTCGGCATTATAGGCAAATCCCAATGCTTCCAAATTGCTGACAACCGCCATGTCCATATCCGACGGGAAGCTTACAAACGTATATTCCGAAGGACGGAACGTATACTTCAAGATAAGGTTCTTCACCGTCACCACACCGTCTTCCACCAGCACCTGACCGGAAGAATACGCATCGGCATAAATTGTCAGCTCGTCAAGCACGTCACCGCCGGCCAATTTCAAGGTCTGGTCGCGTTCTACAACAAACCCGTTGCTCAACGTAAACGTACACACCTTCAGCGGAGCCATAGCCCATTCACTGTTTCCCGGCTGATAAGCCTCCACTTTCACCGAAACGATTCCCTCCGGCACCGTGTGGATACTCAATATACCGTTGTCCTTGACTTCCGCCCATTCGCTGCCCTCCACCAGACGATAGCTGACAGGCAAACCGGAACTGGCCTTTGCTGTCAATTTCACATCTATCGGTTTGTAGGTTGACAGAGACTTGGCATCCATCCAGGAAATGGACTGAGCCTTGCGTTCCTTCGGTGTAAGATACAGGCGTGTTCCACCGATTGAACCATGGTCGGAGCCGTTTCCGTCACCGCCTTCACCGACATTGATTTTCAACACGTTCACATCCGAATTCAACGGGTAGTCCCATCTGACAGGCGTAGTGTGGCCTATATTGCCCGTACTCGCGAGCTGTTCGCCATTGGCACTCAACACAAAAGAAATGTTGCCGCCTTTCCCCGACTGCTTGCCTACGGTCGTCACAAACCGGTTATACACGCCGGCCGGCAAAGTAAAGGTAGCGACACCCGTTGCATGCACACCGAATCCTTTCGGATAGATCTTACCGCCGAGATTTATGGCAGCTCCTGCCGAAACGGAAAGGTCCACGGCTACAGAATTATTATAATTGGACGACAATACATAATACTCCGTATCGGAAACATATACCATTTCCTGACCATCGTCAAAATAATTGCTCGTGACCGACAACGGCTCTTCACCATCGGAAAATTCAGCAACCATCACATAAAAATCGCTCGGAATATCCGCTTTGGGAATCACCAGCACTTGCGGTTCGGCAAATGTCGCGTCAACAGCATAAGGCAACAAGTCAACCTTACTGCCCGCCACCATTTGGTCGGGATTGCTATATGTATTCAAAGTCAATGACGACAGTTTCCGGTTTTTGCCGTCGGCATAGACATAGACAAATTCCTCGCCGCTTGCCGAGGTCTGACTTCCCAATACAAGGAACGACGGCTTCAAATCTACATTGAACACCAACGACTGCACAGCACAGGCATAAGTGTCGTCGCCAAACTGGACAGCTTCCACAACCACTTCGCCGGAAGCATTGTTGGGAAACTCCAGACGGCTGCCGTCCACAATCTTGGCATCGCCTTTCACCACACGGAAATAAACCGGAAGTCCGGACGAAGCGGTAGCCTTCAAGTCGACGGATGTCACACCTGAAGGAAGCTTACCGCTTTGCGTTTCAAACGCAAGGGTCTGTTGCTCCTTACTTTCTTTTTCCGGAAGATAAAGGCGCGCAAGCAGCAAGTGGGCATGATCGCCCCAGTTGTTGCTGTCGTAAATTTCAAAGTTGAAACGCAATGTTTCCACGCCCTCCAACGGCAAATCGATATCATAAATGCAAGGATTTGAACCAATCGAAGGATTCGACTTGGCAAAAACCACCTGTTCCTGTTTCACAACTCCATCCGTAAGGAATTTGAAACGAATATCACCGTTGACATTTGAGTCGATCGTACCATAACGGCTGACAAAGCGTGTATACGGCCGGGCAAGCTTGTACTCAAGATAGCCGGCAGCATGATCGCCGACATGCTTATAATATGTCTGACCGTCGACAATCACATTGTTGTTTTCTATACCACGGTCCACCACCGGGCTCAAATAGCCGGAAGAATAGCTGCTCCAATTCAGATCACCCAGCCATTGGAATGTTTCACCCGAAACCTCAACGCAGTCGGACGTGAGGTTGGTTCCGTCGGTAAAATTCACCACCATACGGTAGGCATATTCCACACCCGGAGCTGAAACCACATTGGCTGTCACATATTTTCCTTCGAAAATGTCATAGGACTGAAGTTCTTCAGGTTTGCCGCCGTTCTGCATATTGTAGGATATGGTTTTAATCGATTCCACCTCCTTTTCGCCGGTGTCAACTACCGCCTTCAGAGTTTCGCCGCCCGGAGTGGAATACACTCCAAGCAGGTCCAAAGTCTGTGCCGACGCAGACGCCGTCCACAAACCCAACATCATCAATAAGCTATATGTTTTTTTCATAATTATTTCACCAAAATTTTTGCAACAAATTCTTTTCCATTCTCTACAATCTTCACGACAAACACGCCATCAGGCAACGGAGTGCTGTAAGCCGGTTCTCTGGTATGATCCGACACCATCAGACGTCCGGCCGTATCATAAATCCGAATCATGGCGTCGCCCTTGAGCTTCGACACATGGCAATAGCCGTCTTTCGCCCACACCGGATAACCGTCTTTTTCCACCTTGTCGACACCGCTCGATTTCTTGTCATAGCGAATCACCAGACGACTCTCGTGTTCACCGCCGGCCATCATGTGGAAGTCATAGCCCATGCCTTCCATTACTTCCTCGCTGAAGCCAAGTTCGGCATCCACCAGCGAGAGGCTGCCGGAAAGGTGACCCGTGACACGGTCAACTTCCACCCGGAAATCACCGCCGTCCGCCAGGCGCAATCCTACCGGAATGTCGCACTTTTTATCGGGCATCGTATTGATGGACAAGTTATGTTTGTACACTTTGGTATACATCTCATTTGCATTCTCATTGATGCTGAACATCTTGATGGCATCTTCGTTCTGCACGAACATTTCGCTGGCATCATCGTCGAACACAATCTTCATGCGGTCAGCCACTTTTCCATTGGCAATCAGCGACATGTAGACCGCATTCTGTTCTTCTGCCATGTCGTACGAATACACTTTACGGTTAAGGCTTGTCGACTTGGCCACCGGTGTAATTGTCATTTCCGCCGCCGAATGAAGCGCCTGAACAAAGAACGGCGCGAACGGACGGACATACTGTCCGGCATCATATATCGTCATGTCGTAGGCAAGATATGCATTCATATCCGGGTCATACTGATACATGAATTTGACAACATCGTCGCTGTTGAACGAAACATTCTGTTCCTTGGTCAGATTGATGTTGGCCGCATACGGGTTTCCGACAAGATTCCATCCGTCGTCGGTCGAATTGGCGGCGTTTGCAAATTCCATATCCGTAATCTGCACTTTCCCGTTGGAGAACAGATAAGCTCCGTTGGTATTCAATCCGGTTGAAATGTCGGCAAGCGTTTCCAACTCAACATTTTCAGGCATTACACCCTGCAAAACCTCAACTTTCACCGGAAGCGTAACCACGCGGTCAGTAGCCACTACTTCGTTACCGCCGTCTTCGAGCGACAGGCGCACCCGTGGTTCAAGAGCCACCATAAGTCGGAAAGGCTCAGCCTCAGCACCCTGCAAAACAACCGTCACAGGATTCCATGCGAACTTGTTTATCTTTTCCTTGTCAATCTTCACTACAATCGTAGATGTGCCGGTTGACGGAGATATGATGCTGTCGGAAATCGAAGCATATTCCGTTTCACTCACCGTTGCCAGAATATCATTGTCAACGCTGCCGGATGCCACCTTCTGCACATTCAGAATAATATTATCGTATGCGTCATACAGGATATACGCCTGAGGGTCGCGGTCGGTGTCGACAAGCGAAATTTCAGCTTTTACCGGCGGAACATCGTCTGACGGATGTGTCATAACCATCATTTCCATAGCTTCCGGTACACTGACAGCAGGAACGGTAAATGTCACAGCACCATCGGCCGTTGCCGCTACCGTATAGTTGTCGGCAAATACCTTCTGTGAACCCAACGGACGAATTTTCAGTGTGTAGCTTTCACCCGCCTTGATACCTTCATGCTTGAAGGCAAATTCAAACATATCGCTGCTGGTATATGCCTTACGGACCGTCGAAATAAATGTGTAACTGTTCTGCGACAGCGGCATTTCAACCGAACGCGTATAGTCGACATAGTTATAGGGATACTTGTCGAACACACTCAGCGTACCGGTCAGAGATGTTCCGTTATACGTGATGAGCAGCACATTGCTGTCGGTAGTCGTTGCCGTATGTGCCTCCACTGCAACAGGCTTGAACGGCAACATGGTAGAGTGGCGATATTCGGCATTCCCGGAAATCCGCACCCGATCACCGCTCTTGGCCTCTACGAGATAGCCCTGGTCGTCGTAAGATTCCATGTTTCCGTATGCCAGCAAAGCCTCATCGTCAAGACGGACACCGTGCTGCATGTAATAAATCACTTCCTCCTGCGACAACGAGCGGTTCCACACGGCTACCTGGTCGAATGCGCCCTTGAACCACTTGTCACCGCTGATATTCTGTCCGAGCATCAATTCCGTATTGATTCGAGTTTTCGACATATTGCGCTGAGTACGATAGCGCATACCGTTCATATAATATTCCACCGCAGTCGGGCTGACTACCAAAGCGAAATGAATCCAACGTCCCAAATCATCCTGAGTCACTTTCAACGTCGTCGAATTGTTCCAGCTCCATGATTCTTCGTTCCAGTGGCAACGCATCTGACCGTTGTTCAAGTGGATACCAGTTGCACCGAAGGAGTTGCTACGGAAGAAAATCAAAGGCTTGTTGCCTGACAATACATTTGCACTGTCTATTCTCACCCATCCCATCAGCGTAACAGTGTTGCTCTGGTTCAACGGTGTGTAAATTGAAGCTGATCCCAAATAGGCACCGCCATTATTGAGAACAAGGCCGTCGCCGATAGATTTTGTCGTAATTTTATTGACCACCTTCAGCGGATAGGCAATCATGCGGTCGTCCTCACCGGTTATGTTCACCACCTGCTCTGTGCCAAAATCGCCAAAGCCGTACGGATTGATTCGCAACTGAGTGGAAGCCGTTCCCTTGACAAACGACAAGTCGCCTAAAGGTTTAGCAAACTGATGGTCAGTCTTAATAGCATAGCTTTCTGTCGGTTCAGGTTCCGTACCCATCAATTTTGCTTCCAAATCGAAGCTGACAGGTTCTTCGTCATACAGGTCAATCGTACCCGTATTGCTCACACCCTTTACCTTGACTTCAATGCCGCGTTCCAAATGGGCAATGATCAGGCGGGAGCCCAACAACTTACGAAGTGCCACATTTTCTATTTTCAACACCTTATTTTCAGCATCGTAGGTCATATCGCCCACTTCCTGCCAGTAATCCGGCATTTGGTCGGCCGGTGCCTGATACAGACGGTAGGCCTTGCTGCTATCCACATTTTCGGCCGGTATCGTAATGGTATACAAATCATTTTCACCGACTGTTCCATCAAACGATTTCAGCTGGAAGGCCATCGGCTGTACGATATACTTAGAGGCATCGAGATTCGACGAACTGAGTTCCAACCAATTACGATCCTTATAACCATATGCCCATATCTTCACGGCCGAAGTTACGCCTTCGCCTGGAGTAAGCGTTAGCAATGTCTGCCCGCCGTCGACAAAAGCAGTAGCCTCGCTGACTGTTGCAGATGCCACGTAATTCGCACCTACAGAAATCGGCATATCGACATAGGAAACTTCCGCACGCGTCCGTATTTTGGGTTCTACAGCCGTATACGCTTCCCTGTCAGCTGCCAGCGAACCGTTGTTGAAACCATTATAGTAAACCAGACCGTTCACATTGTCCGTCTTGTGCGAATAAGCGGCTTTTCTCACCTCATCTTCCGACAAAGCATAATTCCATATTTTCAGCTCATCGACAGCGCCATCAAGCTCCTGCCATTCAAAGGCATCGGCAAACAACGACAGATAGAGGCTGTTGTTCAACGAGAATTCCGGACGGATACGCTGTTGCTCACCGCGTTTCACGCCGTTCACATAAATGGCAATCATTCCGTTTCGGGCTTCCGTCACGGCGATATGCGACCATTCACCCATCGTCAGCGCACCACCGTCCAGCGTTACCTGCTGAACAAAGTCCGCTTCATAAGTCGGACGGGTAAAATAGGTAGCCGGACAAAGGCGGAACTTCAGCGAGCCGTTTTCCAATCCCAGCCACCAGCCTTTCACTTCGCGGTCAGGAGTTTTCTGACGGTTGGCAAGAATCGTACCGTTGCTCATCGGCTTCACCCACAAATCAAGCGTGAAGTCATTGAAGAAATAGTCTACATAGCCCAAATCCACACGGCCCTTGCCATTGGAATACAAGGCTGTTCCGGCTTTCAGGTCAATCGTTGAAGAAGCCGTTTCCTTCACACGGAATTCTGCCGATTCGGTTGAAACGTCGGGCGACTCACGCAATGTAAGCTTCAACTTCACCACGTCGCCCGCAGCCAGCGGATAAGTCAGATATTGATATGGATTTTCAACCACTTTTCCGTTGACTGTCCATTCATAATTATAGTATAACGGAACTGTCCATTTCGTGTCAATACCAATCGTGCGGCGGCCGTCGACATTCGAAATCTCCTTCAAGGCAAATCCGTTGTCGAAATAACGGTCGCTCGGATGTTCGAGGTCGGCGATATATACACCACGACCATAGTCGGCAATCACCATTTCCTGCGTCGTGTAGCTCAACGACATGGCTCCTGTTTTCGAAGCATTGTAGCCCTGCATCCAGAAATGCCATTCCTTAGCACCGTTTTCAAGCAAATAGATTCCCGTGTTCTTGTTTCTTAAATAAATGTCGCCGCTGCCTTCGTGCAACACGAAGTCGTTGACCGTATTCATCCAAGGCAAATTATAGGTCAAGTCCTCCAGCAATGTCAATGTGGAAACATCCCACTTCGTCACATAACTGCGGTTGCTCTTTTTGTGCACTACATACAGAATATTGCTGTTGTCCGGATCGGCTGCAATCGCCTGAATTTCCGAAACGCCCGGAAGCTGAATGTCGTCCGAGAAGGTGTCGCCATTGTCTTTCGAATAATTCAGAATATTGTTTCCCGTTCCAGTCCACAAGGTCGATTTTCCACCGTCACGTGCATCACGCGACAAGGCATACATGTTGACATAACGGCCTTTCACGTCAAGCTGGCGTGCAGAACGGCCGAAATCTTCAATGATGAACAAATTCCGATTCTGCAATACATACCAGTTTCCGGTACATACATCCGCAGCCGAAATACTTGCAACCCAACTTCCGAACTCCAGACCGGAAATGCCTCCGCCGCCCGACGGATAATAGCAGGTATTGCCATAAGGGCCAATCATGGCAAAGCTACCTTCATAGCCGCGCCAGTTTCCCCAACGGCCGTCAAAATAAGTCTGAACGTCGACATCCTGAGTATTGCCGAGAATCAGCTGGTCGCCAAACTCATTGGTCTTGATGGAATAGTACAGCTGCTGTCCCATGTTACCGCAGATATTCACCCATTCGTTATTCTTGACCGACTTGTCGCGCATCAGCAGACCGGCATCCGAACCACGGAACACACGACCGGACTTATGAGAGACGATGCAATGGTTGTCCGCATTGTGACGGGCATTCGACACCGAATAATAATTGCCGTCATCCTGAAGGGAAGTCATTCTGTTGCCCCAGGCATATTCCTTGAAATTTTTTCCTCCGTCGCTACTGATGGCCGAACTCATCGAACAGCCGTAAATCCAGTTCGTATCGATGTAGTTTACACCGAAACCGCCCAACCATCCCCAAGGCGCTTCGTTTCCGAAAATGGTGCCGGAACCGATTCCTGCATAGGGTTCATGAAGGGTAATCCAGGTCTTGCCTCCGTCGCGGGAACGGTAGAGAGCCGTCTTATTATTGTAGCTGACATTTCGGGAAGCTGAAGCAAACCACATTTCATTCGGGTTGTTCGGATTGATATTCAAGAACGCCTGCGATGTAGCCTCAAACGGGAAATTCACCCCTTCGCAACGAAGTTCCGTACTATCCTGGTTGAACACCTTGAAATGCAACTTTTTGATAGTATACTGACGTACACCGTTGACAACTTCGCTTTTTGCGCCGTCGTCAAAATACATGATACTCTTCGAAGTTGGGAAAAATATCTTGTTTCTGTCCGTAGGATGAAATACCGATTCCTGGAACCAAAGTCCCCGAACCGTACTTTCCGCACGGTTGTCAAGAAGGGAATCCGGCACATTCACGCGAGTCCACGTGCGGCAAGTGTCTTCACTTATCCACAGGTCGCTCGACCAGTAACTGCTGCCCGAACGCTGAACGGCTCCGATAAACTTCAGGTGTCCGTCAGCATCACGGAAAGCATGGCCGCGTTTGAAGCCCTTGTGAGTAGCTCCCTCTACACGCGTCCAAGTCTTTCCACCGTCAACCGTTCTGTAAACAGGATTTCCCGTCCCGCCCATAAAGGCATAGACGTGATCCCAATTGTCGGGGTCAACCGGAATGGCCGAATGCGTGGCATAGTTGCGGAACTCACGGTCAGGGATACGGTCAGTAATCAAATCCCAAGTCCGTCCGCAGTCGTCCGTACGGTAAATGCCCGAACCGTCAGGTATCACCATAATCTTGTCGGGGTCTTCAGGATGCACCTGAATCCAATGGATACGTCCCGACGAAGGTTTCGGCTTTGACGCGCGGAAAATGCCCGGCTGACGCTGTCCGGCTTTTCGCGGAGCCGGAGAATAGTCCTCAGTCAGCAGATAATTATTATAAGGTACATCAGCGGAACGCGGCGCCATCTTTACGGCAGCCTTAAACAGTTCGGCCGTATAGGCGGTATCCATAAACTGATACAGCGTATCGCCTCCCGGCATATATCCATAAGTCGGAAGCCATTGCTTGGCGTATCGTCCATACTCCAACGAACCGCGCACCTTCGAACGGTTGCGGCTGATGTAGTCACCCATAATTCTCTTGATTTCATCGGCGCTCCATCCATCACGCGCCAATTTCACATAGACTTCATCAAGCAACAAATCCTCCTGTTTAACATTCTGGAACATAGAATCAGGGATAGACTCCAATCTACTGCGCAGATACTCCGGCGATTGTGTCTTTTCTCTGTTCGTAAACGCTAAAACAACCAATGGGATAAAGATAATCAGAATAAAAAGTTTTCTCATCTCAATTGATTTTACCTAAAACATTAAAAAAACAAACTAATTATTATCTATTCACAATTTATTACACAAACAATCTTCACGTTACAAAATTAGTATCAATAAAATTATTTTCCAAAGTCAAGTATATTTTTCGGACTTTTCAGCGAACTTATTTGACTTTTTCTACATTTTATATGCCAATTTGAAATATTTTCATACCAAAATCAACAATTTTCGCCTTTCTACCGATTTTTATGAATAAATTTGCAACAGGAATCTCAAATACTATCTAATTTCCCAGTGGAAGAATCATACGAAGAAACTATGCTACAAATTGGCGATGCATTGGTCAGCCTTGACCTTATCGAACAGTTTTTTTGCTGTAACCTCGACAAATGCCTCGGCGAATGCTGCATCGAAGGCGATGCTGGCGCGCCCATCAGCAAACAGGAATATGAAAAAATAAAGGAAATACTTCCTGAAATATGGAACGATCTGCTGCCGCAGGCTCAAGAAGTCATCAAAAAGCAGGGAGTAGGATATATCGACGAAGAAGGCGACCTCGTAACCTCCATTGTCGACGGAAAAAACTGTGTATTTACCTGTTACGGCAACAACGGCATGTGCTATTGTGCCATCGAAAAAGCCTACCGCGAAGGGCGCATCGACTACTACAAGCCCATTTCGTGCCACCTTTACCCGGTCCGTCTGATAGAATATCCGCAATTCACTGCGGTCAACTACCACCGATGGAAAATATGCAAGGCTGCCGAAGTTTTGGGACGGAAAGAAAACATCCGCCTCTACCAGTTTCTGAAGGAACCGCTCATCCGCCGTTTCGGAAAAGAATGGTACGACGAACTCTGTGAAGCATGCGAAGCATACCTGGAACAATACGGAGAATAGAAAAATTTCAGGCTCATTTTTTGCTACATTAAATTTAATCGCTATCTTTGTGACATCAAACGGATGTCTCAGATTCTGTTTTTCCATTTTGGCATCCGTGATTCTACTCTAACAATAATCGAAAATTTACACTTTCAGCAACATCCACATCATTTGTAGATGCTTGCTTCTTGCAACGAATATTTTATTTATATGTACAAACTTTCAGATCTACAACAAATGGATCTTCCCGCTTTGAATGAAGTGGCGAATTCGTTAGGCATTACCGACAACATTCAAGGAGAAGAACTCATCTTCAAGATTCTTGACCAGCAAGCTATCCAGGCTGCCCAGAAGTCTTCATCTAATACTGAGAAGAAAACGAAAAAGACAAAAGCTACTAAAACTTCTGAGAGCCAAAAGGCAGCAAAAGAAACAGTTACGGATACAGCAGATGTCAAAGCAGAAGAAAAAGCAACTGCCCCGAAAAAGACAACAAAGAAAGCCGCAACTAAATCAGCAACAAAAACAAAACCGGCAGAATCTGAAGCCGACAAACCGGCTGCCGAAGAAAAGAAACCGGCCGCCGATAAAAAGTCTACTAAGAAAAAAACGGAAACGAAAAAGGAAGACGGACAAATAACCGAACAGCCGGCCGCCGAAATTCCTGCTCAGGAAAAAGAACCGCAGGCTACAACCGAACCGGTACCGGCCAAGGAAGAAAACGAAGCCGCTGCATCGGCGACACAAGAAAAGTCGGAAACAGCTGCCGCACAACCCGCAGAGCAGCAATCCCAACCGCAAAAAGTGGAATTGCCGAAACGCAAGGACGCTGCCTTCAGTTCATTCTTCCCGTTCAGCGGCGGACAGAAATTCGTTCCGCGCAGCCAACGTCAGGCGCAGGAAGCACAAGCTGCTTCAGCTACTGACACCACCGAGGCGAAACCGGCAGAACAACCCGCCGAGCAACCGGCTGAACAGGCACAACCCCAGCCACAACAGCCCCAAAACAACAATCAAAAAAATCAAAAGAACAACCGTCGCCAACGCAACAACAATAACAACCAGCGCCAGCAACCCCAACAACAGGAGCCGCCTACACCGCTCTATGATTTTGAAGGCATCATCAAAGGCTCCGGTGTTTTGGAAATAATGCCCGACGGCTACGGATTCCTCCGTTCTTCCGACTACAACTATCTGCCTTCTCCCGACGATATCTACGTTTCACAACAGCAAATCAAGCAAAACGGCCTGAAGACAGGCGACGTGGTGGAAGGTCCTATCCGTCCGCCGAAAGAAGGCGAAAAATTCTTTCCGCTTTGCAGCGTGGAATCCATCAACGGACGTTCGACGGAATACGTTCGCGACCGTGTGCCGTTTGAACACCAGACGCCTCTTTTCCCTGACGAGAAATTCAACTTGGGAAGCGGACGCTGTTCCAATATTTCAACCCGTATCGTCGACATGTTCTCCCCTATCGGAAAAGGTCAGCGCGGACTTATCGTCGCTCCGCCTAAAACCGGTAAAACCGTATTGCTGAAGGACATTGCCAACGTCATTTCGGAAAATCACCCGGAAACCTACATGATTATCCTGCTCATCGACGAGCGTCCGGAAGAAGTGACCGACATGGCGCGCAGCGTAAAGGCGGAAGTGATTGCCTCGACGTTCGACGAACCGGCAGAACGCCACGTGAAAATCGCCGGTCTCGTACTGGAAAAGGCAAAACGCATGGTGGAATGCGGACACGACGTAGTCATTCTTCTTGATTCCATCACCCGTCTGGCACGTGCCTACAACACCGTTTCGCCGGCTTCCGGCAAGATTCTTACGGGTGGTGTCGATGCCAACGCCCTCCAGAAACCGAAACGATTCTTCGGTGCGGCCCGTAATATCGAAAACGGCGGCAGTCTTACCATCATTGCTACGGCACTGACAGAAACCGGCTCCAAGATGGACGAAGTTATTTTCGAAGAATTCAAGGGCACGGGCAACATGGAACTGCAACTCGACCGCAAGCTCTCGAACAAACGCATCTTCCCGGCTGTCGACATCATTGCTTCCAGCACTCGCCGCGACGACCTGCTGCTCGACCGCGAAACCATCAACCGCATGTGGATTATGCGCCGTTTCCTTGCCGACAGAACATCCATCGAAGCGATGGAATTCATCAAGGACCGCATGGAACGCACACGTTCGAACGAAGAACTGCTTCTGACGATGAACGACTAAAAGTTTTTACCGAACATAATGCAAAAAAAGCACTTCCGCACAACATGCCGGAGGTGCTTTTCGTTTTCTTTCGAGAAAACAAAAATATTCACTACCTTTACAAAAAATTGAGCTTATGAAAAAATACATACTACCCCTGCTCGCTTCGGGCATGTGCCTATCGGCTTCGGCGGGCAATGACATCATAAACCTGCTTGTCGGCACTTATACCAACACCGGCAGCAAAGGCATCTACTCCCTTTCGTTCGACCAGACATCGGGAGAATCCATGTTCCTCGACACGGCCGAAACCGAAAATCCGTCGTTTCTGACACTTTCGCCCGACAAACGCACGCTCTACGCCGTCAATGAATCGGGCAAGCCCACCGATTCCGTGACAGCCTTTGCATTCGACAAGGAAAACGGCAAACTGAAAAGAATCAACAGTGAAGCCGTCAACGGCGCGGCTCCCTGCTACGTATCAACCAACGGAAAATATGTGCTGACCGCCAACTATACCAGCGGAAGCATCACCGTGCTTCCTACCGACAGCAACGGCAAGCTCCTGCCCGCCGTACAGACCGAAAAATTCGCTCTGACAGGTGAAGCGCCCGACAAGGCACGGCAGAACAGCGCGCATCTCCATTGCGTAAAACTGGCACCGGATTCCACCTTTTTCGTTTCGGCCGATCTGGGCAACGACTGTCTGTATGTCTACTCCTTTACCAACGACCGCAAAAAGCCAATACAGCGTGTAAACACCATACAGCTTCCTGCCGGCAGCGGTCCGCGTCATATTACGTTCACCAACGACGGCCGCTATGCCTATCTGCTGACGGAACTGTCGGGAAAAATCTTCGTTTTTGAAGTCAGCGGAAAGAACTTGAAAAACGTGCAGACGATAGAATGCGACAAGGTCGGCGCACGCGGCAGTGCGGACATCCACCTTTCGCCCGACGGCAACTTCCTCTACGCCAGCAACCGCCTGCGCAACGATGGCATCGCCATCTACAAGGTGAACCGCGAAAACGGGACACTCACGCCGGTTGCCTACCGCAACACGGCGGCTCATCCGCGCAACTTTGCCATTTCCCCCAACGGAAAGTTCTTGCTCTGCGCCTGCCGCGACACCAATGTGATACAGGTGTACCGCATCAACGACAACGGAACGCTTTCCATAAAGGGAACCATCGACATTCCGGCACCGGTATGCGTGCTGTTCGATGAATAAACCGACTTACCGTAAAATTTTGCATATTAGAAAATTCAATTATGTCAGGAATTAACAAAACCAACGTGGCACGCCTCCTCGACAAGGCAAAAGTTCCTTACGAGCTGGTACCCTACGTTGTCGACGAAAATGATTTGGCAGCCACTCACATAGCCACCCAGTTGAACGAGAACATCCACCAAGTGTTCAAAACCCTTGTACTGCACGGCGACAAGACAAAATTTTTCGTTTGTGTCGTGCCGGGCAATGCGGAAGTCGACTTGAAAAAGGCAGCTAAAATTTCAGGCAACAAGAAGGCGGAAATGATTCCGATGAAGGAACTGCTGCCCACAACCGGCTACATCCGCGGCGGCTGTTCGCCCATCGGCATGAAAAAGGCCTTTCCCACCTATTTCCACTCTTCCTGTTTGGACTACGAGTACATCTATGTCAGTGCAGGTGTCAGAGGACTGCAACTGAAAATCAACCCAAAAGCGCTGGTCGATTATGTCCGCGCCACCGTTGCCGACATAGCTACGGAAGATTAATACACTAACCCCTTCAACACATTTCCTACGATGAACAGATTCGGACTACACTATACGGTTACCACCTTCGGCGAATCGCACGGCGAGGCCATTGGCGGTGTCATCGACGGAATGCCTGCCGGCATTGCCATCGATTTGGAAAAAATTCAGAAAGAGCTGGACAGACGAAAGCCGGGACAGTCGAAAATCGTCACGCCACGCAAGGAAAACGACCGCGTACGTGTGCTTTCCGGACTGTTTGAAGGCATGACAACAGGCACTCCGATAGGCTTTATCGTGGAAAACGAGAACCATCATTCGTCCGACTACGCAAACATCCGCCATACGTTCCGTCCGTCGCATGCCGACTATACCTACACAACCAAATACGGAATCCGCGACTACCGCGGAGGTGGCCGCTCGTCGGCACGCGAAACAATAGCCCGTGTCGTGGCCGGAGCTTTTGCCCGCCAGGCGCTGGAACAGTCCGGCATAAAAATCTATGCCTATACCTCGCAGGTAGGCCACATAGCCCTCGACAACGACTACACACGCTACAATCCGGAACTGATTGAATCGAACGACGTGCGCTGTCCCGACCCGGAAAAAGCGGCGCAGATGTATGCGCTCATCGACCAGGTACGGAGCGAAGGCGATACCATCGGCGGTGTCGTAACTTGCGTTGTGAAAGGTGTTCCCGTCGGACTGGGTGAACCCGTATTCGACAAGCTGCATGCCCGGCTTGCCTATGCCATGATGGGCATCAATGCCGCCAAAGGCTTTGAATACGGAATGGGATTTGCCGGTGTCGGCCACCGTGGAAGCGAAATGCTCGACGCATTCCACTCTGTCAACGGGAAAGTGACCACCGCATCCAACCACTCCGGAGGCATACAGGGAGGCATCTCCAACGGTGAGGACATCTACTTCCGCGTAGCTTTCAAGCCGGTAGCCACCCTTCTGAAGGATGTAGAAACCATCGACGACAGCGGCAACGAAACCATACTGCACGCCAAAGGCCGTCACGACCCGTGCGTGCTGCCGCGTGCCGTGCCCATTGTGGAGGCAATGGCGGCTATCGTACTGTTCGACATGCTGCTCATCAATCGCACCAGCCGTTTCTGAACCTATGGGGGAACAAAAGCCATACTACGACTTCGGGGAGTTTCTGAAAAAGCATTTCTCCGAGAAAGTGCAGAAAATAGCCATCAATGCGGGCTTCACCTGCCCAAACCGCGACGGGCTGAAAGGAACGGGAGGCTGCACCTACTGCAACAACCAGACATTCAACCCCGACTACTGCCAGCCGGAACTGACCGTCACGCAACAGTTGGAAAAGGGCAAGCAGTTTTTTGCAAGCGTATACGAACACCTACGCCGAATTGCCACGGCTGACAGCCATGTACGAAGAGGCGTTGGCTGTGCCTGATGTGGTAGGCATCATCATCGGCACGCGGCCCGACTGCATGCCCGACAGCCTGCTCGACTATCTGGAGGCGCTGTCGAAAAGGACTTTCGTACTGGTGGAATACGGAGCGGAAACTGCCAACAACGCCACACTGCTCACCATCAACCGCGGACACACATGGGAGGATACCGTCGACGCCGTACAGCGCACGGCCGAGAGAAACATCCTTTGCGGACTGCATCTCATTCTCGGACTGCCGAGAGAAGACGAAGCCACCATCATGCACACGGCTGATGCCGTATCGGCTCTGCCCATCGACACGCTGAAACTCCATCAGCTGCAACTCATCAAAGGCACACGGCTTGCCAACCAGATAGCACGCGGCGAGCTGACCGTTCCGTCGTGGACCGCCGAGGAGTATATCGACCTCTGCCTGAAATTCCTGGTCCGCACGCGGCCCGACATTGCCGTAGAAAGGTTCGTATCGCAATCGCCCGACCACTTGCTTCTTTCACCGCGCTGGGGGCTGAAAAACTACGAATTTACCAACAAGCTCAATGCCGAAATACGCCGCCGGCACATCGTACAAGGGCAATCGTACACCGGAAAACAAACTTTTTAGCCGATATATTGTTTTTATTAATGGATTATAACTCAAGTACAACCAATGAAAACGAAAATTGAAATCACAGAAGCCGACCTCAACTACCTGAAAATAGCCTCCGAAGCCTCGATGAAAAGCGTGGAAAACGGCGGAGGTCCTTTTGGTGCCGTCATTGTAAAGGACGGCAAAGTGGTAGTGACAGCTTCCAACTCGGTCACCATCGACAATGACCCGACAGCACATGCGGAAGTGAACGCCATCCGTGCCGCCTGCAAGAAGCTCGGCACATTCAAACTCGACGGATGCTACATCTACAGTTCCTGCGAGCCGTGCCCGATGTGTCTGAGTGCCCTCTATTGGGCAGGCGTGGCACGCATCTATTATGGAAACACCAAAGAAGATGCCGACGCCATCGACTTCAGCGACAAGTTTATCTACGACGAACTCGACAAACCAAAGGAAGAACGCTCCATCCCCTGTATCCATATCCCCAACACAGACGCCATCGAAGCCTTCCGTGCATGGGAGGCCAAAGAAGACAAAACGGAATATTAAACCACCACATAGTAACAGCGACGGCGGAATGAAGTCAACCGAGACTTCATTCCGCCGTTTTAAATCAAATAAGGGCAGTGATGTTGCCACACTGCCCTCAAACTTAAAATTAGTATTCTGCCTTAATTATTTCACAACAACCTTGACAGTTTTAGTTCCAGCTGAAACAAGGTATAGTCCTGCCGGAAGTTCTACAGTTTCTCCCTTAACAATCATTTCATTACCGGCAAGCGTATAAACTTTATACGCATCTACACCTTTCACAGTGATAAATCCGTTGCCACCAATAACAACCAAAGAGGTGGAATCAACGCCTTCAATACCCGATGTTCCATTGTCAAGAATTCCCAAAACGCCGGTTACAGGATTGAATGAAAAATCATATTGAGCATTAGCCATACCAAACACAGCTGTTTTAGCTTCAATATTTGCAGTCAATGTTTTTTCTGTTACTTCATTTACTTCCGCAATGTCGTCAGCTGCCGTATAAGTGAAAAGATAACCTTCTTTCAATTCTTCAGAGTTCAAATCATAGTAGGCTGTCTTCAAACGTACATTATACTCATCAGCAGCAGTCATATCCACACCTTGCACTTCATACAGGCCTGATTCACCATTGAAGACCATTTCTTTTTCTTCACCATTAACTGTCAGATAACAAGTTGGGCGTTCCTGTACAGAAACTCGAAATCCATAACCGTTCCAAGCCGCATTCACACAGCTGAAAGTGCCGTTGCCTTCGAAGAAAACGTCAGTATTATTATTTCCACCTTCATAATAATCTACATAATTTCCAGGCGTAACTGTTGCTGCTTCCCAATGCTTGTACCATTTTGTTTCATCCGTGATCAGCATACCGCTTTTTCCACTAACTTCCATTCCTGCCGAAGAATATACGGTAAACAAATTAGGTGTTTCAGTCTGTCCGAAAGCCGCATTCGGAAATGGCACACTTCCTTCAATACCCCAACAATGCAAACGCAAGCCGTCGGTACGAGGGAATAAAGGTTCGGGTTCTACAGCATTAGCCATGCCGCCAAACATTGCGGCACATACAACAAACGTAAA
>OHSG01000514.1_pt1 | contig 18180 bp, 17 predicted proteins | sample 1578601 | NCBI WGS metagenome assembly OHSG01 (sample SAMEA3879534, study PRJEB24766) | human gut metagenome | biome: human-associated habitat; feature: feces | place: USA | collected 1985/1987
AACCGCATCTCCACATGGGGGTACTGCTGCCGGAACTTGTCCAGCTGGGTCTCCAGTCCGGGCAGATAGTCCGGCACCAGCGCCACGCTGATGCCGATGCGCACCGGCTGGGCAGACTGGATCTCTGCCCGCAGCGCGGCCTGCATCTGCTGGAACTGCTCCACCACCGGGGCGGCGTGGCGCTGCAGGCTCATGCCCCGGTCGGTGAGCGCCAGTTTGTGGTGGGCGCTGATGAACAGCGGCCCGCACATTTCGGCTTCCAGCGCAGAGATGCTCTGGCGCAGCGCCTGCCGCGACAGGAACAGCCGCTGTGCGGCGCGGGTATAATTCATTTCTTCGCACAGGGTCAAAAAGTAGTGCAGCTGGCGGATATCCATGGTCTCCTCCCGGGAAAGTTTGTTCTGGAAAAAGAATACCGCTTTTTCGGCGGAATGTAAAGAGAATGGCAGCAAAATGGGGTCAACCCTCTCAGTCTGCTCCCACAAAGGGAATTTTATTAGTGCTGACCGACAGATGCGTAAAAGCTCCCCCTGAGAGGAACGACTTCCCCCGCTCCGGGGGAAGATGTCACCGCAGGTGACAAAAGGGGGAATCTGGCATCGCGTAGCGATGACTGAGAGGGTTCTTCCCCTTCAAAAAAGGAACACCGGAACGCCCGCAGGTGTTCCGGTGCCCCGAAGTTTAAATAAGGAAAATCAGATCAGGCTCAGAGCCTCTTCGTCAGCCACCAGAATGAAGTCCGGGTGCAGCTGCAGAATGCTTGCGGGCACCTCCGGGGTGACGGGGCCGAAGAAAGCCTTCTTGACGATCTCGGCCTTGCCTGCACCGTTGACCACCATCAGCACCTTGCGTGCCTGCATGATGGTGCGGATGCCCATGGTGTAAGCCTGCTTGGGCACCAGATCCACGTTGCCGTCAAAGAAGCGCTTGTTGGCCTCGATGGTCTCCTGGGCCAAGTCCACGCAGTGGGTGCCCAGATCAAAGGCATCGTGGGGCTCGTTGAAGCCGATGTGGCCGTCATGACCAATGCCCAGCAGCTGCAGATCCACGCCGCCCACGCGGCGGATGACCTCGTCGTAGCGCTTGCACTCGGCCTCGGCGTCCATGTTGGTGCCGTCCGGCAGGTTGATGTGGGCGGGGTCGATGTTCACATGGTCGAACAGGTTGCGGTGCATAAAGCTCCAGTAGCTTTCCGGGTGCTCCTTGGGCAGGCCGCGGTACTCGTCCAGATTGACGGAGGTGACCTCAGAAAAATCCAGATCTCCCTCGTTGTAGCGCTCCACCAGCTTCTCATAGGTGCCAACGGGGGTGCCGCCGGTAGCCAGACCCAGCACGCAGTCGGGCTTCATGATGACCTGCGCAGAAATGATGTTTGCTGCCTTGCGGGACATATCGGCGTAGTCCTTTGTACGAATGATCTTCACGATAAACGACCTCTCTTCTTCATTTACTCCTTGTGGGCGGTGCACAGCGGTACACGCCCGCATCTGGTTCAAGTTTAACACATTTGCCAACAGAAAGCCACAAAACGGCACAATTTTTCCGGTTTTCCGTTTCTTTTGGAAAAAGTGCCTTAAAAACCGGTTGAAGTATCGTTTTTTTGCACAAAAGGTGCGTGCAGGGGGTCAGTCCGCAAAGCCGGCCTTTTGCAGGGCGGTGAGCAGCAGCGGGATGAGCACCAGCTGCGCCACGATGCCCGGCACGGCGGTAAACAGTGCCCCGGACAAAAAGGCGCTGAAGGGGAAGCTGCCGCCGGTCAGCCCGGCCAGCACAAACCGCACGATGCCCCAGACGATGCGCCCGGACACCATGGAGGCCAGCAGTACGGCGTACAGCGCGGGCAGGTTGTGCTTTGCCCTGCGCCACAGCAGCCCGGACACCAGCCCGTAGGTAGCCAGCTCAAAGGCCATGGAGATGGCCACCGGGAACATGGGGGGCATGCCGAACAGCACCGAGCGCAGCAGCGGGGCGGCAAAGCCCACAGCCAGCCCCCACGGGCCGCCCAGCACAAAGCCGCACAGCAGCACCGGGAAGTGCATCGGGCAGAGCATATTGCCTACCTTGGGCACCTGTCCGGTGAGCAGGGGCAGCACAAAGGCCAGCGCTAAAAACAGGGCAGCCGGCACCAGCTGCCGCACAGGCGAAGCGTTTTTGGTTTTCATCATAAGGGTTTCTCCTTTTTTCAGCCGCAAAATAAAAAGGGGACTGCCCCGGCATTCCATGCCAAAGGCAGACCCCTTCGTGGCGTCTGTTTCAAAAAAATATTGCTTGCTGGGATAAGCGGCAGGCTGCTGCCCGCCCGTGTCCGGCTTCCTGCCGGAACGATGGTCAAAAGTATAACAAACCAGTTTGCCCCTGTCAAGCGGGGCGGAACGTCTGCAAAATAGACAAAAATCGGTCTATTCGCAAAAAAATTTCCCCGGGGCTGTACATTTTGCTGGAAGAAGCTTGACCTTTTTGCACAGAATGGATAATATAAAATTGAAAAAAAGCGCGCTGCGGCAATCTTGACGCCGGGGCGCTGACGAGAGGCTTTTTTGAGCGCATGAATTCTGAGGTTCATACGGGAGGACCATCATGACAAATGCAGAAAAACTTACTCTGGCCAAGCACGCCTGCCACATCCGCATGGGCGTGATCGAAGGGACCCACAGTGCAGGCTGTGGTCATCCGGGCGGCAGTCTGAGCATCGCAGATGTGCTGTCTTATCTGTACTTTAAGGAATTGAACATCGACCCTGCCCAGCCCAGGATGGCCGACCGCGACCGTCTGGTGCTGTCCAAGGGTCATGCCGCCCCGGCGCTGTACGCAGCGCTGGCAGAGCGGGGCTTCTTCCCGGTGGAGGAGCTCAAAACCCTGCGCAAGATCGGCAGCCGCCTGCAGGGCCACCCCAACATGAACAGCGTGCCCGGCGTGGATATGTCCACCGGCAGTCTGGGTCAGGGCATCTCCGCCGCCTGCGGCATGGCGCTGGGCGCAAAGCACGCCGGCTCTGCCGTGAACGTTTACGCCATTCTGGGCGACGGCGAGGTGGAAGAGGGCGAATGCTGGGAGGCCTTTATGTTTGCCGCCCACTACGGCCTTTCTAATCTGTGCGTGATGCTGGACCGCAACCATCTGCAGATCGATGGCACCACCGAGACGGTCATGAACAGCGCCCCGCTGGAAGATAAGCTCCGCGCCTTCAACTTCAATGTGGTCACCATCAACGGCCACGACTTTGACCAGATCGAGAGCGCCGTGCGGGCTTTCCACGCCGAGACCGAAAAGCCCACCTGCATCATTCTGGATACGGTCAAGGGCACCGGCGTTTCCTATATGACCAATTCCGTTGCATGGCACGGCAAGGGCCCCAACGATGAAGAGTATCAGGTGGCCATGAACGAGCTGAACGCCGCCTATGCCGCGCTGGAACAGGAGGAGAACTGAGATGGCAGACGTGAAAAAGATCGCGACCCGCGACAGCTACGGCAACACCCTGAAGGAACTGGCCGCGGAAGGCCACGATGATCTGGTGGTGCTGGACGCCGATCTGGCTGCCGCTACCAAGACCGGTATGTTCCAGAAGGCATACCCGGACCGTCACTTTGACTGCGGCATCGCCGAGGGCAACATGGTAGGCGTGGCAGCAGGTCTGGCCACTATGGGCTATGTGCCCTTTGTTTCCAGCTTTGCCATGTTTGCAGCCGGCCGCGCCTTTGAGCAGGTGCGCAACTCTGTGGGCTACCCCCACCTGAACGTGAAGATCGGCGCCACCCACGGCGGCATCTCCGTGGGCGAGGACGGCGCTTCCCACCAGTGCTGCGAGGACTTTGCCCTGATGCGCAGCATCCCCGGCATGACCGTCATCTGCCCCGCCGACGATATCGAGGCACGCGCCGCTGTGCGCGCCGCTTACGCCATGGAAGGCCCCGTCTACCTGCGCTTCGGCCGTCTGGCTGTGCCCGTGTTCCACGATGAGGCCAACTATCACTTTGAGCTGGGCAAGGGCGAGCAGCTGACCGAGGGCAACGATATTGCCATCATCGCCACCGGCCTGATGGTCAACGAGGCACGCATGGCCGCCGAACAGCTGGCTGCCGAGGGGATCCACGCCCGGGTCATCAACATCCACACCATCAAGCCCTTGGACGAGGAGATCGTCCTCAAGGCTGCCAAGGAGTGCGGCAAGGTCATCACTGCCGAGGAGCACAACGTCATCGGCGGCCTGGGCGAGGCCGTCTGCGCCGTCCTCAGCGAGAAGCTGCCCACTCCCGTGCGCCGCGTGGGCGTGCAGGACGTGTTCGGCTGCTCCGGCCCCGCATGGGACTTGCTGAAGAAGTTCGGTCTGGACGCTGCCACCATCTGCAAGACTGCCCACGAGATGCTGGGCAAGTAAGCGCTTTTTACAGCAGTACGAATTCGATTTTTAAAGCCGCCGCACAAAACACTGTGCGGCGGCTTCTTTTTGCCTCTATAACTGTCCTCTGCACAAGGACAACGGCGAAATGAAAGTCTGCGTTTTGTCTGCATTTTATATCGAAAAGAAAAACGTGTGACTTGATTTATAAAATAAATAAAGCCGCTCAAAAGCAAGAAATAAAAAAGGAATAACACGATTGTTCAAGTGTACTTGCTTAAAAGTGAAATATGCTCATGGACTGAAATTGTACAAAAATCATGGGGTTTTTTGGGCGTTACGTTAGACAAACCGCAGAAATGAACGCACAGCGCGGCACCCTGAATATCATGCTGGAGACCGAGGTTCAGTCGCTGGACCCGCAGGTAGCCACCGACGGCACCTCCTTTGAGGTCATCGCCGACTACACCGACGGTCTGATGCAGATGGATGCAGACGGCGCAGCAGTTCCCGCCATTGCCGAGACCTACGACATCAGTGAGGACGGCAAGACCTACACCTTCCACCTGCGGGATGCCAAGTGGTCCAACGGCGAAGCCGTTACCGCTGCCGACTTCGTATTTGGCTGGCAGCGCGCCGTGGACCCCGCCACCGCTTCCGAGTATTCCTATATGCTGTCGGATATCGGTCAGGTGGTCAACGCTGCCGAGATCATTGCAGGCGAGAAGCCCGTCACCGATCTGGGCGTGACTGCTGTGGACGACAAGACGCTGGAAGTCCAGCTGAACGTTCCCGTCAGCTATTTCCTGAGCCTGATGTACTTCCCCACCTTCTATCCGGTCAACGAGGCGTTCTACAACACCTGCAAGGACACCTTCGGCACCAGCCCCGACACGGTGCTGTCCAACGGTGCGTTCAAGCTGACCGACTACCAGCCTGCCGCAACCGCCTTTACGCTGGAAAAGAACCCCGATTACTACGATGCCGGCAAGATCGCTCTGGACGGTCTGGCCTATCAGGTCATCAAGGACAGCCAGCAGGCACTGATGAGCTACCAGACCGGTGCTCTGGACATGACTCTGCTGAACGGCGAGCAGGTGGATCAGGTCAAGGATGACCCCGAGGGCCGCTGGGCTGCCCTGTACGAGGCAGAGCAGATCGTTCTGGAGCAGGCGGTCATCTTCCCCCTGTACGGCCAGTGCAATGCCGAGATGGTCTCCTCTGCCGTTACCGGTGTAGCGTTCCACCCCGTGGCTCTGAACCGCGTGTACAAGAACGCCGCTAAGAGCGAGTAAAACTGAAAGCACACTGAACAAGGCCGCACAGTGGCCCGCAAAAAGCCACTGTGCGCCTTTTTGGCATTGTGCCTGTCCGCGGCAGACAAACGACTGACCGCGAGATCCCGGAAGGAAAAAGGGGGTCCACCCGACGTGAAAAAATATACGCTCAAGCGAATCCTGACCTCGCTGTTCACGCTGCTGGCAATTCTGCTGGTGCTGTTCATCCTGATGCAGCTGATGCCCGGTTCGCCCTTCAATGATGAAAAGCTGACGCCCGATATGCGGGCAGCCCTGTATGCAAAGTACGGCCTTGACCAGCCCATCTATATCCAGTTCTTCCGCTATGTGGGCAATATGCTCCGGGGCGATCTGGGTGTCAGCTACAATATCTCCAAAAATACGCCCATCTCCCAGCTCATCCAGTCCCGTCTGCCCATCTCCATTCAGGTGGGCGGCATGGCGGTCACGCTGGGTGCCATCGCAGGTCTGGTGCTGGGCATTCTTGCCGCTTTGAAGCGGGATACCGTGGTGGACTCCATCGCCACCATCATCTCGGTCATCGGCGTATCGGTGCCGTCCTATGTGTTCGCGCTGGCGCTGAGCTACACCTTCGGCTTTAAGTTCCGCTGGTTCCCCATGCTGTTTTCCGCCAAGGACATCTTTGGCTCCAGCGTGCTGCCCAGTATCTCGCTTTCCATGTTCACCATGGCGTCCATTGCCCGCTTTACCCGCAGTGAGATGATCGAGGTGCTGGATTCGGATTATATGCTGCTGGCCGAGAGCAAGGGCATCTCCGGCCCGGCGCTGATCTTCCGCCACGCGCTGCGCAACGCCCTGATCCCCATCATCACGGTGCTGGCACCGCTGATCGTGGATCTGATGACCGGCTCGCTGGTGGTGGAGAAGATCTTTGCCATTCCCGGTGTGGGCAGCCTGCTGGTGACGGCCATCCAGTCCAACGACTACAATGTGGTCATCAGCCTGAGCTTCATCTACAGTGCCATGTACATTGGCATCATGCTGGTCGTTGACCTGCTGTACGGCATCATCGACCCGCGCATCCGTCTGGCAAAGGGGGACGACTGATATGGCAGAAAAAGCGATTCACCTGGGCGGCGAAGCCACGGCTGATGCCATCGTCAGCGCAGTGGATACCATGTATTCCGAGCACACCTTCAACGAGAAGGACTTTGTGCTCAAGCATAACGACGCAGAGATCGCAATGGACTCGAACTTTGCCGCACAGAGCTTCTGGAAGGATGTGCGGGTGCGCTTCTTCCGCAAAAAGAGCGCGGTGCTCGGCTTGATCCTCGTTGTCTTTATCGTGCTGCTGGCGGCATTTGGCCCCGGCATGAACGAGTATACCTACTCCGGTCAGGAGCTGAGCCAGAAAAACTTTGCGCCCCGCGTGCCGGGCATTGAGCAGTTCGGCATTCTGGACGGCAGCGAGAAGATGAGCACCACCACCGGAACCAAGGTGACCAACGCCTATCAGGAAAAAGACAAGCTGGACGTCTACTACTGGTTCGGCAGCGATCTGTACGGCCGCGACATCTGGACCCGTACATGGGAAGGTGCCCGGGTCTCCCTGATCATCGCGGTGGCGGCTGCGATCATTGATATGGTCATCGGCATGAGCTACGGCCTGATCTCGGGCTACTTCGGCGGCAGAGTGGATATGGTGATGCAGCGCTTTCTGGAGGTAGCCAACGGCATCCCCCGGCTGGTCATCGTCACGCTGCTGCTGCTCGTATTGCAGCCCGGCATGGTGACCATCATCTTTGCCCTGATGCTGACCGAATGGGTGGGCATGAGCCGCATTGCCCGCGCGGAGATGCTCAAGCTGAAGGATCAGGAATTCGTTCTGGCCTCCCGCACGCTGGGCGCCGGCAGCTTCTTCATCATCTTCAAGGAAGTGCTGCCCAACATCATCGGACCCATCATCACGCAGGTCATGTTCAGTATCCCGACCGCTATCTTCACCGAGGCGTTCCTCTCCTTCGTGGGTCTGGGCATCCCGGTGCCGCAGTGCTCGCTGGGCTCTCTGATCAGCGAGCTGTACAACAGCTTCACCACCCACCCCTATCAGATCATCCCGCCCATTGTGGTCATGAGCCTGCTGATGCTCAGCTTCAACCTCGTGGCGGATGGTCTGCGCGAGGCGCTGGACCCCAAGATGAAGAGTATGTAAGGAGGAACACCCCATGCCTGAAGCAAAAAAAGAACAGGTCTTGTCGGTGCGAGACCTTGATATCACCTTTAAGACCACCGCAGGCCCAGTGCACGCCATCCGCGGCGTGAACATCGACCTGTACAAGGGCGAGACGGTCGCGCTGGTGGGCGAGTCCGGTTCCGGCAAGTCCGTCACCATGAAAGCCGCCATGGGCATTCTGGCCAAGAATGCCACCGTGAACAGCGGCAGCATCCGGTTCAGCTACCACCACGCCGACGGCAGCCCGGAGACCGTAGACCTGCTGCAAAAGGACAAAAAGTGGATCCGCCGCCACATCAACGGCAAGCGCATCGCCATGGTGTTCCAGGACCCCATGGCATCCCTGAACCCCCGCAAAAAGGTGGAGGACATCATCGGCGAGGGTCTGGATATCCACCATCTGTGCAAAACGCAGGCAGAGCGCCGCGAAAAGGTGGAAAAGAGCCTTGCTAAGGTCGGCCTTGCCCCGGAGCACGCCGAGCGCTACCCCCACCAGTTCTCTGGCGGCCAGCGCCAGCGCGTGGGCATTGCCCGCGCCCTCATCATGAACCCCAAGCTCATCATCGCGGATGAGTGCATCTCGGCGCTGGATGTGTCCATTCAGGCACAGGTAGTCAACCTGATGAAGGATATCCAGCAGGAGACCGGCACGGCCTATCTGTTCATCGCCCACGACCTGTCCATGGTCAAGTACATCTCCGACCGCATCGGTGTGCTGCATCTGGGGCATCTGCTGGAGACCGGCACCACCGAGGAGATCTTCGAGCACCCCATCCACCCCTACACCCGGAGCCTGCTGTCGGCCATTCCGCTGCCGAACCCGGTGGTGGAAAAGCGCCGCGTGGCTGAGACTTATGACTATGCCACTTCCGGCATCGACTATTCCAAGGGCACCAGCCACCATGTGGAGGGCAGCCACTACGTCAAGTGCACGGATGAAGAATTTGCCAAGTGGTGTAAATAAGACCGAATCAAAGACGAGTGCCGCCGTGCAATGCACCGCCAAGGAGCAAAAGAATGCCCGCCCACCGGGCCGTTCTGGAGAGTGAAAACTCCAGTAAGGCAGACAATGCAAGGAAAAACACGGCTTTCCCGCCGGTGTGCAAAAAGTGTGCAAAAGTGTGCAGAGCCCCAGAAAATGGAAAATCCCACGAGGAATCTTGCGATTCTTCGTGGGATTTTGGTGCGCTCGAGGGAACTCGAATCCCTGGCCCTCTGATTAAAAGAATCCAAGGCGCATCATTCGTCAAATCTCGGAACCACGAAGAAACGTTAATTATATCGCATCATCGTGAAATTCACATTTGTACACACCGCATTATTTGCACACAGTGTAATGCCTTGCAACCGTTATCCAGCTATTCAGGTGTGCAAAAAGTGTGCAAAAATGTGCAGACGGGCAAAACAAAGCCCAATGGACAAATCAACCACCGGTTTTATGGCAGGGTTTAGGACATCCGAACAGACACCGTTTGATATAGAAATGAGGTTCACAATGAACAAACTGCTTTCCTGCCGCTTCAATATAGACACCAACCGGGTGGAAGCCCGGTTCGCGGATGGCTCTGCCGTTGCCATCGACTGCATCGTCATCGAGGACGAGTACGGCAATACTCCAGCACAGCGGGCGGAACTGGACTGGCTGCTGTACAACAGGCCGCTGGAGTACGCACAGCTTGTGCTGGGAGGAGAGATGGAGCACTATCTCTCGCTGGGATGCGACCACGGCAGGCTGGAAGATTAAGTCCCTATAAAGAACACGATGCCCACCGACCTATGGTTTTCGCCATAAGCTGGTGGGCATCTGTTGTTCTGGCTTATAATTCACTGATGGTTGCAGTAATGGGCTGCATGAGGATTTGCCTGACCGGGTTATATACTGCCAGCACCACAGCCGCCAGCACGACTACGACAATCACGGCAAGACAGCCCCACGGCATCTGCCACGCTGCACCGAAATAATGGGTGATGAGCCGGGTATACAGCATCCGGTTCAGCACAAGACCCAGCGCAATGCCCACCACAAGACCGGACACCGCATAGGTGCCAGCTTCGGCAGAGATCATGCGTTTCAGCTGTGCATCATCCATCCCGATGGCACGCAGGATGCCATACTGCTTCATTCGTGCCGACACGCTCATGGAAATGCTGTTGACGATGTTCAGAATGGTGATTCCTGCAATCACGATGAGAAACGCATAGACCACCAGATGGAACGCCCAGTAGGTGCTTTGTATCATCCGATTTCCTTCGATTCGGTTGGAAAAAACAACCTGCTTGTTTAACGTGTCGCTCAGCAGGGTGTGTACTTGTGCAATGGCTGCGTCTGCTGTGGTATCTTTTAGTTGAATATCGATCACCGCATAGCGGTTTTGCCCGGTCAGCTGATGGAAGGTTTCTTCGGTGCAGATAACAATCGGGGAATCGGTACTACTGAACGGGCTGTCGTTCAATACACCCACGACTGTGAGCTTTGCATCCTCCAGCTGAATGGTATCACCCACGGTCAGGGAGTTGCTTTTGTCGAATACCGTCAGCACAGGGTATGTGCCATCCTCCGGCTCCTGCGGAAGGGTTCCGCCAATCAGGTCTTTTTTCGCCCAGCCAAACTGTATCGTATCGTATGAAATCAGGTCGATGGACCCCTGTTTTCCCTGATATTCCGCCGGGAGCGGACAATACATCCGCCCGAATGCGTGTTTGACTTCCGGCAGAGCTTCCAGCTGCTCCACCAGCACCGGGTCAAGGACATTTTGCCCGGATGTTTCAGCCACCGATAAGTCCGGTGTGTAGGGCTGCAACGGATTCAGCGCAAATCCAACCCATCGAAGCAAAACCGAAAAGCTTAAAAACAGGAGAATGCTTAACGCAAAGGAACCTGTCATCAGAAGCAAGTTCTTTTTGGACGAGGTTGCATGGCTCACGCCCAAAGAAAGCTCTGCACGACTTCCAAACAACCGAGCATGACACGGAGAATCCGCTGCATTTTCCACCGCATTCCCAGTTGCTGCTGTGATCGGAGAAGCTTTTGCCGCCCGCCGTGCCGGAGAAGATGCCGCGAACCAAACTGTGATAAGTCCCAGCGCGGAACCACAGATAATACCGACCGGGCTGATGCCAAGCACTGGTAAAGAGCTGAACTCCTCGCCAATAAATCCACGCAGAAAGGAGCACAATCCCCATGTGGAAACGATTCCCAGCACACATCCTGCTGGAACAGCAGTTTTACACCAGAAAAGAGCTTCCAGCCGGACAAGCATCCGAACCTGATTTTTTCCTGCCCCAAGACAACGCAGCATTCCATAATAGCTGGTACGCTGCGCTACATTGCTGTTGATGCTGCCTGTGATCATAAAAATTCCGGCAAGGACGACCATGCCAGCCAACACAGCCGCTACCGCATATAAGCCTACAATATAATCGTTGTTGCTGCTTGCGTTCAACGCCATCAGGTAAGTATTTTCGGAGATCTTTTCTTCTGAAATTCCGTACTTGTTTTCGATGTTCACAATGGACTGCCGCAAATTGGTACCTGGCTTGAACTGGATGAAATACTGTGTTTCAAAGGATTCTTCTACCTGTGCGGCAATCTGAGAAAATGTACTGCGGTTCATCACCAGCACAACAGCATCATACTGGTTCGCATCGGAGGTATCCTCATTGAAACCTGCGACAGTAAGCGAAATGGTCTGTCCATCCGGGAGCGTCAGCGGAATCGCTGTACCGACCGTAACATCCAGCCAATCCCGGATGTTTGCTGTCACGAGCACTTCGCCATCCGCCGGGGCAGTGCTGCACTGCATTCCCGGAAAGATTTGAAGGATTGCATCATCTGCTCCTACCAGTGCGGCACGTTTATCTCCGGCAAAGTAGTTTTCCGTAAGGGAAGCGTTGATGTCGCTATACGCCGAAAATGCAGCAACATCCTCCTGTGCGGCAAGCTCTGCGGCTGTTTCAGGGGAGATGTCCTTTACCATGATATGCCAGTTTCCGTTTTTGTTCAGCTGGTTTGAGGTTTCCATCCGAATCGCCATATCCGCCATACTGAACACCACCGTGACCAGAAACACCGCAAGGACGATGCACAAAATCGTCATGCGGTTCTGCCGTCTGCGTACCTTGGCAGAAATCGGGATCAGGCTCAGATAGCTTTTCATTTCTGTGCTGCTCATTCCCGGCACCTCCCAAAATCGGTCAGGCAGCCGTCCGATACCTGCAACACCCGGTCTGCCGTCTGCGCAATGCTGCGGTTGTGGGTGATCATCAGGATGGTCTGCTCGTATTTCCGGGATGTTTCTTTTAGCAGGGCAATGACCTCGCTGGTGTTCTGGGTGTCCAGATTGCCGGTCGGCTCATCCGCCAAAATCAGTGAAGGGCGGGTCATCAGGGCGCGGCCGATGGCTACCCGTTGCTGCTGCCCACCGGAAAGCTGGCTTGGCAGATGCTTCCGACGGTCTTTCAGATTCAGCACGGTCAGCAGTTCTTCCAGATATGCCCTGTCCGGCTTTTGGTAGTCCAGCAGCACCGGGAACAGGATGTTCTGTTCTACGGTCAGTTCCGGGATGAGGTTGAATGCCTGAAAGATAAAACCGATATTGCGGCGGCGGAAGATCGTCAGCTCCCGGTCTTTCATGGCAAAAACATCCTTGCCATCAATCAGCACCTTGCCGGAAGTCGGCGTATCCAGTCCACCAATCAGGTTGAGCAGGGTGCTTTTGCCGGAGCCGGATTCGCCAACGACCGCCACATATTCGCCTTTCGGCACTGAAAAGCTAACATCTTTCAGCGCATGGACAGCGGTTTCTCCGCTGCCGTAGGTCTTGCAGAGATGGTTGACTTCTAATAGTTCCATAGTGTATCCCTCACTTTGCAGGTTCCTTCGATTCAGACGGATGTTCTCTGTCTGTGCAGAAAAGGATAACACGTCAACCTTACTGCAAGCCTACACGCAGCCTACAATTTTGTAGGAATCGGAAAATTCAGAGTAAAGGTCGTGCCCTTTCCCAGCTCGCTGTCTACTTCAATGGTGCCGTGATGGGCTTCCACAACGGCTTTTGCCAGCGGCAGACCCAGCCCGATGCCCTGTGTATCCTGTGAAAAGCGGCTGCGATAAAACCGTTTGAAGATATGGTACAAATCTTCCGGGTGGATGCCGCTGCCGTTGTCGCGCACTTTGATCTGAACCATGGACGGCAGTGCATTCCACTCTACCTGAATCGTATCTCCGCTCTTTGTGTGGTCAAGGGCATTCTTTACAAGATTGTCCACAGCTTCCTGCATCCAGTCACGGTCGCACCAAAGTGTAACCGCCGCCGACCCCGACCAGACGATCTGACCCAAACAACACCCGCCCATACTAAAAAACACCCCATTTGTTAGACAGTCTGCCATACTGTCTAACAAATGGGGTGCAGTTCATTCCGGGCTTTTAATATGGTTTTCTTATTTGTGTAAAATCAACAAGGAACATCATAATAGCGTTGTTTCTCATTGGCAGACTGGGAAGCTTCTGGTGTGCGGCTGACCGTGGGTTGAAAAACGGTAGAATCCTTCGGTGTAGCAATAAGGATAATAGGAATCAGAGGGCGGAGAGCCATAAGGCTTAAGTCAACGGGATATATTTTAACAGGATAAAAAGTTAAATATTTGTGGTCCTGCCTTCCAAAAGGCTGCGGAAAGCTGCAGAGATCTCTGCAGCGGTTTCTTTCAGATCAGTAATATATGCCTGATTCTTTTCCATTTCTTTAATATGGAAGGCAATGCTGGCGGCCGCAATGATATGTTCATTTTTGTCAGTGATGGGAACAGCGATACCGCCGATATTGGCAATATACTCTCCATTGTCTAGTGCAAAACCTTGTTCTTTGATCTGCTCGAATTCCTGTTCCATGACATTCAGGGCAGTAATGGTGCTGCTAGTATAGGCCACGGTGTTCATAGAAAAATAAAGACGCATTTCCCGATCGGTCAAGGTGCTCAACAAGATTTTGCTGGCAGCTCCGGCATGGAGAGGGTAAATCGTACCCACCCTGAGATGGGTCAAAAGAGATTCTGAACTTCCAGTATGGCACAGCACTTCACTGGAAAATCCTACCCGGACGCTGAGCTTCACGGTCTGATTGATTTTGTAAGCCAGTTGAATAAGAAATGGGCTGGCGCAGTTTTGCAGAATCGAGTGCTGTTCAATGTCGCTGGAACGCAGGTATAACAACTTAGGCCCGAGGAAATATAAGCGCGTCATTTGATTAAGAGTCAAATAGCCCTTTTTTTCCAGTTGATAAAGGATACGATAGAGTGTTGTTCTTGGATAACCAGTCTCTTTCAGCAGATCAATTGCAGAGATCCCGGTAGGGTGTAGGCTTATTAAGGACATGACTTCATCGATTTTGTCGAATATCGGAATGTCCGGATATTGTGTGATTTTCATGGCAAGCTCCTTGTAATTCCAAATATGAAACCATTTTACCATTCTCAGCAAAACTTGTCAACGCTTTTCGTTTACTGCGTCAATTGAAAAGATACCTTCTTATGGGTATAATTCAAGTCAGAAAAAAGAACAAAGGAGGTGCTCATCCACTATGAGCATTTATAGTGAACTTGGAATTGCTCCTGTGATCAATGCGGCTGGAACTTATACCGTTTGGGGCGGCTCGTCCATGAGTGACCAGACACTTTCTGACATGAGAGAAGCATCCAGAGAGTTTGTCTCCATCCGGGATCTTCAGCGGGCGGTTCATGAAAAGCTGGCGCAGCTTACACATAATGAAGGTGCTTATGTGTCCAACGGTGCAGCGACCGGACTGTATCTGTCCGTGGCAGCCTGCGTTCAGCGGAAACTGAAAAAGCCTTTCTATTATGTCACCAAAGAAGAAGTGAATCAATGTAATGTCGCTTGTTTCCGCTCCCACCGGAATCCTTACGACATGGTAATCAAGCACCTGGGTCTGGTTTATCAAGAGATTGGATTCCCCAACATTATCCTTCCTGCCACAGAGCAGGACATTGAAAGGGCCATTGATGAAAACACGGTCGCCTTCTATTTTGCCAACAGCACCTGGACTGCACCGGGAGATGCCAGTCTGGAAACTGTGGTGCGGATCTGTCAGAAGCATGACATTCCGGTGATCGTGGATGCGGCCGCCCAGCTGCCTCCCAAAGAGAACTTGTGGGCTTTTTCCCGCCGAGGTGCCAGCCTTACCTTGTTCAGCGGTGGCAAGGATCTGTGTGGACCGCAGAGCAGCGGCCTGATTGTTGGTTGCAGGGAACTTACTGAGATCATCACCTCCATCGGTTTTCCCAATTATGGAATTGGCCGGATGATGAAGGTGGGAAGAGAGGAACTGATTGGGCTCTACTCCGCCGTTAAGCAGTATATGGAAAGCGATGAAGATCAGCGCCGGGCAGATTGTGAGCGGCAGGTCGCACTGGTTTTGGACAAGCTGGCTTCTTATCCCGGGCTCACCGCCCAGTATTCCTTCCCCAATGAGGCAGGGCAGCCCATTCCCCGGGTGTGCATTACCATGGGTGAGGACCGGAAAGGGGTCACAGACCTCTATGAAAAGCTGCTTAATGGCTCCCCCCGCATTTTGACCGGTCTGGAGGACAACCGGCTCTACATCAATCCGATGACCCTGAAACCGGGTGAGATGGAAATTGTACTCAAGCGGCTGACTGAAATTTTGGAGGAAAAGTAATGTCTGTGAAAAAGGTCCCTAACGGCGCACAGCAGCATGTGACCGCCGGCCCCTATTCTCCGGTACTGGAGATCGACGCAGATAGCATTGTGGTGATTAGCGGACAGGCAGCAATCGCCCCTGATGGAAGTGTGGTGGGTACTACTGTAAAAGAGCAGACCCGGTACACCCTGGAAAACTGCCGTCGGCAGCTGGAGTATGCGGGCTGCTCTCTGGCCGATGTATTCAAGTGCAATGTCTATATGACCGACTTGAATCATTGGAATGAACTGAATGAAGTATATATGGAAATGATGCCAGATCCCCGGCCGGTGCGCACTGCCATTGGCGCACGGCTACTGCCGGGACTTCTGGTGGAAATTGAAATGTGGGCAGGAAAAAAGAAATGATCAAGTTTAAAAATGATGATGAAATGCTGGCGCTTATCAAAGAGCGTCTGAACACTTGTGTGATCGGGGATATTCTGGACAGCTATGGATATTATCATCAGATTCTGCTGCCCCAGATCAAAAGCGTTACCCCCAAGCATCCCAAGATCGCTGGGCGGGCAATGACCGTGCTGATGATCGATGTATTCGGCCCCCAGAAAAAGCCTTTTGGCCGGCTGACCGAAGCACTGGACCAAATCGAAAAGAATGAGGTCTATATCTGCACCGGCGGCGGAAAGCGCTGCGCCTACTGGGGCGAGCTGCTGACCACCACTGCAAAAGCCCGTGGAGGGGTAGGGGCCATCATTGATGGTTACCATCGGGATACCCCCAAAGTGCTGGCACTGGACTGGCCGGTATTCAGCATGGGAAGCTACGCACAGGATTCCATCGTGCGTACACAGGTGGTTGATTATCGCTGCGACATCGAAATCGGCGGCGTCACCATCCACAATGGCGATCTGCTGTTCGCGGATGAGGATGGTGTGGTAGTGATTCCCCGAGACCTGGAGGAAGATGTCCTGGAGAAAGCATTGAACAAGGTGGAAGCAGAACACTCCTTTGTTCAGGCCATTCAGAACGGCATGTCCTCTACGGAAGCATTTGAAACATTTGGCGTTTTGTAACACGCAGCATGCGTGAAGATAAAAAGGAGGTTTATTCATGAATGTAACACTATTCTATGTATGCTTTGCCCTGTATCTAATGGCCATGCTTTACATCGGCATCCGGCAGGCAAAAAATGACAGCGCAGCCGGTTATCTCATGGGAAGCCGTAGCCTTCCCATGTTCCTGGTGATCGGCACCATGCTGGCAACACAGGTGGGAACCGGTTCCAGCCTGGGCGCAGCAGGCTTTGCATATTCCAACGGCTGGGCTGGCCTGATCTACGGCGTTGGCGGCTTCCTCAGCATAGTAGGCGTGGTATGGCTGTTTGGCGACATCCGCAAGTACGGCTTCGCCACCATGTCTGAGGAGATCTCTTTCTACTATGGCGGCAATAAGACCATCAAGGCTGTGGTGGCCATTGTGACCTTCTTCGCCTCCGTGGGCTGGCTGGGTGCTCACCTGCTGGGTGGCAGCATGTATCTGGCATGGGTCACCGGCATGGAACTTCCCCTGGCCAAACTGATCACTCTGCTGGGCTTTGCGCTGTTCGTAGTAGGTGGCGGCTATATGGCTGTGGTCTGGACTGACGCCATCCAGGCTCTGGTTCTGTTCTTCGGCTTTATCGGAACCGCTATTTACCTGCTCATCAACATGGATGGCCTGGGCAATGTTTTGCAGGTCATGCCGGAGGGGACCACCTCTTTCCTGGGAATTGAAGGTTACGGGCTGCTTCCCACCATCTCTCTCATCGTCTCTCTGACCATTGGCGGTTTCGCCGTTCCTTCCTTCCGGCAGAGAATCTACACCAGCAAAGACGAGAAAACCGCAAAACGTGGCTTTGCTATCACCGCAATGCTCTATCTGATTTTTGCCGCATTCCCTGTCATCATTGGTATGTGTGCACGGGCCATCAACCCTGACCTGGGGAACAACAACTTTGCAATTCCCTTCCTGGCCCTCAATGTGCTGCCCACTGCATTCGGTATCATCATTATGATCTCTGGTCTTTCTGCCACCATGTCCTCTGCTTCCTCTGATGCGCTGACTGGAACCACAGTCCTTATCAATGACATTTACCCTGTTTTCAAAAAGGGCAAGATCTCGGATGAAAAACTGGTGTTTGTTTCCAGGATTGGCGGAATTCTGACCATGCTGGTCGCATTCATTATGGCTCTGACTGCAGTAGATATTACTAACTATATCTCCAACATGATTTCCACTACCCTGACCGGCCTGGCTGTCGCCTCCGTCATGGGAAGATACTGGAAGCGAGCCACCTGGCAGGGCGGAATCGCAGCTCTGGTCGGCGGTTCGGTATTTTCCATCGTGGCAGGAAAGATCCCCGCTGTCATGGCAGTTCTGGGCGATCCCACTCTGGTAGCTCTGGCAGGTTCCATCCTTTGTTGCTTTGTAGTGTCTCTCTGCACCCCCGCAAATCACCTTTCTGAGGAAGAGGCTCTGGCCATTGTCCGGGAAAGTAACTTGGTCTAACAATCAGAATGTTGACCACCTGAACCGCCCTGTCAAGTAGACAGTGAAAAAAACAAAATGTTTTCTCCAGGACCTCACCTCAGAGGTTCTGGTTTTCTTTTATGCAGCATCCAGCTTTTTTGCGGTA
>OHSG01000518.1_pt1 | contig 18126 bp, 13 predicted proteins | sample 1578601 | NCBI WGS metagenome assembly OHSG01 (sample SAMEA3879534, study PRJEB24766) | human gut metagenome | biome: human-associated habitat; feature: feces | place: USA | collected 1985/1987
CCCCCCGCCACAAAGCCAAGGATGGTATCTTTGAAAATCAACATCAGTACGGCAGCAAAAGCACCCAGTCCGGTAATCAGGTTGAGAGGCGACTTATTAATCAATATGGAAATGATGACAATGATGGCAACACACGAAAAAATCACTTGAAAGATCTGTATGAAACCTTTCATCGGACGATTCTGTAACTGCTCCTTGTTCATCAGCACATTACCTACCGAGTTTAACACGGCATTGACCGAAAACAACAAAGCGATAAAGAAATAAATCCATGTAATCTTTTCACTGACAGTAAACCAAGTAGAACGATAGTCGAACGCAAACGGCAACAAAGCGGATATAATAAGCGGCGGAATGACCGCAGACATTTTCCGCAAGGCATTGTATTCTATCAACGAACTTAAAAAACTGATATTTTTATATTTCAACACCTTCCGTGTGAAACGCACAGATAAATAATGAAAAACAGCTCCTACAGCAAAAGCAATAACCACAATCAGGATCAAGAAAATAATCTCATCCAGTTCATTCAACCTATCGCGCGGGATGCCTATCCATGATAGAAAACTCTTAATCCAAGTCAATAAAATTCGGGCAAATTCGTTTGTACTCATAATTATCGTCTTTTTACTTATAGAACCATCTATAAAAACATTTGTTTAGCTGAGGGATGAAAAATCCTCCCCCAGCCTGTCCGGAAACGGTTTCCTGCTTTCCTTTTACTCTGTCATTCCAGCGTAACAAGACTCTTTCAAGGAATCGGCGAAGTAAACCAAGAAGTCAAACAAATCTATTTATCGAATATACCATCTTTCGCACTGGCTGTAGACGGCACCCCAACATAACCTCCCAAATTACAATTAGAAACCCCAATTGTCTTCGTATTCGAGAAACCAAGACCTATCCCTGCTTTATCCACATCCACGTTATCAAAAGTCACGTTATAAATAGGCTTCTCCTCTGTACCTTGAAGCACCAATGCAGCTACATTCACCTTTTTGCATTTCAAATCCTTTACATAAATATCATGCACCTCAGTAAAATGATGGTTATCCATCCCCTCGCCTGCATACATGGAAGTTACGCGTACAAAAAGGGTTAACATGACTTTTTAACCGGTTCAATCTTTCCGCTGCCATGAAGCCCAAAGGGCGGAGAAACTGAGAAAAAGTAATAGCCCGCCAGCGGAATTAAACAACAATGTATTGCATCTGTTCCTGTTGCATAAGCCTTTTCTCTTTCCAGGTTAAACCTTTTTATACGGATGTATTCTATCTCCATAGCCTTTGGAGTTATCTCCATAAGCTTTGGAGTTATCTCCCAAGGCTATGGAGTTAACTCCAAAGGCTTGCGGAGATAGAACAAACAGGAAGAAAACCCTTAACCATACAGCAAGAAATGTTTAGGGATGCGGATAAGATATTTTAAGGATGAATCTGATTTTAAAACCACACAATTCCTTACGGATGAAAAAACTCCCCAATGTCCTTCTTTAAAAAAGTGAAACAATATATGACAGGAAGATATACATCTGACTATACATACAGGACAGAAATATGAAGTGAGGGCATATATGCACCCAAACTTTTTATGAAAATACAGGCACTCTTGAGAAATCGCAAGCGGCTGCATAAATGAAATTAAGAGAACAACCTAAAATTCCTGAAAAACGTAGTAAAGGCCGCCCTTTTATTAAATCTTCCCAAAGCCATAGATACCCCCCACAAACCACATATATTATAATGTTTATGCAATGAAATACGAAGGATGGTATGGATATAGCATTGCAATGCACTAATCAGCTCCGGATCATCCACATAATCGGAAAACATATTCCTCATCCATCTCAAGAAAAGAATAGTAGCGTGCAATTTATCTTTGTCATGACCGGCAGAGTTACTGATGTTTGCACCTTCAACATTCCTCCAACATACAGGCTGCCCCGGCAAAGAAATAACACCCCCCGCATGACGGGCAAAAGCAGCCCACGTAGCATCATCCGAACACCAAGCCATAGGAAAATGAACAAAACCACCTGCCGACTGCCATATCTCCCGACTGAACACGTACTCTACGGCAGCCGAATCTATCTTTCCCTGTAACTTATCTAGCAGCAGCCGGTAACAAGACACACTTCCTTCTTCCAAAGGACGATTGGCACGTATCCGCTTGTTTTCACCATCAATGACAGCTAATGGAAAACGAAAGAAATATCCTCGCTGATGGTGTGGGCGCGACAAAGCCTCCATGACACGTTCCACACCATCAGCCGGCATCAAATCATCATCCGAGAAAAGCCAGATAAACGGCTCTGCAGACAGCTGGATACACCTCTCCCAATGGGCCACCAAATCTTTGCCCCCCATATTTTCGCTAAAGCGATGATACACCAGATTTACCTTATTCTGATAAGATTCCACAATCTTATCCAATCTTTCAGGACTTGCATCATCACCTATATATAACACGAACTCATCTTTATGGGCCTGAACTGCAATTGAGTCGAGCGTTTCCTTAAGGAAACGCCCCTTGTAGGCGGGAATAACAATTGCCAATTTCTTTATTTGCTCCACTTTACAAAGACTGCATATCGTTCAACTTCTTGTAATATCCATTCAAGGCTATCAGTTCATCGTGAGTTCCTCTTTCTACAATGTCGCCTTCATAAAGTACACAAATTTCATCGGCATTCTTAATGGTACTCAATCTATGTGCGATAGCGATAGTAGTACGCGATTTCATCAAACGCTCCAACGCTTCCTGAACCAAACGCTCGGACTCTGTGTCAAGAGCCGAAGTAGCCTCATCTAATATAAGGATAGGAGGATTTTTCAAAATTGCACGGGCTATACTGACACGCTGACGCTGACCACCGGACAAACGCCCTCCACGATCACCAATCATCGTGTCATATCCTTTTTCCGTTTCCATAATGAAATCATGTGCATTCGCTATCTTGGCAGCTTCTATTACTTGCTCCATAGTGGCATTCTCTACACCAAAAGTAATATTGTTATAGAAGGTGTCATTAAACAGAATAGCTTCCTGATTTACATTACCAATCAGAGAACGTAAACTGTGGATGGATACATCTTTCACATTCTTGCCGTCAATCAGCAATGCACCCTCCGATACATCGTGATAACGCGGTACCAAGTCCACTAAAGTAGACTTTCCGGAACCGGACTGACCCACCAGTGCAATCGTTTTTCCTTTAGGAACAGTCAGATTGATATGGTTCAAGACCGGACGCCCTTCTACATAGCTGAAACTTACATTTTTAAACTCTAACTTATCTGTGAAAGCGTCCAATGGCAAAGGCTGCTCCGGCTCTACGATATGATTTTCCGCTTTCAATATCATATCAATTCGCTCCATACTGGCCAATCCCTGCGGAATATTATAAAATGCTCTTGAAAATTCTTTCAAAGGATTGATGATACTATAAAGGATAATCAGATAAAATATGAAAGTAGCCGCATCCATCGGAGCATAGTTTGTATTTAAGATTAAAGCACCGCCAAACAACAGCACGGTCACAATCACACAAGTGCCTAAAAACTCACTCATGGGGTGGGCTGAACTTTGCCGGATAATCATCTCGTTCATTGCATCGCGGAAGTCATTGTTTGTTTTAGAGAACCGGGCAGACATTTTGCTTTCGGCTATAAACGCTTTGATAACCCTTAAACCTCCTAATGTTTCATCCAATTGGGACATAATATCTCCCCATTGCGCCTGTGCTGTAGAGGACTGTCTTTTCAGCTTCCGGCTGACAACCCCCATTATCCAACCTGTCAGAGGTAAAATAAAGATAACAAAAAGCGTCATTTGCCAACTTACCGAAAACAGAGTGACAAAACAAACCAAAAGAGCGATAGGATTACGGATAAGCATATCGATGGAACTGGTCAACGAGTTCTCCACCACCGTAACATCCGCACTCATACGGGCTATGATATCTCCTTTACGTTCTTCTGAGAAAAAACTCAAAGGAAGACTTAACACTTTATTATAAACCTGAATACGGATATCCCGGACAATACCTGTACGCAAAGGTACCATGACAGCCGCAGAAGCAAAATAACCGGCAGTTTTCAACATAGTCATAAAGATAAGTATTCCTCCCATCATGGCAAGTGTATAGAACGCACCATTTGTCGCCACAAAATTGCTCACAAAGTAATAGGCATTATTTATGAGTACATCCTTATCCAAATTATGAATATCCATAGGAATGTACTCATAAGACTTGGTATCAATTTTGAACAGAATGTTCAAAATTGGCACAATCGCCATGAACGAAAACACATTAAGCCATTGCGACAGAAAGTTCAGTATCAATGCCCATGTCAAATATTTGCGGTATGGAAGAATATACCGCTTCAACAAACTAAAGAACTGTTTCAGCATAATTATCAATTATATATAATGCCGCAAAGGTAACAAAAAAGAAATAATCACCCAAGATTACCCCACTTTATCCCCTAATATTTGTTCATACACGGCAAGCCTTCTTTCCTGCATCTGTCCGGGGTTATATACTTGCCGCAAACTGTCTTCCGCATGGGTAACCAACTGTCTCTGCAACTGCGGATTACTTGACAAGGCTATGACAGCTTCTGCAAATCCGGCAGGGTCATCAACAATCAAGCAATCTTCACCATCCTTAAAATCAATGCCTTCCACACCCTTTGCCGTCGTTACAAAAGGAACTTTTGACAATACAGCATCTAATATTTTCATACGCATACCACTACCGATACGTATTGGAACAACAGCAACACTGCCTTTTAAAAAAGAGCCCAGATCTTCCACATAGCCTGCCAGCTTCAATTCCGGGTATTCGGACTGCAAACGATTGATACACTCTCCACGCCATTTACCAATTACTTGCAATGTAAACGAAAAATGACGTTTACGCAGATGCGGAATCACTTCGTGACAGAACCATGCCACGGCATCCAGATTGGGAAAATGATCCTCACTTCCCACAAAAGTCAGGCGTCCGCTTTGGACCGGAACAAAAGGCTGTTCCAGCCTGTCACCCACTTGCACCACAGCCGGAGAAGTGTAGATATGGTCTTTCCGTCCTATGAAGTCCTCCATAATTTTACGGTCTACTTCAGTCAGAACAATAACATCTTTATATTTCAATAATGCACTGCGCTCAAAATCCTTTGCTATATGAAACAACATCCTGTCACCGGCAGTCTGTTCCCTGAACAAAGTAATCTCCTTTTCATTACGGATGTAGCGGAGTTCATGATGCACAAAAATAGTCTGTACATTTTCAGGCAACAAGAATCCCAATGACAACAGTTCATAAAACTCTACTTGAATAATATCAAAACCTGAATGAGCCACCTGAGAAACATACTCCACATACCCCTGGTCTAGCGGCTGGAAACAAGAGCTGAACAAAGTACTCTTTCCCCGTACTAAATCCACAACTTCGCCCGTTTCATCCGTCCATATCTGTTGCCGGTTCATTTTACGGGTTACAGACGCATGTATCTTTTGCAGCCATTTATAATAAAAAGGATGTTTAATTTTGGGTAATCTGACAGTTTTAGTTTTAGGAGTATAAATAAAGAAATCCACATTATCCCAAATTTTCTTCAATGACTCTACATCTTGCATACGTCTCCCTGTTTCAGGATAAAGCAATACAGATACGGCCATCTTATGACGCAGATATTCCACCATATTAAAGAAAGCTTGATTACCGCCCGAATCCAGCGGATAAGGAATGTACGGAATAATAAAAAGAATTTTCTTTCTCATACTAATTGAATTTAAACAATAGTCTAATGTCTAATTTAATTTTTAGTTTAATACAGCAAATGCTATGTAGTGTATAATGCAAAGGTACAAGAAAGACTGCATACTAAAATGTTAATTATCGTTTCTTTTTAAAAGTTCAACAAAATTCCTGTTTTTTGAAAAAAAAAACAAAGAAGCAACTTGTTTATTTACCTGTATAACATTACATTTGTAGAAATAAAACAAGAACTAACTTAACAATAAAGCATGAATGCACTTCCCTTGGTCAGTGTAGTGGTACCTAATTATAATTATAAACGATACCTCAATCTACGAATTCAGAGTATTCTGCAACAGACCTATCAGAATATCGAACTGATTTTACTTGATGATGCCTCAACAGACGGTAGCGAAGAGGTATTATCGGACTATCAAGACCATGCCAAAGTGAGCCATATTCTATTAAACGAACACAACACCGGAAATCCATTTAAACAATGGTTTAAAGGCATGCAATTAGCCAAAGGAAAATATATATGGATAGCCGAAGCCGATGACTTGTGTGAGCTTACTTTTTTAGAGAAAGTAGTTCCTTTAATGGAGAAATACCAACAAGCCGCCGTATGCTTTGCCGGTTCCAAGTATATTGATAAAGACGGTAATGTGCTGAGTTACGACATGAACAAATGGAAATCTGCCATACCTCCATACGCCGTATTCAATGGGAAGACTTATGCCGAACATAACCTTTACTGGCGCAGCTATATAGCCAATGCAAGCTCGGCCATTTTCAGAAAAAGCATGGTAAATGCCCAAAATATGGAACAATGCCTGCAAATGCGCTACAGCGGCGACTGGCTGTTCTGGTTTTATATGGCAATGCAAGGAGACATTATAGAAAGATATGAAGTACTGAACTACTTCAGACAACATAACCAGAAAGTTACCGTCAAAGCTGAAAACAACGGAGGGGGTAAGAGCGAAGATATTGAGATAGTACGCATTATGGAACAACACCTTACCCACCTGAGCAGATACAAACGGTGCATACGAAGGGGAATGCTTTACAACCGCATTGCCAAACTAAGCACAACAGACCGGGTAAAACTGCAATTATGGGAACTCCTCCGGCAGAAATTAAACGGAACGCGGAAAGACGGACGTCTGGAGCGCCTCAACCGGATAGCACGGCTATTCTGTCCTTTTGTTCTGACTATGAAAAGAGACCGCCTTACTCCTTCCCGAGAAATAGGATAAGAAACGGAAACTGCTTGCCCATATTTTCGGGCGGACTCACATGTCTGCCCCTAAAGTGAACAAATTGGCAGTCAATTTTACTTTTGGCATACCCTCTTTTGATATTTCTAAAATTCTGTTTACCTTTGTTGTCAATCATCCGGATTGATTCAAACAAATGCAAACTTTACTAAAACAAATGAAATATCTCCGTTCACTCATGCAGCAATCTGTAACAGCATGTAAGAATCAGGCTAAGCTTATCCAACAGTTTACTCTTTCTTTACTTTACTTATTAATCATACATATAGTTGCTTTACTTTTTTTCTTCCTGTTCCGGCTTGTCCTGTTCACCTCAATAGATTATCAGTTTCCTCCCGATATACAAAACAACTTTCTCATGCAAGCCACTGCATTTATAAAAGGGCTATGGTTTGACAATGTTATAGCTTGCTACATATTGCTGTTACCATTAGTCATTTTATGGATAACCGCTCTCTGCAACTATCACTCCAAGTGGGTATTCAGATTTATCTCTATCTTTTTCATTCTATTTTATTCACTGTCGTTCATTATTTCGGCAGCCAACATCCCTTATTTCTCTTATTTTTTTAAGACAATCAATTCTTCCATTTACAATTGGTTCGGATATGGAGCCACTACTGCCGGAATGGTATTGGGTGAGACATCATTCTATTTCCCTATTTTTCTAGGACTGATATCTATTCTTCTGCTGTCAGGAAGTGTACTACGGTTATCTTCTTATTTCTATCATCTCATCAATTCGAAATCTACTTCCATCAGCCCGATAAACCGCCTATGTATATTCGCCGCCGGTGCTGTTTGTATAGGACTTTGTCTATTCGGAATACGGGGACGCATGGGATATAACCCCATCAGGGTAAGTCAAGCATACTATTGCACCGATCCATTCCTGAATCAGCTAGGGGTTAATCCTGTCTTTAATCTACTTACCAGCACACTGGATGATAACCGTAAGGAAAACCGCTATCTTCACCTGATGCCGGAACAGGAGGCAATAACCAATATGCAAAGTATATTGCAAAGAAAAGGAATAGAAGGCATCTCCCCCATTGCACGTGAAGTGAAATGCACAGCCGTCCCTACACAAAAGAATGTTGTTCTTATTTTCATGGAATCGATGTCGGCCAACTTGATGGAGCATTTCGGATCTACCAAAAAACTGACTCCTTTCCTAGACAGCCTTTATCTGGAATCTCTCAGTTTTGACCATTTTTATTCAGCGGGCATACATACCAACCACGGAATGTATGCCACCCTCTACTCTTTCCCTGCCATCATGAAACGGAATGCCATGAAAGGAGCAGTGGTACCTGTCTATTCGGGGTTGCCCACCGTATTAAAGGATAATGGCTATCGGAACCTGTTCTTCATGACGCACGAATCACAATACGATAATATGAACGCTTTTCTCCGCACTAACGGATTTGATGAAATATATGCACAAGAAAACTACCCAAAGGATAAAGTCGTTAACAGCTTTGGTGTACAAGACGATTTCCTATATCAATATGCCTTGCCCATTCTGAACAAAAGAGCAGAAGAAAGACAACCTTTCTTTACCGTATTGCTTTCTATCAGCAACCATCCCTCGTATGTGATACCTGACTATTTCAAACCACACAGCACAAAGCTTGAAGATCAGATTGTGGAATACGCGGACTGGGCCATCCGGCAATTCATGCAAGAAGCACGCAAACAACCTTGGTTTGAAAATACAATCTTTGTTTTGCTGGGTGACCATGGGAAATTGGTAGGAAGTCCGGACTGTGAAATACCACAATCCTACAACCATGTCCCACTAATGATTTACGGAAAAGGCATCAAGCCCGAAATCAGACAAGAGCCGGGCGGCCAGACTGATGTGGCACCGACTTTACTCGGACTGCTGAACATGAGTTATACCCAAAACGACTTCGGCATAAATTTGTTAACAGAACAACGCCCGTATGTCTATTTCTCCGCCGATAATTTGATAGCGGCTACAGATACAACCCACCTATATATTTATTCTCCACATGACCGGCAGGAATTCAAATATAAGAAGCAAGGAAATGCCTTGCAACTTGTAACAGGGGAGGACAGTACATTCTACGTGATGAAAAAATACTGTTTCTCCACATTGCAGAGTGCGGAGTATCTGGTAAAAGAGCACAAGACTGTCAATAAAGCTACCGGACAATAAGGTGGGACGGGTTTCACCGCCTTGCCTTCCTTAACGGTCATACCCCAACTTCTCCTCGTTATAATCAGAGGCTATGTAGGTAGGACGGCCTTTGGTCTCCTTGAAAATGCGCCCCACGTACTCTCCTATAATTCCCAAAGAGAAAAGCTGGATGCCACCTAAAAAGAGCATGACAATGATCAAAGTGGGGAAGCCGGCCGTTTCATCACCATAAAGCACGGTCTTTATCAGAAAATAAATGGCATAAATAAAACTGGAGATTGAACAGAGCACTCCGCATACCGTGGCGATGCGCAAAGGGGCGATAGAGAAAGAGGTTATCCCTTCGACAGCCAGATTCAACAGCTTGAGAAAGTTCCAGGAGGAATGGCCCATCAGCCTGTCTCCGCGATCAAATTCAATGCTTTTCTTCTGATAGCCTATCCAGCAAAACAATCCTTTTGTATAACGCTCGCATTCGCGCAGACGACGCAACGTGAGCACACAACGACGGTCCAGAAGTCTGAAATCGCCCACATTGGGCAAAATATCAATACGGCTCATCCGCTGAAGTATACCATAAAAAGCCAGAGAGAACTGACGACGCAACCAGCTTTCCTCGCCACGGGTACGCCGTTTGGCATAAATGTCATCATATCCTTCTTCCCAATATTCCAGCATCTGGTCTACCAGTTCCGGAGGGTCCTGCAAATCAGCATCCATCACAACGCAGCAATCGCCGGTGGCGTAATCAAAACCCGCCAGCATGGCTACCTCTTTACCAAAGTTACGCGAAAGGTTGACATAATTCACCCGCTTGTCCTGCTGCCTCAGCCGGCGGAGGCATTCCAGCGTAGTGTCGCTGCTGCCATCATTGACAAACAGGATTTCCCACTCATAAACGGCATTGCGGTTGACAAGCTCTATCAAACGTTGATACAGAGTGGGCAGCATCGCTTCCTCATTATATACCGGAATCAAAAGAGTCACTTTCTTCATATCATTCTTCACTATCATAAAGACTCCTCAAAGATATTACTTTTGTTTGAAAACAAACCTCACTAATAAAAAATTTACCGGAATGGCAATGAGAAACACTGGGATGGGAGCCAACGGACGGGAAAAACCCAACCGCAGAAAGAGATTCAACAATCCGATATGTATCAGATAATTTGTCAGATGTGCCCCCCCGAAGCCAAAAGCTTTCTTCCAGGAAGGAGGCTGCCCGAAAGTAAAATAAGCCGTAAGATAAAAGTTGGCAACAAAACTCAGCACATATCCCAAGGTATAGGCTACATTGACCTGAATGAATTTTTGCAAGACAAAATAAATGCCATAGTGCAGCCCTGTAGCAAAAAGGCCTACCATTACAAATCGCAGGAACTCGGGTATCTGTTTCAGTTTATTCATTTTCATTGATTTAAAATGCAAAGTTAGGTATTACTAAAGAATTATTCGTACTTTTGCGACAGTAAATATAAAAGACCGAAAAATATATGTCAGACAAGAAAAAAGCATTTTGGTTCATAGCCTTACTAAGCACACTTGTAATAATCCCCTTTTTGGGAGAAACTATTTTTTACTCTAAAGGGGAACCGCGCGAAGCAATTGTGGCATACTCGATGTTGGAAAGCGGCAACTGGATATTGCCTTTGAACTACGGAACAGACATCGCCTATAAACCTCCTTTCCTGTATTGGTCTATTGCAGCTATTTCCGCCATTTTCGGAGGGGTGAGCGAATTCTCGTCCCGTCTGCCGTCCGCTATCGCTTTTCTAGCTATGCAGTTCGTGTTTTTCGGATTCGTAGCCCGCTATAAGGATACAAAGACAGCAGTCATTACCTCCCTTTTACTGCTCACTTCATTCGAAGTGCACCGGGCGGCGGTGGCTTGCAGGCTGGATATGCTACAGGTTTCCTTCATCGTCATCTCACTTTGCTTACTATTTCGCTGGGACGAAAAAGGCTGCAAGGGAATACCTTGGACGGCTGTCGTGCTGATGGCATGCGGCACGCTGACCAAAGGACCTGTGGGTTCTATATTCCCCTGTATGTGTATCGGTATTTACCAGCTGATACGGGGACGCTCATTCGGCAAGACTTTCCTTTCCTTATTCGGAATCGGGCTGCTTTCCCTTATTCCATTGGGAATCTGGTTTTATGCGGCCTGGCTACAGGGAGGACAGCCGTTTATGGACCTGATGCTGGAGGAAAACACCGGACGCTTTGTCGGCAAAATGTCATACCCGTCGCATCACAACCCTTTATGGTATAACTTCCTGACCATTATATGGGGGTGGACACCTTGGACATTGGTCTTGCTTATCTCACTATTCGGACTGAAATGGAATGAAATGCACCTGCTGCCCGCAGGAAACTCTTTCACCGGACGCATCAGGAAGGTTTGGGATAACATCCGCTCACAATCCCCCATACAGCTGTTTATCTGGATAGTGATTATCGCTATTTTTGTCTTCTATTGTATTCCTAAAAGCAAACGCAGCGTCTATTTGTTGCCTATCTATCCATTTATGGCTGTACTGATTGCCCAGTATCTGGAGGCGTTAATGCAAAAAGGGGCGAAAGTGTTCAAAATATCGGCTTATATCTTCGCCTCGCTCTGTTTGTTACTCACCGTGGTGTTTTTTGCTGTACGCTGTCAGATGATACCGGACAGCATATGGGGCAACGGACGTCATGCTGCCGAAAACATAGCGTTTATGCAAGCTTTGGAAAGCACGTCCTTTTCTATTTCCAAATGGCTGATTATAGTATTGCCGGTAGTGGCTGCCATCTGTACATTAAGGCTGGTTATCAAAAAAAGTAGTACGGGGTCACTCCTCTATGGAATCACCGGTTGTGTTCTTTGCCTGTTTGTCGCTTTAGACGGGGTATATCAGCCAACAATACTAGCTGTAAAATCCGATAAGCATCTGGCAGAGGATATCAGAAAACAGGTGCCTGAAGGAGTCGTTTATTCATATACAGACAGAATGATACGGTTTTATTGTACAAATTATTATATGAATAACCAAATGCGGAATTTCACACTGGAAAATCCGCAAGAAGGGTATGTCATACTTTCTGCAAATGCACAAGAGGAGTTTTTAAAGAATTACAATGCAAAGTATCAGCTGGAAGAGGTCTTCCATACAGATTACAGAAGTTGCGACTTACGCAATACGGTAATCATGTACAAGTTCAACGAGAAACGGAAATAGTTATATCCGGCAGATTCTGCACCGATTGGGACGCGGACTATATGAATTCCATACTGATTCATATAGTCCGCGTCCAAGTTTTACTATCTGTTCCCTAAATCATCATAAACGGTTTGCAATATCGCCTTACCCTTATCCAGACGGGATTCGTCAGCTTCAGGCTCATCAAAAAGAATACTGCCGGAATTATTATCAAACACCGTCACCCCTGTACTGTCTCTGAATGAGAACCCATTATTGAAACTATAAAAGGCAAAAGGATACTTATAATCACTTCCCAATACATTACGGCTAAACGTAAATGCAGTATGTTCCAGCCCAAGCTGCCCCAACAAAGTGGCTGCCAAATCGGTCTGATTCATAATCTTGTCCACCTGCATAGGCTGTTTTACCGCTCCACCTAACCATAACAAGGGAATATGATAAAAACGAGGCATCGCATTAGACCCCTCACGCGGGTAATAGAAACCATGATCGGGAAGGCAGATAACTAAAAGATCTTTCCATGCGGGAGTCTGCTTCAACCGGTCAATAAACTTACCCAGACATTCATCTGTATAAGCAAAGGCATTGGGAATTTTATCTTCCAGCCGGTGATAAGGAACTTCGAAAGGTTCATGACTGCTAAGTGTCAGAAACGCAGTATGCCAAGGCCCTTCTTCCTTCCGGTTTCTTAACTGATTATATAAATATTCAAAAGTAATATCATCATTCACTCCCCAGGCATTACTGGTCTGTTCGGCCAATGAAAAATCTGTATTGGCTGTAAGACGCTGATAACCGGTACTCAGCAGATAACTCTTCATATTGGTAAAGTTGATATCTCCTCCATAAAGAAAATCGGTCTTATACCCCGCTTTCACCAATTCCTCTGCAATGGAAGGCAAAGTGCGGCTCTTTGCCGGGATTTTCATGACCGAGGCCGTCGGAAGTCCCAGATATCCACTGAAGGTACAGACAGTACCGCGGTCAGTCCGAAAACTGTTGGCATAACAGTTGGTAAAGAAAACGCCCTCTTCTGTCAAGCGGTTGAAATGAGGAGCTACATCGGGAAGACCGCCCAGAGGTTCGATAAAAGTACCTCCATAACTCTCCATCAAAATGATAAGAATATTGGGGCGCTTTGTATTCAACACCTCAATGATACTGTCTCCATCTGTCGAAGGATAAAGCCCGTCAAACAACCCGGCGCGTTTTTCTTCTTCGAAGAAATTAAATTCAGAAGCAAAGTCCTGCGATTTCCCCATAGAAGAAAGCAAACTGAAATCAGGATTGACAGCCGAATGATTCAAAAACTGCTCGCTGCTGAAATACACCTGACCGACGTTGGAAGTCGACTCGGTAACTCCCCCACGGATAATGATAAACAATACGCCGCCTATCAGCAACATGGCTCCTGTGGCTGCCACCCTCTTCCGCGCAGCAGTTAATACCGAAGGGGTTATTTTCAGCAATATCCAAGTATTCAGCACAATAAGCAATACTATCGCCAAAACCCGCAGCAGGATGAAACCAATCGAAACACTTGCCAAAGCCTCTTTGGGAGAATCAATATAAAGGAAAACAGAGGCATCCAGTTTAAAGCCCCAGAAAGGATAAAGACCCATGTCTGCCACAAATATAACAGAGACAAGAGTGGCAACAAACGCATAATATCCCCAAAGGATTTTCTTCAACGGAAACCGCCGAAACCAAATACTAATTAATACAAGAAGGAAAGGAAATGCGGTCAGATAACCGGTCATGGCCGCATCAAGACCGGCCCCGTGAATCATCACGTGCAGAAAATCAGTAAAGCCGAATCCTTTTTCAATAGCGCCATTATAAAGCATAAATAATGGCTTCTGCAAAATAAATATCAGTAAGACCGTAAAGAAATACAGGCTGATATAAGCAATCCGTTTCTTCATATCCTTAAATTATTATAGATATCTTTATTTCCGCCCGAAGTCTGCGGGAACCTCTCCCCACCGGTCGGTCTCCCATTTCAACAAGGGAATGGTATAAGCATTATTTTTCAACCAATTCTCGGCCCGCTCTATCATCTGAAATAGTTCCTCGGTCTTTGGCGTACGTTCGAGCTTGGTCTTGCATTTTTTCTGTTTCACCCAACTCAGGGCATTCCGGCTATCTGAGTAAACAGGCATATTGATGTTTTTTTGCTTCATCAATGCCAATGCATGCACAATGGCAAGAAACTCACCGATATTGTTGGTTCCATATACAGGACCGAAATGAAAAATTTCCTGTCCGGTAAGAAGATAAACCCCACGATATTCCATAGGACCGGGATTTCCGCTGCAAGCGGCATCGACAGCCAAACAATTCATATCAAAATTCTCGGGAAGTTGCCGGGGAGTTTCTTCTTTCTTCACCGCATTCTTTCCCACATAATGGAACGCAGAGGAAGCAAATGCCTGTTCTGCTTCTTCCCGGGTGTCAAAGGATTTGTAGAGTGCACCTTCATAACCCTTAATCTGTAACTGGCAATCAGTCCAGGAATGATATACCCCCGGACTGACTCCTTTCCATACTACATAGTATTTTTGTTTTTTTGCCATCTGCTTTGAGATTACACCCTGCGTGTGAGCTGCTTACATGCGCTCCGGCACTTCAATACCCAACAGACCCATCGCACTCTTTACAATCTTACCCACATTGGCGCTCAATGCCAGACGGAAAATCTTAAGTGCTTCGTCTTCTTCACGCAAAATGCTGAAATCATGATAGAACTGATTATACTCCTTCACAACTGTCTTAAAGTCAGCCAACATCTGAATCAAGCCTTCTTCTTTTGTACTCAGTTGCAATCCTGCCGGAATCACTTCGGGAATAGCGATACCTGATTCGGCTGCTTTACGCAACACCGACCGGATACGGGCATAAGTATATTGGATGAAAGGTCCTGTATTGCCATTGAAATCAATGGATTCCTTCGGATTAAACGTCATGTTCTTACGTGCATCCACTTTCAGGATAAAATACTTCAAAGCTCCCAAGCCTACAATGCGGGCAATATCATCGGCTTCTTCTTTAGACAAGCCATCCAGCTTACCCAGCTCGGCTGAAGTTTCTTTCGCAGTCTCAATCATAGCTTCCATCAAATCATCGGCATCCACCACGGTTCCTTCACGGCTCTTCATCTTACCTTCCGGCAATTCTACCATACCGTATGAGAAATGAACCAATCCTTTGCCCCATTCAAAGCCCAGCTTATCAAGCAAGATGGACAATACCTGAAAATGATAATTCTGCTCATTTCCCACTACATATATCATCTTATCGATAGGATAGTCCTGAAAACGAAGTTTAGCAGTACCGATATCCTGAGTCATATACACCGAAGTTCCGTCTCCACGGAGCAGCAGCTTGTGATCCAATCCTTCCGCAGTAAGGTCGGCCCATACCGAATTGTCTTCTTTGCGATAGAAGAAGCCCTTTTCAAGACCTTCCATCACTTTATCCTTTCCTTCCAGATAGGTATTCGATTCGTAGTAAATCTTATCAAAACCAACCCCCATCATCTTATAGGTCTCATCAAAACCGGCATACACCCAATCATTCATCTTTTTCCAAAGCGCACGGATTTCGGGGTCGTTAGCTTCCCACTTACGCAGCATTTCGCGGGCTTCCTGCATCAAAGGTGACTCAGCCTCAGCTTTTGCTTTAGCTTCTTCCTCGTTCATCCCTTCTGCCTGATATTGAGCCATCAGCTCTTTTACTTCCGCTTTGTAATGCTTGTCAAAAGCCACATAATAATCGCCAATCAGGTGGTCGCCTTTCTTGCCGCTGCTCTCGGGTGTCTCGCCGTTGCCCCATTTCAGCCATGCCAGCATCGACTTGCAGATGTGTATTCCGCGGTCGTTCACAATGTTGGTCTTTACAACGCGGTTGCCGTTGGCCTCCATAATCTGCGCAAGGCTCCATCCAAGCAGGTTGTTGCGCACATGGCCCAGGTGGAGCGGCTTGTTGGTGTTGGGCGATGAATACTCTATCATCACCAGCGGAGCGTCGGCTTCTGCCTTGCGCTCACCATAGTGCTCGTCGGCATTGATGGCGTTGAGCAGCTTGATCCACGACTGCTGTGCCAGCACGAGGTTAAGGAATCCCTTAACCACGTTGAATCGCTCAACGTGCTCGCAGTTCTCAACCAGCCAGTTGCCTATGGCCTCGGCCGTAGTTTCGGGCTTCTGTCTTGATATTTTCAAGAATGGAAAAACCACCAGGGTAAGGCTACCCTCAAACTCGCGTTTTGTCTTTTGCAGCTGAACCATGTTCTCGGTGATGTCGGCTCCGTAAAGCTCCTTCACGGCCTGTATCACGCTGCTGCTAATCTCACCTGCTATATTCATTTCTTTAGTTTGTTATTTCTCTTTATCTTTTTGCTTTGCAAAGGTAAGCAATTTGTTTGAAAATAAGAACGATACGCGGCATGAACAATAAAATAATGGCCTACAACAGCCCTACTTTTGTGCATAATGCCACCTACATACTGATTATTGTTTACGCAATGTGAATGTAATCTACATTTTTATGCAATTTGAAGTACATTATGCGACAGCGTTTAACCTGAATATTTCATCTGTCTGAATATGTCTTAACCACAAAAAACCTACTGACGCTTTCAGCCGTATTCGCGTTTTCTGCCGACGCTTTATGGTATGCCTTGCTTGACGTAGTACGAAATACCAGCGAAAAAGCGGACAAAAATCTTATCTGAAATAACGTTATGATTGAGTTTAGATGTAAATTTTTATTACTCACGGTGAACATTTAACGCTCTCAGAATGGCGATGGCCGTAACGCAACCGCTCTTTTGGCCGAAATATGTCAAAAATCGAGCATTTGCGTTAAGTGCTTGTGCTTATGCTATTTACGGAGTTTTAAAGAGAAAACGGCAAATGTTAAAAAACATAACTCGGCCGTTTACGGTGCAAAAGTGATAGGTTTACAACATGAAAGTGGTGCTTTTGCGTGATGAAAGACAGCATTTTAGGTAGTAAAAAAGGGCTGTTTTAAGGGTAAAATTCGAAGCAAATGTAAAGTATTGTTAATACATTAATAGATTTAAGCCTTATAATTTAACATACGTTACATATTAATTTTCCAGACTGAAAAATATTTTTGTCCTGACTTTTTACTCCGGGATAAAAAGGCATGTGCAGCGTCTGACAAGGGAATTTTTGAACAATTTATCCTTATCAAAATTGCCATATTAAGGCGCAAAAAATAGACTTGACGGCAAAAACAAACCTTTTTCGGGATTTTGTTTACATTTATCAGTAAATCGGATACCATGTAATATTGTAAAACACGGTAATTTTGCAGTGTCGGAACAGTTAAGTTAACTTTGCTGAAACGGCACGGCTCAATGGCCGGCATAAAAGATTAATATGAATAAAAAACCTTACAATTATGAAGAAATCTATTTTTTATCTCATCATCCTCGGCCTTTCCCTGCTCCACGTTTCGTGCGCCAAGGGCAGCGGAGAAGAAGCTCCCGAAGAACATACTGACACAACCACACCGCTGACGGCAGAGACTCTTGTGGTGTATTTCTCGCAGACGGGAACCACAGAGGGCGTGGCACGCATGATAGCCGACATAACGGGCGGCGACACATGGCGCATTGAGGCGGCTGAACCTTACACAACCGAAGACCTCGACTACACCAATCAGCAGTCGCGCTCATCGCTC
>OHSG01000528.1_pt1 | contig 17929 bp, 17 predicted proteins | sample 1578601 | NCBI WGS metagenome assembly OHSG01 (sample SAMEA3879534, study PRJEB24766) | human gut metagenome | biome: human-associated habitat; feature: feces | place: USA | collected 1985/1987
TAATATAGAGGTATGACCTCGAAAAGGAGCTAATTATTATGGGAAGATTATTTGGAACTGACGGCGCAAGAGGAGTAGCTATCACAGAGCTTACCTGCGAGCTTGCTATGCAGATAGGCAGAGCTGCCGCAATGGTACTCACAAAGGAAACAAACCACAAGGCTAAGATAATCATAGGCAAGGATACCCGTATCTCAGGCGACATTCTGGAGTCCGCGCTGGTGGCTGGTATCTGCTCAGTCGGTGCAGACGCTCATATACTCGGTGTTGTTCCTACCCCTGCCGTTGCAATGCTTGTAAAGAAATACAACGCAGACGCAGGCGTTATGATATCCGCTTCACACAATTCTGTTGAGTTTAACGGCATAAAGCTTTTCTCTGGCACAGGCTTCAAGCTTTCTGACGAGATAGAAAACGAGATAGAAGCACTTATCCTGGACACTCCTGAAAAGATAGAGCTTAAGGACGGCTGTGATATAGGTCACGTTTATTACGAAAAGGACGCAGCTTGGGATTATATCCGCTACGTTATGAAAACAGTTCAGACAGATTTCAACGGTATCCGTGTGGCACTTGATTGTGCGAATGGCTCAGCTTCCGTGTGCGCACAGAGAATTTTCGAGGGACTTGGGGCAAAGTGCATAATGCTCAACGATAAGCCCGACGGAACGAATATAAATAAGGACTGCGGCTCAACACATATCGAGGGTCTGCAAAAGGCAGTTGTGGATAACCACTGCGATATAGGTCTTGCCTTTGACGGCGACGCTGACAGATGTCTTGCAGTTGACGAAAAGGGCGAGCTTATCGACGGTGACAAGATACTTGCTATCTTCTCAAAATATATGAAGAGCATGGGCATACTCAAAAACAACACCTGCGTTGTTACAGTTATGACAAACCTCGGCTTCTTCAAGTATGCAAAGGCAAACGGTATCGTTGCAGCCACCACAAAGGTAGGCGACAGATACGTTCTTGAAGAAATGCTCAAGGGCGGATATAATATCGGTGGCGAGCAGTCAGGTCATATCATTCTTCTTGACTATGCAAACACAGGCGACGGTGAGCTGACAGGTACAAAGCTTCTGACAGTCCTCAAATGCACAGGCGAAAAGGCAAGCGAGCTTGCTTCCTGCATGGAGTGTTACCCACAGGTGCTTGTGAACGTTAAGATAACAGCAGACAAAAAGGGTATGTGGGATAAAGTCCCTGAGATAACAGACGCTATAAAGATGTATTCCGAAAAGCTTGGTGACGAGGGCAGGATACTTGTTCGTGAGTCAGGCACAGAGCCTCTCGTTCGTGTTATGATAGAGGGCAAGAGAACAGGCATAATCACAGAATATGCACACAAGATAGCGGAGCTTATCGAAAAAATGTAAGGTGATATTTTGAAAATAGCTTTGATAAATGGACAAAACCATAAAGGCTCTACATATCATATAGGCAAAATGTTAGCCGATAAACTTGGCGGCGAGGTGACAGAGTTCTTCCTGCCGAGAGATTTCGGTGAGTTCTGCTGTGGCTGTACCAATTGCTTTATGAAAGGCGAAGAAAAGTGTCCTCACTATGAGAAGCTCGACCATATCACAAAAGCGGTGGACGAAGCAGACTTGCTGATACTTACTTCCCCTGTGTATGTCTACCACTGCACAGGCTCGATGAAAGCATGGCTCGACCATTACGGCTGGCGTTGGATAGTTCACAGACCTGAGGAGAAAATGTTCTCAAAGCGTGCCGTGGTGATATCGACCGCCGCAGGTGCAGGTATGAAACGCACGAACAAAGATATGGCGGATAGCTTGTCATTCTGGGGCATTCCGAAGATATATAAGATAGGCTTCGGCATACACGCAACGAGCTGGAGCAAGGTTTCCGACAAAATGCTTGCAAAGATAAGGAAAAAGACCGACAGCATTGCCGCAAAGCTTAAAAGCGACAGCTTTGAGCCAAAGGTCAGTGCTAAGGGCAGAATGTATTTCACTATTTTCCACTTTGCAAACAAAAAGGGCTGGAGCCCTGCTGACAGTGCATATTGGCAGGCAAAGGGCTGGACGGAAAATAAAAGGCCGTGGAAAAAGTAAATTTTATATAAGGATAAAAAATATGAGAATTGCAGAAAACTGGAAAGACTATAAGATAATAGATACTTCAAGCGGAGATAAGCTTGAAAGCTGGGGCGGCAAGGTGCTTGTAAGACCTGACCCTCAGATAATCTGGAAGTCACCGAAGCGTTCTGACCTTTGGACAAAGGCAGACGGCATTTATCACCGTTCCTCAAAGGGTGGCGGCGAATGGGAATACAGAAAGCGCCTGCCTGAAAGCTGGAACATAGGCTATAAGAATTTGAAGTTTATAATCAGACCAACGGGTTTCAAGCACACAGGTCTTTTCCCTGAACAGGCTGTGAACTGGGACTTCATGGCTGATAAAATAAGAAACGCAGACAGAGAGATAAAGGTGTTAAACCTCTTTGCATACACAGGCGGAGCTACCCTTGCCTGTGCCGAAGCAGGTGCAAGCGTTTCACACGTTGACGCATCAAAGGGCATGGTGCAGTGGGCAAGAGAGAACGCCGCTGTGTCAGGGCTTTCCGATAAGCCTATTCGCTGGCTTGTAGACGATTGTGAAAAGTTCGTTCAGCGTGAGATACGCCGTGGCAAGACCTATGACGCTATCGTTATGGATCCTCCGTCCTACGGCAGAGGACCTGGCGGAGAAATATGGAAGCTTGAAGATTGTATCTATGACCTTGTAAAGACCTGCTCAGGCGTTTTGAGCGACGAGCCGCTTTTCTTCCTGCTCAACAGCTATACCACAGGACTTTCACCCTCAGTTATGGCATATATCCTGAGAGATGTCCTCGGAACGAGGTTTGGCGGAAACGTTACGGCTGATGAGATAGGATTGCCTGTGGAGGCAACAGGCGGTGTGCTTCCATGCGGTTCAACGGCGATTTGGCAGAAATAGCTTTGCTATAGTAAGGAATGGTGTTCGCATGAAATATACTGAGAATTATGTTTATATGTACGGTCAAATGATCTCCACCTGTTCGTTTCTTCTTGACGGTGATTTTCCAAAGGCAGACGGAACGGCAGAGATAAAGGAAAAATATCACCTTGTCGGTGGTGAGACCGGAACAGCGGCGGCTGTTCTTTGCAGTCTGAATGTGCCTGTAAAGCTTGGGGGTACTCACCTTGGAAGCGGCAATGAAAAGCTTATAAAGGATTATTTTGCAGACAAGACTGCTGACCTTTCGGAACTTGTAACAGAGGGTTTCGAGGGCGTGACCGACTATGTTATCATAGATAAAAATACACGCACCTGTTTTGGCGAGTGGGATAAGCTTTATTCACGTCCGGAGCCTTTTTATGAACAGCCTTCGGAGGAGTCAGTGAAAAATTCAGCCTGCGTTGCGGCTGACCCTTATTTTGGTGATAAGATAGCTGAGTATTGCGTAAAATATGGCAAGAAATACGTCACCATAGATTGTGCCTATGACAGCTATATACATGAGCATTGTGCAGTAAATTGCATATCTCATCAGCACCTTGATGAATATTATCCAGATAAAAGCTATGATGAGCTTTTCAGGCTTTATACAGATAATACAGACGGGCTTGTGATATTCACCCTTGGTGAAAAGGGTGCGATGTATGGCAGAAAGGGTGCTGTGCCAAAGATGTGCCATGCATTTAAAGTAGACGTAGTGTCAACACTTGGCGCAGGGGACAGCTTTAAGGCGGGCGCTGTATATGGGCTTTATAAAGGTCTTGATGACGATACATTGGTGAAAACAGCCTGTGCTGTGGCAGGTGCGGCGGTGGAAAAGTTCCCTATCGCACTTTATCCGCCAACAGTAAAAGATATTGAAAAGCTTATGGGCAATATGTAGTGGCGAACAGCGTTCGCATACCCATATATTATAATAAGGTATAAACCAAAATTTCAGACAGGAGGAAACGTTATGTCTTTTGATTTTGATGAACTTAAACACAAGGCAGGAAATATGCTTGAAAAGGGTAAGGAAAAAGCCCATGAAGCCGCCGAAAGTGAAAAGGGGCAGAAGATAAAGAGCAAAGCAGGAGAGCTGTTTGAAAAGGGAAAGGAAAAAGCCCACGAGTTCGCAGAGAGCGAAACGGGCAAAAAGGTAAAGAACAAGGCTGAAAAGCTCCTTGATAAAGGAATAGACAAAGCCGAAAATGTTTACGAAAAGCATAAGGAAAGAAAGGCTGAACAGAAAGAACAGCCTGAAGATAAGGAATAAACTAAATTTGGTAAGGAAAGTAAAATGAGCAGTTTTATTGAAATAAAGGATCTGCATTTTTCCTATGTGAACGACCTTGAAGAGCCACCTGTTAAAACGGAGGTGCTTAAAGGCATAAATCTGAACATAGAAAAAGGCGAGTTTGTGGCAGTGCTTGGTCATAACGGCTCAGGCAAATCTACACTTGCAAAGTGCATAAACGCTATAAATCTTCCTGAGTCGGGGGCTGTCTATGTGAACGGCATGGACACTTTGGACGAAAATAACCTCTTGCCTATAAGAGAAAAGGTGGGCATGGTATTCCAAAATCCTGATAACCAGATAGTTGCAACTATCGTGGAGGAGGACGTGGCTTTCGCCCTTGAAAATATGGGCGTTGAGCCGAATGAGATACGCAGGCGTGTTGACGAGGCTCTTAAAACCGTCGGTATGTATGAATACAGACTTCATGCACCCCATAAGCTTTCAGGCGGACAGAAACAGCGTGTGGCTATCGCTGGCATAATCGCAATGAAGCCTGATTGTATACTTCTTGACGAGCCTACCGCCATGCTCGATCCTCACGGCAGGGACGAGGTAATGAAAACTGTCAAAATGCTCAACGAGCAGGGCGTTACTATCGTGCTTATCACCCACTATATGGAGGAAGCCGCACAGGCACAGCGTGTTGTTGTAATAGACGGTGGCGAGGTCATAATGGATAACGTTCCGAAGAAGATATTCTCAAATGTGGAAACCATGAAAAATCTGGGACTTGACGTGCCGCAGGTGACAGAGCTTTGCTGGGAGCTTAAAAGGGCAGGCTATGACATCTCCACCGAGATAATCCACGAGGACGAGTGCGTTCAGAAGCTTTATGAAATGCTTAAATGATAGGGAGTAACAATGGCAGTAATTAAAACGGAAAACTTGACTTATGTTTACGGTGAGGGTACGCCCTTTCGCAAAACAGCCGTAGACAATGTTAATATAGAGATAAATGACGGCGAAATGGTGGGTATAATAGGACATACAGGCTCAGGCAAATCTACCCTTATCCAGCATTTCAACGGTCTTTTGAAGCCCACGAGCGGAAGCGTCTATATAGACGGAGAAAGGCTGTGGGACGATAAATCAAGACTTCGCCCTATAAGATTTAAGGTGGGTCTTGTGTTTCAGTATCCTGAGTATCAGCTCTTTGAGGAGACCTGTTATAAGGATATCGCATTCGGACCTAAGAATATGGGTATCAAGGAAGATCAGATAGACAAGTATGTCAAAGAGGCCGCAAGAATGGTAGGACTAAGCCCTGAGATACTTGACAAATCGCCTTTTGAACTTTCAGGCGGACAGAAAAGGCGTGTGGCTATAGCAGGCGTTATGGCAATGAACCCAAAGGTGCTTATCCTTGACGAACCTGCTTCGGGTCTTGACCCAAAGGGCAGAGAGCAGATACTTGGTCTTATAAGAGAGTATCATGAGCAGATGAAAAACACTGTTTTGCTGGTATCCCATTCTATGGAAGATATCGCAAAGAACGTTTCAAAGATACTTGTCATGAACGAGTCAAAGCTGTTTTGCTATGATGATACAGTAAAGGTGTTCCACCGCTCTGAGGAGCTTGTGTCAATGGGACTTGCAGTGCCGCAGATAACAAGAGTTATAAACAGGCTCAAAGCCATGGGCATAGATATTAAGGACGATGTGTATACAGTTGGCTATGCGAAAAAGGTCATCCTTGAAATGCTGGAGCAGAAAAAGAATAAGTAAGCAGCGGACTGCCTTTGACCCATATGAGCAGAGAGCAGGACTGTGTAAGTTGAGATAGAAAATTGGAGGAATATACCTTGATAAAGGATATTACTATAGGACAGTATTTTCCCGGAAATTCTGTCATTCACCGAATGGACGCACGAATAAAGATAATAATGACGGCGGTTTTCATAGTAATGCTTTTCGCCGCAAACAGCGTGTGGGGACTTCTTGTGGGCATAGCTTTTACTATTCTCACTTTTATCATATCGAAAATACCCGGTAAACTAATGCTAAAAAGCTTGAAGCCTATCGTGCCGATAATAATATTCACGGCGATACTCAATCTGCTTTTTATCAGAACGGGCAAAGCCTATTTTGAATGGAAATTTCTCAAGATAACCGATGAAGGCGTTGACACGGCAGTGTTCATGATGATAAGGATAATCTGCCTTATCGTCGGCACTTCGCTTCTTACCTACACCACCTCGCCTATCGACCTGACAGACGCTATCGAAAGATTGCTTTCACCGCTGAAAAAGATAAAAGTGCCTGTCCATGAGCTTGCAATGATGATGACTATTGCCCTGAGATTTATCCCTACCCTTATCGAGGAAACTGACAAGATAATGTCAGCACAGAAAGCAAGAGGAGCGGATATGGAAACAGGCTCGCTGATACAGAAAGCAAAAGCCCTTATCCCAGTGCTGATACCGCTTTTTGTGGCATCGTTCAGACACGCCGAGGAGTTGGCTCTCGCTATGGAGTGCCGCTGTTATCACGGCGGAGAGGGCAGAACAAGAATGAAACAGCTCCATATGAGCATAGTCGATCTCTACGGCTCTATATTCTGCGTGCTGTTCCTTGCAGGCGTTATCGTCATAAATATAGTCATATAGGAGGGGTATTATGAGCAGTGTTTTTAAAGATATGGACCAGGACGACAGACTTGATGCTTTGGAAAGAAAAGTCAAGAAACTTGAGAGAAATGTAAATGGGGGAAGTAAAATGTCAGGCATTATAAAAGAACTTATCGGCAGAGAATGTACCATTGACGGCGACGGGATTTATGGTCATAGCTGTACTATTCTTGACGCAGACGACGAGTGGGTGAAGCTTATCGTCCACGGAAAGAAAAGCGACAGCACCATGATAGTAAGACTTGACAATATAGATTCCATAACACTCGACTAAAGAAACGGGATATACTCATGACAAATTTCAGGATAATACTTGCCTATAACGGCACAGCCTATCATGGTTGGCAAAGGCAGAACAACGCTCTTGCCGTTCAGCAGGTGCTTGAAGAAGCTATCCTCTCGCTGACGGGACAGACCGTCACAGTGAACGGCTGTTCACGAACAGACGCAGGAGTGCACGCAAGAAGATTTTGCGCAAGCTTTCTTATAGAGTCCACAATAACCTGCCGTGGCATAGTTTTCGGACTTAATTCAAAGCTGCCGGACGATATCTCAGTGCTGGAGTGCGAAAAAGTCCCCCTTGATTTTCACGCAAGATATATGTGCAGCGGCAAGGAGTATGAGTATATTATACATAACAGCGAGATAAAAAATCCCTTTTATAAAGATACAGCCTACCGCAGTTGGTTTCCAATAGACGAGAAAAAGCTTGATAAAGCCGCACAGGATTTTGTGGGAACGCACGATTTCAAAGCCATGTGTTCCACCGATTGCACAAAGGAGAATACAGTTAGGACTATATTCTCTTTCCATGTAAGACGTGAGGGCGAGCTTGTGATATTCACAGTTTCGGGAGACGGCTTTCTGTACAATATGGTAAGGATAATGGTAGGCACGCTTATTTTTATAAATGAGGGCAAGATAGGAGAAACTCAAATACCCGATATACTTGCGTCAAAGGACAGAACAAGAGGCGGAAAGACCGTTCCGCCGCAGGGATTGTATCTTAACGAAGTGTATTATGATAAAGATAAAGGATCTGAACAAGGTGAATGATAAAAGATCAAAGAGCAGGCGGAGAAAGAAAAATCCGCCTACCAAAGAAGAAAAAACAATAAGAATAACCAAGCAGACGGATTTTGTTCAGCGTGACGAGTTTCACGGTGCAGAAGAGCCTATGCCGAACGTTACTTTCAGAGAGATAAAGCGCCAGAAAAAGGCGGCTCAGAAAGCGGCGGAACGTGAGCAGGAAGAACAGCTCCGAAAAGAAGCGGAAGAAGCCGAGGAGTCACGAAGCAGAATAGAGCTGACGAACACCGAGGATAAAGCCGAGGAGGAAAAGCCTGAAAAAGCTGATGAAAGCAAGATAACAGTATCAGGCGGTGAAAATAAAGAGCAGGCTTCAGAAAGCAAAGAGGAAAAATCCGAGCATAAAAGCAGAAAAGAGAAAAAGGCTGAGAAAGCCGAGAGGTCTGACGAGGAGATATCCAACGTCACCGATATAAGGGCGGCAAGAAAGAAAGAAAAAAACAAAAAGCTCTATAAAAAGATAGCCGCCATAGCAGTGGTGGTCGCTTTCGGAGTTGGCGTTTACGCTTCAAGAGGAGTGTGGGTGCCGAAGCTTGAGGGCATTTTGGACAGACCTCATGCCACTATAGTAAACGACGGCAAAAAACAAAGCGGAAATTTCCCACTGACCTTTGATGAAAGCTCCGTTAACGTTATAAAACAGCTTTCCGACGGTATAGTTCGAGTTGACGACAGGAACATTGCTTTTTATGACGAGTCTGGCAATAAGATATCGGATAATTCTCACAACTTTGCAAACCCTGTTGTAAGAACATCCGGAAAGCGTGTGCTTGTTTACGATAACGGTGGAAATTCTTTCAGAGTGCTGAATAAAAAGGGCGAGCTGCTCTCAAAGGATATAGACCAGTCTATACTTTTGGCGGAGATAGCCCCTGACAGCACAGTTGCAGTGGTCACCCAGACTGAGAAATATGCCGCAGTGCTGACAGTTTATGACTCCTCGGGAGCAGAGATATATCAGTGGTCAAGCTCACGAAGAATACTTGATATAAGCTTTGATAAGGACGGAAGCGGCTGTTGTATCTCAACCTTTTCCAGCAGCGGTGGAGCGTTACGCTCGGTCATCTATTATGTGAACTTTGACAGCACAGAGGAGAAGATGAAGAGCGAACAGCTTGAAACTCTCGCAGTTGCCGTTCAGCGAAACGATAACGGCGACTATTGGGTGGTGGGCGATACCTGCTTCTACAAGCTTGACAGCAATGGTAAAATACTTATGCAGTATGAATATCCTGAGGAGCTTTCAGACTATGCCCTGACAGATACCACTGCCGCAGTAGCATTCGATGGCATACAGCGTAAAACAGGAACTCTTGCGGTGTTCCGTTCGGACTCTGACGGAGATAAGCCTGATAGCGTTGTTTATACTCAAAGCGGCAAGCCTAAGAAAATGACCGCAGAGAACAAGAAGGTGATCCTTCTCGGCGAGGATAATATAGAAGCCTATGACAGTGCAGGAAATCTACTTGCAACAGCGGCAGTGTCCTCTGAGTATCTTGACTTTGTTTACCTCAACGACAGCGTTTATTTCCTAGGTCTGCATGAGATAAACAAAATAGCTTTCGAGACCTGACGAAAGGCAGGAAAATATGGCATATTTTTTTGACGGAGCGGTTATAATGATCCTTATCGTGACCGCTCTGACAGGATACTGTAAGGGCTTTGTGAGATATGTCATCACAATGCTCGGAACAGTGGCAGCCGTTCTTGTGGCTTTTCTTATAGCCAATATGTCGGCTGAAAATGTATATAACAAATATTTCAAAACACAGCTTATAACGAGCCTTGAAAACGCTGCTGAACAGACGGATTTTTCAAAGCTTGTGAGCAATGAACTGAAAAACGAGGGCGTTGATATCGACCTTTCAGATGAGGAGATAAAAAACGTCCTGTCAGGGGCAGGCACTCTTGCGGAGAATACCGAAAAACTGCTTGTTTCAAAGGGAACAGACCTTGATACCGCTCAGCAAAAGGGCGAGGAGCTTTCAGAGTATATCCACAGCGTTATGCCCCAAAAGCTCAGCGAAAAGCTGGAGGGTAATAAGCTTGGAAAAAGTCTGTCTAAGGCGGTGAAGTTCACTACCGAGCAGATAGACGAAGCCGTCAAGGCTCTCTCTGAGGGTGGCAGAACTGGTGCTGAGTATCTGGAAAAGAACATTTTCCGACCGATCGCCCTGACTTTTATAAGGCTTTGCGTGTTCATGACGGTGTATGTGCTTATGGAGATAGTCATAAGGCTTATCCTGCGTCTGTCGGGAGTTTTTACCCGAATGGCAGGTCTGACAGCGGCAAACCGTTTTGCAGGCATGGCGCTTGGTCTTTGCAAAGGCGGTCTGTATCTGGTGTTGATAGCCTTTATGGTCTGCACTGTGATAAATGCTACCGAGAACAAGCTTCCCAAGTTCAACAGCGCTGTTTTTGAAAATACCTATCTGTTCAGTTACTTCTTTGATATTCTGTATAAATGATTACCGTAAGGTGTATCAGTAAGGAAAGGAGCAAATAAAAATGTTAATGTGTTCAAGATGTAAAAAGCGTCCTGCTGTGGTGTTCATCTCACAGATGAACGCCAAGGACCCTCAGCACAAGAAGAACGAGGGACTTTGCCTTGTTTGTGCCAAGGAGCTTGGCATTTCGCAGGTGGACGATTATATGAAGGCAATGGGCATCTCAGACGATGACCTTGAAGCAATGTCAAATCAGCTTATGGAGGCTTCCGACGGGGACGATTTTGAGCCGGGCGGAACGAACTTCCTGAGCAATCTTTTCGGCGGTGACGCAGCCAATCTTTTCAGCAACCTCGCAGGAGGTATGCCTAAAGCCACCGATGAGGGCGGAGAGAACAAGCCAAAGGATAAAAAGAAAAAGCTTAAATTTCTCAACAACTATTGCACAAATCTTACTCAGAAAGCAAGAGAGGGCAAGCTTGATAACGTTGTGGGTAGAGATAAGGAGATATCAAGAGTTATCCATATCCTGTCAAGACGTCAGAAGAACAACCCATGCCTTATAGGCGAACCTGGCGTTGGTAAAACAGCCATTGCCGAGGGTATCGCACAGAGGATAGTTGCCGGAGATGTGCCTTTCCATATCAAGGATAAGGAGCTTTACCTCCTTGACCTTACCGCACTCGTTGCAGGCACTCAGTTCAGAGGACAGTTCGAGAGCCGTTGTAAAGGACTTGTAGAGGAAGTAAAAGAGCAGGGCAATGTTATCCTCTTTATAGACGAGGTGCATACCCTTGTTGGCACAGGCGACAATGAGGGAACGATGAACGCCGCTAATATTCTGAAACCGTCCCTTTCAAGAGGCGAGATACAGGTAATAGGCGCAACGACTTTCAAGGAGTACAGAAAGTATATCGAAAAGGACTCTGCACTTGAAAGACGTTTCCAGCCTGTAACAGTTTCCGAGCCGACAGTTGAGGACACAATCACAGTTCTCAAAGGCATAAAGCAGTATTACGAAAATTTCCATAGAGTAAAGATATCAGACGATATGCTCAGAGAGTGTGCAGTGCTTTCTGAAAGATATATCAACGACAGATTTCTCCCTGACAAGGCGATAGATCTTCTTGACGAAGCCTGCGCCTGCACAAGTATCAGAACACCTGAAATAGAAGAGTTCGACGCACTTAACGAGGAACTAAAAAAGCATGAAAAGCTCGTTGAGGATTACGAGCAGAAGTCAGACCCTGACTATGAGATAATCGCAAAGGAAAAGGGCGAGATACTGAGAATACAGAACAGGCTCAAAGAAGTTGAGGAGACCCTCAAAAACGTTCAGGTAACAGAGGAAGATATCTCAAAGGTAATAGAGCTTTGGACAGGTATCCCTGCCAATAAAATAGCTCAGACCGAGTATGACAAGATAAAGCATCTGAAAGAAGCCCTTTCAAAGCGTGTTATCGGCCAGGACGAAGCCGTTGATAAGGTCGCAAAGGCAATAAAGCGTACAAGGGTTCAGCTTTCAAAACGTCGCAGACCGGCTTCATTTATTTTCGTCGGCCCAACAGGCGTTGGAAAAACAGAGCTTGTGAAAGACCTTGGAGAAGAGCTTTTTGACGCCACCGAACCGCTTATCAGAGTTGACATGACCGAGTATATGGAGAAGCACTCAGTATCAAAGCTTATCGGCTCACCTCCGGGATATGTTGGCTTTGACGAAGCAGGTCAGCTTACCGAAAAGGTGCGCCGCAGACCATATTCAGTGGTACTTTTTGACGAAATAGAAAAGGCTCACCCTGACGTTATGAACATACTTCTCCAGATACTTGACGAGGGACGTATCAACGATTCACAGGGCAGAAGCGTTTCATTTGAGAACACAGTTATCGTCATGACATCAAACGCAGGTTCGACTGATAGAGATACAGGTGTGGGCTTCAATAAGACCGACAGTGATATCGCCAAGGATAAAGCAATGAAAGCACTGAGAGATTTCCTGCGGCCTGAGTTTCTTGGAAGAATAGACGAGATAGTTGTGTTCAATCCGCTCACAGAGGAGAATTTCGCAGGCATAGCAGGTCTTATGCTGGACGAGATGAAGTCGCCGCTGGAGGAGAAACATATCAGCCTGAGATATACAGATGAAGCTTTGAAAGCTATCGCACATAAGGCATACGGTCAGAAGCTTGGTGCAAGAGATATCCGCCGCGTCATAAGAAACGAGGTGGAGGATAAGATAGCCGAACTGCTTATAGATAAGGGCGAGGGAGCGGTGTCCGCCGTGGCAATATCCGCTGACAACGGAGAGATAAAGGTGGACGCACTTTAAAAGCCTAAAGTTATAAAATCAGGGTAAAAATTATAAAAAAATACTTGATTTTTATGACGGTATGTTATATAATAAAGGTAAGGTTGTTAGTTTTTTAACAACGTGAATTAAAAAAATTAAATTGAGAGGTGTCTTTAAAATGGCAGGTTTAAACAAAGTTACTGTTGATGACATTAATGTAAAGGGCAAAAAGGTACTCGTAAGAGTTGACTTTAACGTTCCTCTTAAGGACGGCGTTATTACAAACGATAACAGAATAACAGCTGCTCTCCCAACTATCAAGAAGCTGGTAGCTGACGGCGGCAAGGTAGTTCTGTGTTCACATCTTGGCAAGCCAAAGAACGGCCCAGAGGCTAAGTTCTCACTTGCTCCTGCTGCTGCAAGACTTGCAGAGCTTCTTCCTGAAACAAAGGTAACATTCGCTGCTGACGATACAGTAGTTGGTGACAACGCTAAGAAGGCAGTTGCTGAAATGGCTGACGGTGATATCGTTGTTCTTGAGAACACAAGATTCAGAGGCGCAGAGGAAACAAAGAACGGCGAAGGCTTCGCTAAGGAACTTGCTGACCTCGTTGACGACGAAGTATTCGTAATGGACGCTTTCGGTTCAGCTCACAGAGCTCATGCTTCTACAGCAGGCGTTACAAAGTTCGTTAAGGAAACAGCAGTTGGTTACCTCATGCAGAAAGAGATCAACTATCTCGGAAATGCAGTTGAAACACCTGTTAGACCATTCGTTGCTATTCTCGGCGGCGCAAAGGTAGCAGATAAGCTCAACGTTATCTCAAACCTCCTCGAGAAGTGCGATACACTTATCATCGGCGGCGGTATGGCATATACATTCCTTAAGGCACAGGGCAAGGAAGTTGGTCTTTCCCTCGTTGACGATACAAAGATCGACTACTGCAAGGAAATGATGGCAAAGGCTGAAAAGCTCGGCAAGAAGCTTCTTCTCCCTATCGACACAACAGTTGCAGCAGGTTTCCCTGATCCTATCGACGCTCCTATCGACGTAGAAGTTGTTGATTCTGACAAGATCCCAGCTGACAAGGAAGGCCTTGATATCGGCACAAAGACACAGGCTCTCTTCGGCGAGGCTGTTAAGTCTGCAAAGACAGTTGTTTGGAACGGTCCTATGGGCGTGTTCGAGAACCCAACACTTGCAAAGGGTACTATCGCAGTTGCAAAGGCACTTGCTGAAACAGACGCTACAACTATCATCGGCGGCGGCGACTCAGCAGCAGCAGTTATCCAGCTTGGCTTTGCTGATAAGATGTCACACATCTCAACAGGCGGCGGAGCTTCACTTGAATACCTCGAGGGCAAGGTTCTCCCAGGTATCGACGTAATTGCTGACAAGTAATATATTTTACTAGGCTATAAGCTAGGGGCAGGCAGGTTTTGCCTGTCCCTTTTTTATGCAGAAATCGAGGTAGTAAAAATGAATGAAATAACACTACTTGCAAAAAGCGGATTAGGCTGGCAGGGGATAGGCGGAATAATTCTTCTGCTCACAGGCATTGGACTTATCTATTTCGGTATCAAAGCTTTGCAGGGCTATCGCTTTTTTCCCGAGCAGGAGCATAATATCCCAGAGGAGGATCACTACGAACCAACTCAGGCAAAGGCCTTGCAGAAGGTCAAGACCACAATGCCTGATTTCAACGGCGGTGAGGACAGAGTTTTTACCGAGTGGAAAATCGGCTATACCATTGACGGCGAGAAATATACCCAGATAGTCACAGACAACGGCTATGAAAAGGGCGATATGATAGACATAAAGTATAACCCCGCAAACCCACAGGAATTTTACCTTGACGATGAAAAATCAAAGGTAGAAGTCACTGAGGAGGAAAAGGAAGCCGAGGAAAAAGAGGAGAAAACGCCTTTCGGCTATGCGGCTATCGCTATCGGTGTCCTGCTTGGCGTTTTCGGTGTGGTCATGCTTATAGACAAGCTGTAAAAAACAGATAAAATAAGTCCAAGCCTTTGTTAATTAGTTGACAAATACGAGTGAATGTTGTATAATAGACTTGGAAAACTAGCAGGAGCAGTTTTTCTGTTCCCTATAAAAAATAAAGGAGTTTTTTATCATGAAAAAAGCTGTAAGAAAAGCAATTATTGCAGGAAACTGGAAAATGAACAAGACAAGACCTGAGGCTAAGGAGCTTCTCGAAGCTATCAAGCCACTTGTTGCAAACGCTGAGGGCAAGGTAGAAGTTATCGCTTGCGTTCCTTTCACAAACCTTGAAACTGCTATCAACGCAACAGCAGGCTCAAACGTAAAGATCGGTGCAGAGAACGTTCACTTTGAGAAGAGCGGCGCTTTCACAGGCGAGATCTCAGCAGATATGCTCGTTGAGCTTGGCGTTGAGTACGTTGTTATCGGTCACTCAGAGAGAAGACAGTATTTCGGTGAAACAGACGAAACAGTAAACAAGAGAACAAAGGCAGCTCTTGCAGCTGGTCTTAAGCCTATCGTTTGCGTTGGCGAGCTTCTTTGGGAGCGTGAGTGCAACATCACAGAGGAAGTTATCGCAAGACAGGTAAAGCTTGATTTCTTCGGCGTATCAGCAGAGGACGTTAAGAAGTCCGTTATCGCTTACGAGCCAGTATGGGCTATCGGCACAGGCAAGACAGCTACAGCAGATCAGGCAGAGGAAGTTTGTGCATTCATCAGAGCAACACTTGCTAAGATCTATGACGAAGCTACAGCAGAGGCAGTTACAATTCAGTACGGCGGCTCAATGAACGCTAAGAACTGCGCAGAGCTTCTTTCTAAGGAGAACGTAGACGGCGGTCTTATCGGCGGCGCTTCACTGAAGGCTGCTGACTTCAACACTATCGTTCAGGCTGCTGTTGAGGGCTAATTAACAGACGGATATCTAGGGGTAAAATATCATTCGTCACAAGAACAAACAAATAAAAAGTTCCGCAGGGGACGGCTGCGGCTGTCCTCTGCTTTTTTTGAACAGGGGGGACGCAACTATGAAAAAATTAATATTTGCAGCATTAGTATTATCAATGTGTATGTCATTTGCAGCTTGCGGAAGTGTTGACGAAAGCAGCGCACCAGCGGCAGAAAGCTCTCAGACAACATCTGAGGCTCAGCTTGAAAATGTAACTATCAAAATGGACTCTAGTAAGCTCCTTAGCGGCGTTGAGTTCACAGACAGCGAGTTGCTCGACAAGATAACAGAGTTCCGCACGAAAATCATGGAAAACGCAGAAGAAAAAGAGCCGGATTCAAAGGAGTACGTTGTTGGCGGCGATTGGTTGGATATAAAATGTTCAGAAGGTCCAGCTATCTACTATGAGTCAGGAGAGAGCAACTATGTCCGTATCGGCGCAAAGACCTATTACACAAGCGACGATACTGCCAAGGAATTTAAGGAATATGTCCTGAGCTTTCTTGAAAAGGGCGGTTATTGGGGATAATACGAATATAAATGATGTTGAAAGGACTAAGAAATATGTCAAAGAAACCCATAGCACTTATCATTATGGACGGCTTCGGCTATAATCACAAGGATTACGGCAACGCTATCAGAGCTGCCAAAACACCTAATATCGACAGACTTCTTGCCAACTATCCGCACACTCTTATCGGTGCAAGCGGCATGGACGTTGGACTTCCTGAGGGACAAATGGGTAACTCAGAGGTAGGCCATACAAATATCGGTGCAGGAAGAATAGTTTATCAGGAGCTTACAAGAATTACAAAGTCTATCAAGGACGGCGAATTCTTCTCAAACGAAGCTTTCACAGCAGCCGTTGAGAACTGCAAGAAGAATGACAGCGCACTCCACCTGTTCGGACTTCTTTCAAACGGCGGCGTTCACTCACATAATTCACACCTCTATGGCCTTTTGGAGCTTGCTAAGAAAGCAGGTCTTACAAAGGTATACGTTCATTGCTTCATGGACGGCAGAGATGTTCCTCCTACAAGCGGTGCTGACTTCGTAGCTGAGCTTGAAGAAAAGCTCAAGGAAATTGGTGTCGGCAAGATAGCAACAGTAATGGGACGTTACTATGCAATGGACAGAGATAACCGTTGGGAGCGTGTAGGCAAGGCTTATGACGCAATGGTATACGGCGAGGGCAATAAGGCTGATAACGCAGTTGACGCTATCAGGGCTTCCTATGCCGCTGACGTTACAGACGAGTTCGTTGTTCCTACAGTTATCGATGAAAACGGCAAGATATCCGCAAACGACAGCGTTATCTTCTTCAACTTCCGTCCTGACAGAGCAAGAGAGATAACAAGAACTCTCGTTGACGACGACTTCACAGGCTTTGAGAGAAGAAACGGCAGATTCCCACTTTACTATGTCTGCATGACACAGTATGACGCAACAATGCCAAACGTTGACGTTGCATTCAAGCCAGCAAGCCTTGAAAATACTTTCGGCGAGTATATCGCAAAGAAGGGTCTTTCACAGCTTAGAATTGCCGAAACAGAGAAGTATGCTCACGTTACATTCTTCTTCAACGGTGGCGTAGAAGAGTCGTTCAAAGGCGAAGATCGCATTCTGATCAACTCACCGAAAGTGGCTACCTACGATCTGCAACCGGAAATGAGCTCCGCAGAGCTGACCGAAAAACTGGTTGCGGCCATCAAGAGCGGCAAATACGACACCATTATCTGTAACTATCCGAACGGCGACATGGTAGGTCACACCGGGGTGATGGAAGCGGCGGTTAAAGCGGTTGAAGCACTGGATCACTGCGTGGAAGAAGTCGCGAAAGCGGTTGAGTCCGTGGGTGGACAACTGCTGATCACCGCTGACCACGGTAACGCTGAACAGATGCGCGATCCGGCAACGGGTCAGGCACACACGGCACACACCAACCTGCCAGTTCCGCTGATTTATGTTGGTGATAAGAACGTGAAAGCGGTTGAAGGCGGCAAACTTTCTGACATCGCGCCGACCATGTTGTCGCTGATGGGTATGGAAATCCCGCAAGAGATGACTGGTAAGCCGCTGTTCATCGTGGAATAATCCCTCCCCATGAGGGGAAAGGCGATTAATACCATGACACGGGCCGTGAAACCGCGCAGGTTTGCAATCAGGCCCATCATCTACGCCAGCGTTCTTAGCGCTGGCGTATTGTTGTGCGCCTTTTCCGCCCACGCGGATGAGCG
>OHSG01000543.1_pt1 | contig 17706 bp, 13 predicted proteins | sample 1578601 | NCBI WGS metagenome assembly OHSG01 (sample SAMEA3879534, study PRJEB24766) | human gut metagenome | biome: human-associated habitat; feature: feces | place: USA | collected 1985/1987
CTTGTCGCCGATTCCGGCTTCCCTGGCATGAAGGTGCTGGAATTTGCCTTTGATCCGCGTGAGCCGAGCAACTATCTGCCCGACCGCTATCCTGAAAACGCCATCTGCTACACCGGCACGCACGACAATGAAACGCTTATCCAGTGGTGCGAGGGAATTGACGCAGAAACGGACGCCTATGCCCGCAGCTATCTCGGCATTACGGCGGAGGACGATTTGGCCGACGCCATCATCGAGGCCGGTATGCAGTCCAAGGCACAGCTGTTTATCATGCAGATGCAGGACTATCTGCGTCTGGGCCGGGAAACGCGTATGAACGAACCTGGCAGGCTTCTGCAGTCGAACTGGCGCTGGCGTATGCTGCCCGGCGCGGCCAACGAAGCGCTGGCCCAAAAAATTGCAGGTTTGACAGAGCGGTCAAATCGTGTATAATACCTACAGTCATCTGGCGTCCACCTGTCCTTGCCGGATAGGTGGACGCTTCTTTAAAGGCCGCCGGCAGCTTTGCCCGGCGGAGTCCCATGGAAGGAGTAACCTATGAGTGAATTTTCGGAACGAATCGTAAAACAGACTGAGGCCCTGCTGCATTTCCAGCATGACGAGACGCTGCAGGAAACGACCCCGGAGCGCCTGCATGAGGCGCTCGGCCAGGTCATCATGATGGAGATCAGCGACAAATGGACGAAGACCAAGCGCCGTCAAGCGCCGGGCCGCCGCGCGTTCTATTTCTCCGCGGAATATCTCGTCGGCCGTCTGGTCTACAGCAACCTCTTCAACCTCGGCATTCTGCGCGGGATGAAAGCGGCCTTTGCTGAAAAGGGCGTCGATCTTGCGTGCCTGGAGCACATTGAGGATGCGGCCCTCGGCAACGGCGGACTTGGCCGTCTCGCCGCCTGCTTCCTTGACAGCGCCGCGACGCTCGACCTGCCGCTGACCGGCTATGGCCTGCGCTATCGCTTCGGCCTGTTCAAGCAGTCGTTCGTCAATGGCTGCCAGCGTGAAAATGCCGACGACTGGACGAAATACGGCGACCCGTGGAGCCACCGCCGCGACAAGCTGGCCGTCAAGGTCAAATTTGCCGACCAGACCGTCAACTGCGTCCCGTATGATATGCCCGTGATCGGCTATGAAACAACGACGGTCGGTACGCTCCGCCTCTGGCAGTGCGAGGCCGAGGAGGAGCTGAACTTCGACGCCTTCAACGCGCAGGACTACGTTAAGGCGCTTGAAAAGAAGAACAAGGCCGAGGATATCACCCGCGTTCTGTATCCGAACGACTCCACATGGGAGGGCAAGCGCCTGCGCGTCAAGCAGCAGTACGTCCTTTCCAGCGCGTCTTTGCAGGATATCCTGCGCGACTACCGCCAGCAGCACGGCACGGATTATTACCGCCTGCCGGAGTTTATTGCTGTCCAGCTGAACGATACGCATCCCGCTATGTCCATTCCGGAGCTGATCCGTCTGCTGATGGCCGAGGGACTGGATTTTGACGCCGCGTTTGAGCTGACCCGCCGCGTGTTCGCCTATACGAACCACACCGTCATGACCGAGGCGCTCGAAAAGTGGGACCTGGAGCTGCTGCGCTCCGTCGTGCCGGAGGTCTGCGAGATTATTGAGCGCATCGATGCGAAGCTCAAGCAGGAGCACCCGCATTCGAAGCTCTTTATCGTCAAGGATGGGCAGGCGCACATGGCAAATCTGTCCGTCTATATGTCCACCGCCGTCAACGGCGTTGCAGAGATCCATTCCCAGATCCTCAAGGACAATCTGTTCAAGGACTGGTACGCCGTCTATCCCGACCGCTTCCAGAACAAGACCAACGGCATTACGCCCCGCCGCTGGCTGGGCCTGTCTAACCCGGAACTCTGCGGTCTGCTCGACAGCAAGGTCGGCGCAGGATATCTGAAACATCTCGACCAGCTGGAAGGACTGAAGGCTGGTATTGACGAAATGACCGTCAAGCAGTTCAACGCCATCAAGCTTGAGAAAAAGCGCCAGCTCTGCCGCGTGATCGAGGAGCATGAGGGCGTTGCGCTCGATCCGTCGTTTATCTTTGACGTGCAGGTCAAGCGCCTGCATGAGTATAAGCGACAGCTGCTCAATGCACTGAGCATTATGGATCTGTATCTGTCTATCAAGGACGGCAGCATCAAGGATTTCACACCGACCGCCTTTATCTTCGGCGCAAAGGCTGCCCCCGGCTACCGCCGTGCAAAAGCGATTATTCATTATGTAAACCGCGTGGCCGATCTCATCAACAGCGATCCTGCTATGGACGGCGTGATGAAGGTCGTCTTCGTGCAGAACTATAACTGCTCCTACGCCGAGCATATCATCCCCGCCGCCGATATTTCCGAGCAGATCTCTCCGGCCGGTACGGAGGCTTCCGGCACGGGCAATATGAAGCTCATGCTGAACGGCGCAGTGACGCTCGGCACACTCGACGGTGCAAACGTCGAGATCGCAGAGCAGGCAGGCATGGAAAACGAGTATATCTTCGGCGCGACTGTCGAGGAAATCAACATGGTAAAGCCCAACTACAACGCGCGCAGCTTCTACGAGGCGAACCCGAACCTGCGCCGCGCGGTCGACACCCTGATCGACGGGACTGTTCCCACCGATGAAGAGCAGCACGAGCTCTATACGTCTCTGCTCAAAGGTGCAAGCTGGCATAAGCCGGATCAGTATTTCATCTTCTACGACTTCGACAGCTACAAAAAGGCCCGTCTGCGCGTGAACCATGACTACTGCGACCGCATCGCCTTTGGCCGCAAGTGCCTCATGAACGTCGCCTCCGCCGGCAAGTTCTCCTCTGACCGCACCATCCGCCAGTATGCCGAAGACATCTGGCACATCCAACCTGTCAAATAAAAAAGCAAAGCGCAGGGCCGGAAAACCGGTCTTGCGCTCTGCGTCTATACAAAGGAAACAGAAAAATGTTCGATTATCTGATTCAAAACGGTACTCTGATCGATGGAACTGGCGCACCGGCGGCCGCAGCCGATGTTGCGATTAAAGACGGAAAAATCGCCGCAGTCGGCGATCTCAGGGGCGCCTCTGCCGGGGCGGTTCTTGACGCAGCAGGGAAGTATGTTACGCCCGGCTTCATCGACATTCACCGCCATGCCGACGCGGCGCTCTTCCGCCCGCATTTCGGCGAGCTGGAGCTCAAGCAGGGCCTGACCACGATCGTCAACGGCAACTGCGGCCTGTCCGTCACGCCTTGCGCCGGTGCATACAAAAAAGAGATCGAGGCATATCTGACCCCGGTTGCGGGCGCGCTGCCGGAGAACGCCGATTTTTCCAGCCTCGCTTCCTATCTGTGCGCTGCAAAAAAGACCCCCAGCCCCATCAACACCGCCATGCTGGCGGGCAGCGGCACCATCCGCGCCTGCGCGGCAGGCTTCGGCACGCCCGAGCTTGACGCGGCCCAGATGGCTGAGATCCACCGCCTGATCGAGCAGGAGCTTGCTGCAGGCGCGCTCGGCGTTTCGCTGGGCCTCGGCTACGCGCCGGACTGCTTCTATTCGACCGAAGCGCTCATCGAAGCGCTTCAGCCGCTTAAAAATTCCGGCATTCCCATCACAGTCCATATGCGGCAGGAAGGCAGCGGCGTGGTCGACGCGCTCCGCGAAATGATCACCGTCGCAAAGGCACTGCATACCCCCGTCGAGGTCAGCCACCTTAAATCCATCGGCAAGGCCAACTGGCACCGCTGCACGCCGGAGATGCTCCGCCTGATGCACGAGGCCCGTCAGGACGGTATTGAGATCGCCTGCGACGTCTATCCCTATACAGCCGGTTCGACCCAGCTTGTCCACGTTCTGCCGCCAGAGAGCCAGAAGGGCGGTCTGGAAGTGCTGACCGAGAATCTGGCCGATCCCGCGTTCCGCGAAGCGCTGAAAGACCGTATGCTGACCGGCAGCGACTTTGAAAATATTTCGCTTCTCGTCGGCTTTGAGAATATTGTCGCGTCCAGCATCTCGCGGAAGGATTTGCGGCAGTATGAAGGGCAGAGCATCGCCGCCATCGCGCAGCAGCAGGGGAAGGACCCCTTTACCGCACTGTTTGATCTGCTGCAGGCTGCGCACTGCGACGTGACCATGATCGATTTCATTGCTGCCGAGGACGATATCTGCGATATCCTGCGCGACGCACACAGCTGCGTGATCTCCGACAGCACCTATCCCACCACCGGGATGCTCCATCCGCGCGTTTATGGCACGTATACAACGCTCCTGGAGCACTTCGTCCGCGAAAAGCAGGCGCTTTCCATCGAATCTGCCGTGCATAAATGCACGGGCCGTGCTGCAAAGGTCATGGGCCTGAAAACAAAGGGCATTCTCGCGCCCGGCATGGATGCAGACCTGAATATTTTTGATTTTTCCGCCGTCCATACCTGCGCAACCTATTCCGATCCTGCGCAGTTCTCCGCCGGTATGGATACTGTCTTCGTCGCTGGCCGCCCGGCCATCCTGAACGACGCCTTCACCGGCAGCATGGCAGGCACGGTTTTGACGAGATAACCACAAATACAGAGCGCCCGGCAGACATTCGGATTGTCTGCCGGGCGTTTTGCAGAAAGGATCTTGTTTGATATTTCGTGATAAAAATGATACACAAAGAGAAAATCCGCAATCCTTTTGGATTACGGATTTTTCATCTGGCAGGGGATGAGGGATTCGAACCCCCGCAAACGGAGTCAGAGTCCGGTGTGCTACCGTTACACAAATCCCCTAGCTGAGCTTCTTTCCGAAGCGCATGATTATTATAACGATTTATTCTGAAAAGTCAAGACTAATTTTTCTTTTTTTGCAGAAATTAAATTGAGATGGAAACTGCAATTCTGGATTTCGGCGGAAAAGCAGGACTTTTTTGCCGATACACGCTTCTTTTTTCTCGAAAAACGGAGAATTTCTAATTCATGACAAGGAAAACAGACTTTCTTTTACATACGCCATGCGCGGTTTCTTTCCGGCTCGGCGGGTCAAGATAATGGCGCTGAGACTTTTGCGGAGAGGATGAGAACATGAGGCGGAACATTTTTTATAGAAAAATACCGGCCGCGTTGGCCGCGTTCGTTCTTGCGCTTGCGCTGTGCTGCCAGACTGCCGCAGCCGGACGCGCGCTGGTTCCGGGCGGATATACAGTCGGCATCAGGCTCTATGCGGAGGGACTGATGGTCACGGAGGTAGAGAGCGGCACACCTGCGCAGCAGGCAGGGATCCGGAAGGGCGATGTGATCATTGCGGCGGACGGAAAGAAAACAGACAGCGCGCAGGCGCTGCTCGGAAGCATTCAGAAAAGCGAGCCGATTGTCGTGCGGGTGGAACGCGGCGGAAGGGAAGCGGAGTTTCTTGTCACGCCGGAAAAAACGCCGTCCGGCTACCGGCTCGGCGTTCTGGTACGCGACCATATCGCGGGGATCGGGACTGTCACCTATTATGACCCCGAAACCGGAAGCTACGGTGCGCTCGGCCACGGCGTCAGCAGTCTGGACGGGACGCAGCTTCTGATGATGCAGTCCGGCTATCTGGTGCGGTCGAGCGTTGCTGAGATCCGCGCCGGTACACGCGGAACGCCGGGGGAGCTGCACGGACTTTTCGATGTGACAGACACGGTGGGAACCGTGGACAAAAATACAGCCTGCGGGATATTCGGCACGATGACCCATCCGCGTCAGGGGCAGACAGTCGAAACGGCTCCTGCTGAGTCGGTCGTGACCGGCCCGGCGGAGATCCTTTCAAATGTCGTCGGCGATCAGGTGCAGCGTTTTGCCATCCGCATTGACCGTGTGGATGCAGACGCGAAAAATGGCCGGAACCTGCTCATTACCGTGACGGACGAGGCGCTGCTTGCCAAAACAGGCGGTATCGTGCAGGGAATGTCCGGCAGCCCAATCATGCAAAACGGCAAACTGGTCGGCGCGGTCACGCATGTGTTGGTCAACAGCCCCGCACAGGGCTACGGTATTCTGATAGATAGAATGTTACAGGCAGCGGAGGGATGAAAAAACTGCCCCGGCTTTCTTGTGAGGAGAGTCGGGGCAGCATTTTGGAGAACGTTAAACGGGCGAACCCTCCGGTGCGCGGTCGTCTCCAAAGAAGAATACCGCGACGGTGCCGGGGCCGGAATGCGACGCGACAATCGTGCCGATATCGCAGATGCGCACCTCGCCGTTCAGATGCGGAAACGCGGCCTCAACGGCGGCCTTTGTCGCCTTGGCATCTGCAAGGCAGTTGGAGTGGCAGATAAACGCCTTGCCTGTGTAATTCTCTCCGTTTTCGGCGTGGCGCTTCATCGTCTCGACGGTGCGCGCGACGGCGTTTTTCTTGCCGCGGACCTTGTCATAGGCAATGATGCGGCCCTTGTCGTCCAGACGCATGATGGGGCAGATGCCAAGCACCGTGCCGATCGCTGCGGCAGCGCCGGACATACGCCCGCTGCGGCGGTAGAATTTCAGCTCCGTGGAATAAAACTGGTGGTGGACCTTCTGACGCTTTTCGAGTACCCAGTCCGCGATCTCATCCATGGATCTTCCTTCGTCGCGCAGATCGGCTGCGCCGTCGACCAGCAGACCGTAGCCGGAGGACGAGCAGAGCGAATCGATCACGGTCAGCTTCCGCTCCGGGTATTTCTCCCGCAGCGTCTCCGCTGCAAGCATCGCATTCTGCACGGACGCCGTCATACCGGAGCCGAACGCGATATGCAGCACGTCGCCCTGCTGCAAAAGTGCGTCAAAAAACGTCTCGTACTGAAATTCGTTCAGCTGCGCTGTGCTCGGCAGCTTTCCGGTGTCCAGAAAGCCGTAAAACTGCGGCAGCGCCTCCGGATCACGCCCCATGTCGTCCTCATAGCTGACGCCGTCGACCTGATAGGAATAGAACAAAACGGGAATGTCACGCTGTTCGCAGTAGGAATAGGGGAGATCAATGGTAGACTCACAGGAAAGAATAAAGCCGGAACGCATATCAGGAACCTCCGTGAAAGCATGATTATTACATGATATCATAGCAGATGCGGGGAAAAAGAGGAACGGGCAATCAGCACGGAATGCCTGTATCGGCGTCCTGCCGCGCCATTGCCTCAAATCCGCCGCGGTAAAACGTGCAGAGCCTGCTGAACTGCGCCTGAATGTCGTACTTCATATCGTTGGACAGCCACTCAACGATCTGCCCATAGCATTCGCACTGCCAGAAGCGGATCAGGATCTCCCGGTCCTCTTTGCTGAGCGGCAGATCGCCATAGGCTGCCGCTGCGTAGGCCTCGACCGTGTGGCGGCAGATCTGCATGAGATAAAACGCGACGGTATCGTGGCTGATCGAACGGTACATATGCATGACCGCGCGCCGGTTTTCCGTCATGAACTGCACGGCGGCATTCAAACACGCCTCCGGCGAATCCGGGTTGGCGTACTGCCGGATGATCTGGTCAGCCCGTTCGGTGATGATCTCCGTCGCAAGCGAGGGAATGTCGGTAAAATGATAATAAAACGTGTTGCGGTTGATGCCGCAGTCCTCCACGATTGCCTTGACCGTGACCTGATTGAGCGGCCGGTCATTAAGCAGCTTCAAAAATGAATTTTTAATGGCTTGCTTGGTGTAAGCGGACATAGCTTGACCTCCTGCGCCGCAGCGTAAATACACCATAAGAATACCAGACAGGCGCAGCAAAGTCAATCTGTGCACAGACGGGTTTTTGCCTGAAACGGCACAGCGCACGGCCTGATTTCTACTCTTGCGGTCACGGGCTTCCGGTGATATAATACTATTATTTAGAAAGAAATAAAGAAATTGAGGAGTTGCTTATGAATCGGCGTTTTGTGCGCGGTCTGCTGCTGGCTGCGCTGCTGGTCCTGCTCTGCACACAGGTATTTGCCGCGCAGGAGACGCTGGCTGCGCTGCGGCTCGACCCGGAGCCGGGCTTTACGACCCGCATGGAGGACACAGACGGAAATACCCTTACGCGGAGCGGCGTTCTGAATCCGGACGGGCTTGCGAATTCCGTCCGCTCTGCAAAAATCGCCTCTTATTCGATCTATTATAACGGACGGCTGCTGATGACCGTCACGCCCGTCGGCTTCTCCGAGCCGGATGCCGCCGTGATGAGCGGCGGCGCGCCCACCTGCACCGGTTTTTACAAGACCACGTTTTCCATCGGCGATACGCGGGAAATTTTCCTGACCGGCCTGACAGAATCGACGCTGGAGCAGGTGCAGACAGAGCTGACAGCCAGTGCGCTGGAGGACCGCTATTTCAGCCTCACCAACGTGGACTTCATTGACGCGGAAAAGGAATTCACGGATGTTGCGGAAGGGGAGATCGCCTCGGACGCCAACCTCTGCTGGGCTGCCGCTTCGTCCAATATGCTCCGGTTCAGCGGCTGGGGGAGCGAAGCGGGCTTCCGGACAGAGGACGATCTGTTTGAGTCGTTCATTTCAGCGTTTACAGACGCGGGCGGCTCGTATACATACGGGCTGGACTGGTTCTTCAACGGCTATTACGCCATGCAGGGCAATGACGGCTGGGCGCAGCTGCGCGCGCCGGGCGAATCCGGAAAGTATCTTTCCGAGTATCCCGCCGACAGTCTGTACCAGACCTATGAAATTTCCAACCACATCGACAATCTGCGGCCGGTGCTTGACGCGCTGGAGCGCGACTGCGCCGTCGGCATTTCCATCGGCAACTATCTCTCCTCGTTCCGCATCGGCGGCCACGCTATCACGCTCTGGGGCTATCTGCACGACACGTCCGCCAGCCCCTACAGCAAGGAAGCCTATCCCGCCATTTTCATTTCCGATTCTGATTCCGATAAATACGACGGCGCGCTGCGCCGCCAGGCGCCGAACCGGCTGCGCGTCATGATGATGGACGGGATGTTCGACGGCTTCGGCGCCGACAGCTGGGAGCTGGACTATCCCTCGACGTTCCCGTGGCGGATCGAAAGCTTTACCGTTCTGGAACCCTACCGCGCAGAGCTGGAGCAGGACGCCTCCGGTACCCACAACAAAAACACCTCGGCGGATTTTTCCGTTCAGGATCTGTACGTCCGCGCTTCCACGTTTGATGATCTGGAGCTTGGCATTGATACGATCCCTGCCAACCAATCCTTCAAAATCGGCGGGATCGCGCTGAACAACAGCGCAGTGAACCTGAGCAGCGCAAGACTGCAAATCGTCACAACGATCACGCAGAACGGCCAGACCGTCTGGGAAAAAACCAGCCAGTGCGCCGTCAGCAGATTCCAGGCCAATGCCTATGTCAAGCTTTCGGAAACCTGTAATTCCCTTGCTGCCGGCAGCTATGAAGCCACGATCCGCGTAACGGCCAGCGGCATATCGGAAGCCTATCTTCTGAACAACACGCGTTCCATTTCCTTTACCGTCAGCGCTGCCGCGCCGGACGCCTCGAACGCGTCCGTGTCCGTATCCATTCCCGAGTTCGATGGAAGAACGGGCGGCTATGGCACGCTGCGCTTCGGCGGCGTCGATTCCCTGTATCCTGCCGGGACGGAGCTGACGTGGTCCGTCTACGAAAAATACGACTCGGTTCTGTATGACGACTGGGTGCTGGCGTATCAGGGCTATCAGCAGCCGGAATCCGTCCGGTACGAGGGCATGACAACGGCTGTTCGGACCCTTGTGGTGCTGCGGCCGGTCGACCCGTCGCTTGCGTGCGTGACGCTTGATGCGGGAAGCCAGAAGCTGCTGTACCATAGGGTGTATACATTGGCTGCCGATGACAATACCGGCATCTGCTCGGCGATTGCTTACGGACAGAACACGCTGGCAGCAGGGGAGCAATTCAGCTTTTATATTTCCAATTTCACGACCTGCACGCCTTCCATTACGGTGACGCCGGTTGTTTATGCGATCCGAAGCTCCGATAATCTGCGGATCGACCTCTGGCGCGGCGAGGCTATGCGCATGGCGTATGGAGAATCTACAGAGAATGCGCCCTGCCGTGTTGCAAGCTGGAGCGCGGAGCTTCTGCCCGGCCAGTATACGATCTATGGCGAAGCCGTATATGAATACGGCAGCAAAACCGTGAAGCTCAGTACGCTTCAGGTCAATGCGGACAAGCCGTGGTGCTCTGTCATGCAGACGTTCCGCGGAGATGGCCGCTGTGCGGTCATTCTGGCGTGCAGCGGCCCCGAAGGAAGCCTGCCGTTCGGTGTTGAATACCGGAAAGACGGACAGGAGGAGGCAAACCGTGTTTCGTCGAATCTTTATCTGAACAAGGGATATATCACATCCTTCTGCATTTCGTTTGAGAGCGATGCGTCTGCCAAGTATTCCTTCCGTGCGTTCTGTGAAGCGGACGACGGGACAATCTACACGGATTGGTATGAATGCCCGGCTCCTGCCGCGCAGCTGCTCACGCTTGACACGCAGAAGACCGGCAGTACGGGGGAAACAGTCTGGGAATTCTTCGCGCCGGAGGACGGCGTATATGTCCTTTCCCTCAAATCGACCGCATTGGCAGAAGTCTATGAAACGAGCTGCACTTATCGATCCGGCGTTTTGTCGGACGATCCGATGGCACGCAATTTCTATCTGAAAAAGGGCGAAAGTACCCTCATCCGCATTCAGACGGAGGGCAGCTATACCATCGGGTTTACAACGATACCAGAGTTGGAGTTAGGGCAGACAACATCCTGTCTCTACAAAACCGGTGACAGCGAACGCTGCTTCCGGTTTACAGCACCGGCTGACGGCGTCTATCTGTTCACTGCTGCCGGAGAATCCTATGCTGCGGTGTATATATCTGATGGGAGCGTCACGCGCTGGGAGCGTCGTGGCGCACTGCAGTCCGGATCGCCTGCAGTAGCGGGAATGGAACTCAAGAAGGGACAGACCGCCTATGTCCGCCTTCAATACATGACCAGAGACTACCGGTATTCTGTCTCTGTCTTCCGTCCCGCGCCGGAGGTTTCCGTCTCAGACGAGGGCGTGAACGTCAGTTATGACCCGGAGTTCACCGGCCTGCACCTGATCGCGCTTTATGACGCGGACGGGCGGATGGTCGATGTCCAATACGTACCCGTGCAAAGTTTGGATACGCGTATTTCCGTCGTTCTGCGAGGTACGAAGACCGGCTTTGTCCGCGTGTTCCAGTTGGACGCAGAGAAAAACACGCCGCTCACCGCTGCAAAGCAGATCGAGCTGGTGTGAACCCATGATCGACAGACAGGAGATTTGATTTGGACGGATTTGTAGCATGGCTGAAGCAGCTCCAGTTTGACGGCGTATGGCAGACGGCGGTGCTCGTCGCCGCGTCGCTGCTGTGCATCACGTTTCATGAGACGTGCCACGGACTCGTGGCCTATTGGCTCGGCGACCCGACGGCAAAGCGTGCAGGACGGCTGACACTCAATCCGCTGCGGCATATTGATATCGGCGGTCTGCTTATGATGGCGCTGTTCCGCTTCGGCTGGGCGAAGCCCGTGCCGGTCGATATGCGGTATTTCAAGCATCCCAAGCGCGACATGGCGCTCACCGCTGCGGCAGGCCCGCTGTCCAACGTTCTGCTGGCGTATCTGGCTGTGCTGCTCTACGGTGTGCTTGCCTACTGGTACTACTTCTCCGGCTCGACAGCCGTTTATGTCTTTGCACTTTTTTTCTATTACGTCGAGATCATTTCGGCGGGACTGGCTGTGTTCAACGTTTTTCCTATCCCGCCGCTCGACGGGTCTAAGGTGCTCTTTTCCTGCCTGTCCGACAAGGCCTATCTCTGGCTCATGCGCTATGAGCGCTACGGCATGGCGCTTCTGATGCTCCTGCTCCTGACCGGCGTACTCGATGTGCCGCTGGAATTCTTGCGTGACGGGCTGCTGAATGGGCTGGAAGCCATCGGCACATGGCCGGTGCAGCTGCTGCTTGCGCTGCGCTGAACTTATTTTTTGGAGTTATATCTGCATGGATGAACCGCGATACCATCTCGGCAGCGTCGTGCACGCGAAGGGCGAGACGCTCGAGGACTTCGACGGCCCGCTGGACGTGATCCTGCTGCTGCTGAGCAAGAATAAAATTGAAATACAGGATATCCAGATCTCCGCTATTCTGGAGCAGTATCTGGCGTATCTGGACGAAATGAAGCGCATGGATATGGAAATTGCCAGCGAGTTTATCGCCATGGCGTCCTATCTCATGTATATCAAAACGCGGATGCTCCTGTCCAAGGCGGAGCAGGAGGAGGCGCAGAGCGAGATGGACAAGCTCGTCGAATCCCTCCAGAAGCGACAGCGGCAGGATGCATATCAGCAGATCCAGAAGGCCGCGAAGGTGCTTTCCGTGCGCAATGAGCTTGGCCTCGGCCTGTTCACCAAGGGGCCGGAGCCGTACCAGCCGGACAGAACCTACCGCTACCGGCACGACAAGTCCGATCTGACCGCCGCGCTTGCTGCCATGCAGGACCGGACGGAGCGCCGTCTGCCGCCGCCCGCGTCCAACTTCGCCGGGATCGTCGGCACAGAGCCGTACCCGGTCACGCAGAAGGCCAAACAGGTCATCAGCCGCCTGCTTGCCCACGGTGTCATGCGCTTTCTGTCCCTGTTCAAGGGCAGCCGCAGCCGGTCGGAGATCGTGGCGACGTTCCTCGCCGTGCTGGAGCTGTGCCGCCTTCGCTCCGTTTCCATCGGAGAGGATGAACGCGGCGATATGGCGGTTACCTTTCTAAAAGCGCCGGATGCCGACGTGCAGACGGACATTTCCTGATCAGGAGGCTAATCTTGGAGCAGAATGATTTACAGCGGGCATTGATGGCCGTTTTGTTTGCCGCCGGAGAGCCGGTGGACGCCAAACGCCTGAGCCAGACGCTCGAACACGATGAAGCAGAAATCCACGAAGCGTGCAAGACGCTGATGGACGAGCTGAGCTTCAACCGCAGCGGCATCCGCATTGTGCGGTTGGAAAACGCCTATCAGATGTGCTCGTCGCCGGAAATGGCGGAATATGTAACCAAAACGCTCGAAACGCGTAAGCCGCCGAAGCTTTCGCCGTCGCAGCTGGAAACGCTGACGGTCATCGCGTATTACCAGCCCGCGACAAAGGCGCTTGTCGAACAGATCCGCGGCGTTGACAGCGCCTACTGCGTCAGTGCCCTTGTGACAAAAAAGCTCATCCGCGAATGCGGCCGCCTGAACGTGCCGGGCCGCCCCATCGTCTATGAGACGACGCCGGACTTCCTGCGCGTGTTCGGACTGGAATCGCTGGCCGAGCTGCCGGAGATTGAAAAGGTCGACCTGCACGTCGATCCCTCGCAGGTCGAGCCACTGGAGCAGAAGCAGGAGGAGTCCACGCAGCCGGATGCATCAGCGCCTGTGCAGCAGGAGATCCCGCTATGACTTGGACATGGTGGATGACGCTTCTTGCGATTTTTGCTGCCCTTGTGCTGATCGGCTGCATTCCCGTCGGCGTTGATGCGCGCTATAATGCGGAGGGCGTATTTCTTGCGGCGAAGCTCGGCCCCATCCGCCTTCAGCTTCTGCCGCAGAAGCCAAAAAAGAAAAAGAAACAGCAAAAACAGCAAAAGAAACCGGAAAAGGCACCGGAAAAAGCCGCTTCGCAGGAAAAAAAGCCAAATCCGATCCTTTCCGGCGGCGTGGACGGAATTTTGCAGCTGCTGGATATTGTGCTTGATACGCTCGGCGATCTGCGCCGCAAGCTCCGCGTGAACGAACTGACGCTGTATGTCCGTATCGGCGGCAGCGACGATCCGGCAAAGGCCGCTATGGGCTATGGCCGGGCATGGGCTGCCATCGGTGCCATCACGCCGTCCTTGGAACGTCTTTTCGTCATAAAAAAGCGTGACATTCGGCCCGCGCTCGATTATACTATAAGCAACACACAGGTCGACGCGCATCTTGTGACCACGATCACCATCGGTCGGTCGCTGGCCCTTGCGCTGCGCGCTGGCATCCGGTTCCTGAAAATTCTGAACGAACGAAAAAAGGCGGTGTAAAGTATGGAACATCCTCTGTCTGATATGATGACCAATACCATGAGCAAGATTAAAGATATGATCGATGTCAACACGGTCATCGGCAGTCCCATCACCACGCCCGGCGGCGTGACGATCATCCCTGTAACCAAGGTTTCCATCGGCTATGGCGGGGGCGGCAGCGATTTCGCAACGAAAAATATGCCCGCGAACCGCGATAATTCCTTCGGCGGCGGAGCAGGCGCGGGAATCAAGATCACACCGGTCGCATTTCTTGTGATCCGCGGCGAGAACGTGCGTATGCTCCCGGTCGCGGAGCCAGCCTCCACGTCGGTCGACCGCCTGATCGAGCTGCTGCCCGATCTGCTGGAAAAGGGCGAGGCATATTTTGCGGAAAAGAAAGCTGCAAAAGAGGCCGAAAAGGCAGCGGAAGAAGCATAAAACCCGCGTATTCTGCACAAACTCCCGGCAGGGTGATGCAGAATGAAACGCAGCGGTCAAAAAACGATCCGGCAAGCGGCGGCGGCACTCTGCGCCGCCGCCTTTTTCCTCGGTGCGGCGGGTATATCCAGCGCCGCACAGCTCGCGCCGCCTCCGCAGGTGTCGGCCAAAAGCGCCGCACTGCTCGACGGGACGACAGGGGAGTGCCTTTACGTGAAAAACGGCGAGCAGCGCGCGCTGATCGCCAGCACGACAAAGATCATGACCGGTCTTCTCGTCTGCGAAGCGGGAGAACTGGACAGAACTGTGACCGTGCCGGACGCCGCCGTAGGGCTGGAAGGCTCCAGTATGTACCTGAAAAAGGATGAGACGCTGACGCGCCGCGATCTGCTCTACGGCATGATGCTCCATTCCGGCAATGATGCCGCCCTGACGCTGGCAATCTCCGTTTCCGGCAGCGAAGCAGCGTTTGTCCGCCAGATGAATCTGCGCGCCCGTGCGCTGGGCCTGACGCAGACGCACTTTGCCAACCCGCACGGGCTGGACAGCGGCGAAAATTATTCCACTGCGCTCGATCTGGCCCACCTTGCGCAGGCAGCGCTGCAAAACGCACAGCTCCGCGCGGTCGTCTCGACCAAAACTGCGGTCTGTGCGGGCCGGACGCTTACCAATCACAACAAGCTGCTTTGGCGCTATGACGGCTGTATCGGCGTCAAGACCGGTTATACCCGCCATGCGGGCCGCATTCTCGTCAGTGCTGCCGAGCGTGACGGCAGGATGCTCATCGCCGTCACTATCTCGGACCCGGACGACTGGCGCGACCACACTGCGCTTCTGGACTACGGCTTTGCCGTTCTTGGGCGCGACACGCCCGTCTATCCGCAGAACAGGAGGATCGTATGGAAGAAGAACGACTGCAAAAAATTCTGGCGCGCTGCGCAGGCGTCTCGCGCCGCAGGGCGGAGGAGCTGATTGCGGCGGGCCGCGTCCGCGTCAACGGCAACACCGCGCAGCTTGGCGAGCAGGCCGACGCAGAGGAGGACGTGATCGAGCTGGATGGCACACGCGTCAAAACGCGGCAGGAGCCGCAGCCGGTCTATCTCATGCTCTGCAAGCCGCGCGGCTTCGTGACCACCATGCACGATGAAAAGGGCAGGCGTTCCGTCGCGGAGCTCGTCGCGGACGTACCGGAGCGCGTGTATCCGGTCGGGCGGCTGGATTATAACTCCGAGGGCCTTCTGCTCATGACGAACGACGGCGTGCTGGCAAACGCCCTCATGCACCCGAAAAAGAGCATCGACAAGACCTATCTCGTCTGGGTCAGCGGGTACATAGCAGGGAAGGAGCAGTCTCTTTCGCAGTCCATCGAAATCGACGGCCGCAAGACTTCTCCCGCTGCTGTGCAGCTTCTGCACAAAGCCGGCACGACCGCGCTTTTCCGCGTCACGATCCACGAGGGCCGCAACCGGCAGATCCGCAGGCTCTGCGAGCGTGCAGAGCTGACCGTCACGCGCCTGCGGCGCGTGCAGGAGGGGCAGCTCACGCTCGGTGATCTGAAGCCGGGTCAGCACCGTCCCCTGACCGAAGCGGAGCTTCGCGCAATATTTGAAGAAATTCAAAAGTAACCCTTGACAAACGGACAGCTTTTGTGTATGATATTAAGGCTGTCCGGGGTTTGACACGGCCAGCCGATATCATGGAGTGGTATCGAAGCGGTCATAACGAGCACGACTGGAAATCGTGTGACGGTCAAAAGCCGTCCGAGGGTTCGAATCCCTCCCACTCCGCCATAAGTCCACCGTAATTTTGATAGAATTACGGTGGATTTTTCTATGCCCGAAAAACGCCGAGAACCGCTTAGAATAGGGCTTTTCGGCTGTTTTTGCACATAAGTGAACCCCGCCGCAGAGCAATTCTGCGGCGGGGTTTTATGCTTTTTAAAGTAAACGAAGCAAAACGAATGCTCCGGCTTCTCGCAGAGCGCGGGAGCAGTTATCAAAATAAAGTCCGGCGGATGGGAGTTCCATCCGTCGGACTTTTGCGATAGTGCTTATGCCTTGGGGGAGAAGGCCGCGAACAGCGGGGCGTAGGTGTCGGCGTGGAGCAGGAAGCATTTGATCGTCGCGCCGGGCTGCACTTTGAAGGTATACGTGCCGGACTCAGCTGTGATCTTCTCGCTGTGTACGGCGAGCAGCCGGCCGCCCGTGCCATATTCTGCCACAAACAGCACAAACGCATCGGACTTATAATTGCTGCCGGTCGAGACGGTCAGCGTGTCGCCCGCAAGTGTGGCCGAGGGCTTCGCGCACAGGGTCAGCGCACTGCCGGAGAAGAGCACGAACGCGTGCGGATCGTCCGGGGTGAAATACGCGCTGTAATCCTGCGTACTGCCCGCAAGAAGCACGGGGTACGAAGCGTCGGTGCTGACGCCGAGCTTTGCGCCGTCTGTCAGTTCACCGGAGATCGTGAGCAGGGGAGAGGTGCTGTCGACGCAGACATAGACGTTGTTGGCCTTGCCGCCAGCGGTGTTGCCCGTGACGACGGGCGCACCCTGAATGTTCACCCTGCCGCCCGTTTCGACGTAAATGCCGCCGCCGAGGCCGGATGCCGTATTGCCGGTGATCGTGCCGCCGTAGAGGTTCAGCGTGCCGCCCGCTTCGACGTAGATCGCGCCGCCATTGCCGTTTGTGACGTGGTTATCCGTGATCTTGCCGTCGGTGATGGTGACGGTGCCGCCGTCCTTGATGTAGATCGCGCCGCCGTTTCCGCTTGTGACGGTGTTGCCGGAAATTTCGCCGCTGTAGATGTTCAGAACACCCTTTGCATCAACGGTCACTGCGCCGCCGGTCGATGCGGAACCGCCGGTCAGCTTGATGTCATAGACTGAAAGCGTGCCATTCTTCACATATGCGACACCGCCGGAGCCGCTTGCGACTGCGCTGCCGATGACCTTGCCGGTTTTGCGGCAATCGGAAAGCACCAGCGTCGAACCGCCAACGAGATAGATCTGGTCGTGGCTGGAGCCGATGACATGTACGGCCTTGTTGTTCAGGCAGAGGTCGAGCGTCTTCTTCTGACTGAGCACAAGCTCTACATTGACGTTGGCCTGCGCACCGGAGAGATAACGGGTGGCTGTTCCGCCGGACGCGATGGGTAAGCTGCTGCCATCCCACGCCGCATAGGTTTTTGAATCGTGTGTGTGCGCACCGCTATACGTGTCGCGAACCATGAAGTGGCTAGTATCCGTTATGCACTCTGCGTAATTCAGGCTGGGTTTCACAACGGCGTAGAAATGATATTCATCTTCCGGATATGTGAAAACAGA
>OHSG01000551.1_pt1 | contig 17501 bp, 10 predicted proteins | sample 1578601 | NCBI WGS metagenome assembly OHSG01 (sample SAMEA3879534, study PRJEB24766) | human gut metagenome | biome: human-associated habitat; feature: feces | place: USA | collected 1985/1987
TAATATAAATAGTAAATATTCATCATTTGATAATTCTTATTTGAATAATATGAAGAAACAATCTCTTAAAATGGAGATTGTGAATCTAGTGAACAAACGAAATAATTATATAAATAGTTCGATCGGATATGCATTTACAATCGCAGAGAATGAGATACAAGAGAATAACGGCCTATCTGTAGCCGCAATAGTTATCGGAACTATATCATCATTTATATCAAGCATCAAAGATAGTTTCAATATATCAATTGTAAATCGTTCAAATTTATCCTTAATGTCATCAAAACTTTTGCTTTCAGGACTTAATATGTTCCAATTAAAGAATGCTATTGAAACATTAAAATCAGTTTGTAAAGTAATATAAACACGGTTAAATATTAGTATGACAGAAACCAACCGCATAGAATATAAAAGAGAACTTACTCCGGAACTCGATATAGAGAAGGAGATTATTGCTTTCCTTAATTACAAGGAGGGAGGATATATCTATATAGGTATTGACAAAGACGGTTCAACAGTTGGTGTGAAGGATGTAGATGATTGTATGCTAAAGTTGAAAGATCGCATCAAAAATAATATATCCCCTTCCGCAATGGGGTTGTTTGACATTGCTGAGGAACAAAAAGACGGATGTAGCATTATCAAAATTATAGTGGCAAGTGGTATTGAGAAACCATATTTCAAAACAAAATATGGAATGACACCACGAGGTGCATATATGCGTGTAGGAACATCGGCTGAGCCTATGCTTCAAGAACAGATTAACCGTCTGTTTGCCATGCGAACACGAAACTCCATCGGACGCATAGTATCCAATCGACAGGATTTGAGTTTTGAGCAGTTACGAATCTATTACGACGAACGTGGTAAAAGACTCAATGATAATTTCAAACGGACATTGGAATTGCTCACAGAAGATGGGAAATACAATTATGTAGCTTATCTTCTGGCTGATGAGAATGGAAATTCAATTAAAGTGGCAAAATATTCAAGCCTTGACCGTTGTGATTTGGTGGAGAATAATGAGTATGGATATTGTTCTCTTATTAAGGCAACCAAGAGCGTGTTAGCCAAACTGGATATTGAAAATAAGATTGCCGCTACTATTACACCCATGGAGCGCATTGAAACCCCATTGTGGAACAAGGTTGCTTTGCGTGAAGCTGTTATTAATGCGATAGTCCATAACGATTACTCCTTTGAAGTACCACCCAAATTTGAAATTTTTCCTGACAGACTGGAAATAACCTCAGCAGGGTGTTTACCGGAGTCTCTCTCCAAAGAGGAGTTTTTCAATGGTATATCAATTCCACGCAATAAAGAGTTGATGAGAATTTATCGAGATTTGGAGTTGGTAGAGTCGTTAGGTTCTGGCATTCCTCGCATACTAAGAGCATACGGAGAAGAATGCTTTAAATTTACTGATAATTTTATTCGTATTACTTTTCCTGTAACTGCTCATGATACTGCTCATGATACTGCTCATGATACTGCTCATGATGTTGAGGGCGTATCTGAACATATAAGAACTCTTGTTACTTGTATAGACGGTGAAGTTGATAGGGAAACTCTGCAATCAATATTAGGAATTAAGCATCGGACATATTTTCGCAATAAATATCTTAAGCCGTCTATAAATGAAGGTTACATAGAGTTTACTTTACCTAATGAGAAGCAAAGTAAGTTACAGAAATATCGCCTTACGGCAAAAGGTTTGGCTTTGAAGGGAACTTTAAAACGTAACGAGTAAATACTTTTATGGTAACAAAGGTTACTACCTTATAAAAAATGGAGCTGTATCGTATGTAACTCGCGATACAGCTCCATTCTAAGTTAAGGCAATATTTATTTGTTAGGTGAATCCCATTTGTGTGTCTGGCTGCACGTAATGTTCAGTGTCTGATTGCCGCTTTGCATACGGAAATCACCTTGTTCGAGAATCCATTTACCGTCGGCTCCGACAAATGCGAGGTCGCTAGCTTTGATGGTCAAGGTAACAGTCTTGGTTTCACCCGGCTTTAATTCTATTTTCTGGAAGGCACGCAGTCTGCGGTTTTCGGGTACAAGCGAAGCTACCAGATCGCTGCTGAACAGCATGACGGTTTCTTTTCCCACACGGTTTCCGGTGTTGGTTACATCTACTGAGAACTGGAGCTCGTCGGTAGCTGTGAATGAAGTGTGGTTTACACGCAGGTTGCTATATTCGAATGTAGTGTAGCTTAATCCGTAACCAAACGGCCACTGTACGGAAATAACCGCATCGTAATCGTAGGCTCCTTCCATCTTATCCATTTCTTCGCTTACCCGGTAATCGTAGGTTGTAAGTGCTGCCTGATGACGCGGGTAGGTGTAAGGCATCTTGGCACTTGGATTGGCATCACCTGCCAGAATTTTTGCCAGAGCGTCTGCTCCATAGTTACCCGGCAGCAGTATGTTGATGATTCCGCTGGCAAGAGGTTCCAGATCGTTTATCAAGCGAGGTCTGCCTTCATTCAATATCAGGACAATCGGTTTACCGGTAGCAGCCAGTGCCTTAACGAGTTCACGCTGGCTGGGAGAGATGGTCAGGTCGGAAAGATTACCCGGCGTTTCGCAATACGAGTTTTCACCGATGCAGGCGATGATGATGTCAACGTTCTTTGCAGCAGCTACGGCTTTTTCAATTTCCGGTTCGTTTTCTTCGGTATAAGCACCTTCCGGCTTGTAAGTTACGCCTTGTTCAAGGGTGATGTTTTCGGCACCGAACTTGTTGCACAGGGCTTCGTAAATGGTATTGTACTTTCCGGCAAATCTGTCTGCCAGATGTCCTTGCCATGAATAGCTCCAGCCACCGTTCAGGCAACGCATGGAGTTGGCGTTCGGGCCGGTTACCAGCAGTTTCTTACCCTTAGCCAATGGCAGAATGTTGTTCTGGTTCTTCAACAGAATTTCCGATTCTTCGGCTGCACGGAGAGCCAGTTTGGCATGTTCCTTGCTGCCAAACAAAGGATATTCTTTGGGTTGGGTATTGGGGCGCTCGAAGAGTCCCAGGCGATACTTCAGCCGTAGGACACGACGTACGGCATCGTCTATACGACTCATCGGCACTTTATTTTCTTCTACCAGTTCTTTCAGCAGGGTACAGAAGTTCAGGTCATAGGGCTCCATGGCCATATCGATACCCGCATTGATAGCTATCTGGATTGCTTCTTTTTTGGTGGCGGCAATACGTTCACGGGTATACAGATTGTTGATGTCGGCCCAGTCGGTGATCAGCATTCCGTCCCATCCGAGGTCTTCTTTCAACCATTTCGTCAGCAACTCGTGGTTGGAGTGAACGGGGACACCGTTGATGGAACCACTGTTGACCATGATGGTCAGTGCTCCTGCTTCTACGCATTCCTTGAAAGGAGCAAAGCATTTTTCGCGCAACTCCGATACTGGGATATAGGCAGGGGTACGGTCTTTTCCGGTGCGTGGCATGCTGTAACCCATGTAATGTTTTACTGAAGTAGCGATACGGTCGGCTGGAATATGGTTGGGGTCATCTCCCTGAAATCCACGAACGGCTGTACTTCCCATGATGGCGTTTACCAGACAGTCTTCACCGTAGTTTTCCCACACGCGCGACCAGCGTGGATCGCGTGCCATGTCGACGGTAGGAGAGTATGTCCACGGACAGTCGCTGGCACGAGTTTCGTATGCTGTTACGCGGGCTGCTTCGTATGCCAGATCGGGGTTGAAAGAAGCTCCCAGGTTGATGTTCTGCGGGAAGAGTGTTCCGTCCAGCGTATAAGTCGTTCCGTGGTTCTGGTCCAGACCGTAAATGCAGGGAATACCTATTTCTTTCATCGACATAGACTGGATAGCGCCTATGATTTCCTGCCATTTGGCTCTGTCTTGTGCAATTGGGCCCGGTGCATTCAGGAATGAACCGACCTTGTATTCGGCTATGGCTTGGTGAAGTTTGGCTTCATCGAGCTTGAACTCTCCGTCGACGAAACTTCCCAGCACATCAATGGAAAGTTCGGTCATCTGTCCGATCTTCTCTTCCAGCGTCATCTTCGAGAGAGTCGTTTCTACTTGTTGCTCCAGTTTGGCATCTTTAGCGATTGCTACTGGGGGAGCTGCCTGTATGGAACAGGCAGCTATTGCTATGGAAAATAAATTTAAGGCAATTTTTTTGTGTATCATAATGTTATTAAGTGTATTATTGTACGCTGATTCTATCTACATAATATCCGTGTCCGATGCATAAGAAGCCATCTTCTGTCTGAATCTTATCCAGCACTTCCTGTGTGAGTTGTACTTGTTTTACTCCGTCTTCCTGGAATTCGATGACAGAGGTGCCTGGCAGGTCATTCCACCAGCCGGTTGCGGTACGTAACTGATGGTATACGTCTGCTGGATTTACGGAGTAATGGATGTTTAATACAGCTCCTGCCTTGAGAGTGGCAAATACATCTTTTCCAATCAGGTTGAAAGTCTTGTTCTGATCATCATCAGGCAGATCCCATGATACGTAGTGATGACCTTCCCACAAAACTCTCTCCGAAGATACGACTACAGTCTGTTCTGCGATGTTTCCTTCGCTTGTATAGAACATTACTTCTTTGCCCGAAGTGGTCTTTCCGGTAAGTGCGTATTCTCCATCTTCCAGAGAAGGACAGGTAAAGGCTATTTCGGTAGCCGACTGTCGGGTAAAGCTGGTTATGGTCTGTCCGGCGAAAGTGAACGATGCGATCTGGTTGAGGTTGATACCTGTCATCACCCATTCACTGTTTGCAGTGATGCGTTCCGAGCCGGCTGTGATAAGTGCATCGTGTGTAACGGTTACTTTGTTTCCTCCGTATTCATTACCTCCATCGTCTACAAGGATGATTCGATACGTTCCGTCTGTCAGGTCTGCCGGTACAGTGTATTCAATGTAGCTGTTGGCTCCGTTGTCGGTATAAGCGACATCGGTTGCTGTTTTTCCGCCAATGACGATGCTCTTTACTTTATTGAGATTGTCGCCATAAAGCTGTGCTTTTTCTCCTGCGGCAAGGATGCGTTCAAAGGCAACTTCCGTAGCCCAAGGGTCGTCAGCCAAGGGATTTACCTGAATAAGTCCTTCACGGTAGGTCGATTTACCGATGTTGGTTGTAGCAGTCACTTTCAGGTGATAAGTTCCTGCTTTCAATGCGAGGTCTATTTCCTTTCCGGTCTGTATTTCTTCTCCGTCGATGAACCATGTAACGGTTGTATAATCGGCTGGAGTAACGGTAAGGGTCATCGAGAAATTGGCATCGCGACTGATGTTTGAAACAACTGGCAGTTCGCCGTTTACGCGGTCGGGAAACAACGGATCGAGAATGCGGGGATCATCATTTTCTGTTGCTGTAGAAAAGGGAGTCTCTTCCGTGCAGGCAATGAGTCCAAAACTCAAGGCAAGCATCATCAATAGTATGGAATATATCTTTTTCATATTGATTCGAATTTAAAAATGGTTGTTATTTTGTTGCATCTTTGTCCCACCATACCGGAGTATACCAGTTGTCTGTTCCTCCCATGCGACTTAATGCTTCTTCGTAACTTGCTTTGTTATAAGAAGATTCCAGCACCGGATAGCAAAGACGTACCGGAATTTCTGTACCTCCGGTGAGGTATTGTCCAAATCCGTATTCTGCCGGTGATTTCAGCTTCGGATAACCGGAACGACGTATGTTTGCCCAACATTCGGCCGGATTGGTGAAGTGAAGAATCCATGCCTGAGTATTGATGGCCTCTTTCTTCTGTTCGTTGGTATAACCTATTCCGTTGTTACTGATATATTCGTTGAAGGCTTCATCCGATACCTGGTCGCATCCGTAATTGTCTGTCAGAAAATCCATGGCTGCACGTACACCTTCTTTGTATAAATCTTCTACCGATTCACTTCCGGCGTTCCATCCCTTCAGGGCTGCTTCAGCCAGCAAGAATTTAACTTCTGCGTAGGTTATAACGACACCGGGATTGGTACTTTTCAGGAAATTGTTTGCCATTTTAGGTTCGGTTTCACGAGATACGCTCACGGTTACAGAAGGATTGGTTTCTGCCAGTTCTTTCAGAATGTCGCTGTCGTATCCTGTCGGCCAAGGTTCCCAAGAATATGCTCCTGGATCGCACGGATGGAAATCGATACCTTTTTCAAGCATTTCGTTCGTCAGGTCAATACGGTTATCGGGGCTGGTCGAGCTCATCAGTCCGTCGTAGTAGCAGCGTCCGATCATGAATGTACGAGGGTCGCCAGTGTTATGCAACTGGTTGAAGAAGGTAGAGCAGAGGTAGCTCGGGTTATTTGCCGGGTCATTACCGAATAATAACTGTGACAAAGCGTTACCACGGTAGTCGGTGTAAGTTTCTTGTCCGAAACTGAATGATTTTTCCATGTACTGAATCAGTGCGTCGTCGTCGCTGCTCTGGAAGATACCTCCTTCATCTTGCAGGGCTGCTTCAAACTCTTGCTGAGCTTTTTGAGGAGCTACGTTGGAGATACGCATGGCAAATCTCAATCTCAATGAGTTGGCAAGTTTTTTCCATTTGTTTACATCGCCGTTGTAGATAACGTCTCCTGTGATTTTGTCCTTGCTGGCATCCAGATTATTGCCTGCGGTTTTCAGTTCGGTAAAGAAGTCGTTGTAGATTTCTTCCTGTGTGTCGTAGCGAGGATTGAATTTTTCTTCCAAAAATCCTTTTCCGGCTTCGCTGTAAGGTACGTCTCCGTGAATATCTGTGATGAGGGACATCAGGTATACTCTATAGATACGTACGGCAGCGTTGATGTTTGCTTTGTCGGCATTGTCGTTGGTACGATACTGTGCGTCGGTCAGGTTTTTGATGGCTGTGGTATAGAATGTGGTCCACACACGTCCCATCTCATTGTTGTCGACGGTATGTCTTCCTCCGTAGTTGGTTGTATTCCAGCATCCCATCAGCTGCTGGTTGAAGGAGTACAGGTAGTTTCTGTAGATTTCCACCATACTCAAGTCGCCGTAAGTCTGCAACTGAGCTGTGGTGAGCTGTGCATTCGGATCGATGGTTGCGGCTTTCGACGGGTCTGTATTCATACTTTCCATGTATTCATCGCTACATGCGGTGAAGAGCAGGGTGAATGCCGTCAATATCAAGGTAAGGTATGATTTATAGTTTTTCATTGTATATCTACTTTAATATATTGAACGATGAATATTGTTAGAATTTGAGATTGACATTGAAACCGTAGCTTCTGCGTGACGGCAGTGAACCGTATTCCAATCCCATACCGGTAGTGTTGTTGTAGTTCGAATCCGGGTCAATGTTAGGAATGTTCTTCCATACGATGAACGGGTTACGTGCTACGAACGAAACAGTGAGTCCTTTTACTACATTCTTCAACCATGACTGAGGTACTCTGTAGCTTAAAGTGATTTCACGGCACTTGATGTAGGAGTTATCGTAGATAAACATGGAAGGAGCGTTTCGGCAGACACTCATCCAGTAGTCTTCCGGATTGATGTAGATGTCGTTCGGGCGATAAGTTCCGTCGCCATTGTCGATTACACCCGGAGCGATGAAACCACCGGTCGGAGTCCAGTCGGGAGAGCCTTTGGCAATTCCGGCAGCCTGACGCTGTTCTTCAGAACGATACCATTCTTCACGTCCGGCAAGTGTTTCCTTGCTCTTTCCTGATTCGTAAGAAGCACGGGCTGACATAGAGTAAAGATCGGCACCGACTTTGATATCGAAGAGGGCAGACAGTGACAGATTCTTGTAGGTAAGAGTTGTTCCGACACCACCGGTCCAGTCCCATGAAGCATTACCCAGAACGTGGTTGCTCTTGTCGTACTGAGGAAGTCCGGTCTGCGGGTCGATTAGGATATCGCCGTTTTCATTGCGCTTGAAGTCCGGACCTACGATGGAACCGAAGTTTTCACCCACCTTAGCTGCAACTTGTACATCCAGCCATGCAGCTTTTTCAAGTTCAAACATATCCATGTCGTCTACCAGCTTCTTAACCTTGTTGCTGTTCTTTGAGAAGTTCAGGTTCAAGTCCCAAGAGAAATCCTTGAGTTGTACCGGACGGGTGTTGAGGGCAATTTCAATACCTTTGTTCTCAATTTCACCTGCATTGATGAGGCGGTAATTATAACCGGTTGTCCATGAACTTGCCATACCCATAATCTGGTTCTTACTGTTCTGGGTGTAATATGTGAAGTCGAGTCCGATGCGGTTGTTCAAGAACTTCATTTCCAGACCGAGTTCGAAAGAGTTCGTCTTTGTCGGTTTCAGGTTCTTGTTCGGCATGGTTGAATTGTTGATATAGCCGATAGTGTAACCCGGATAAGTAAATTTGGATTTGGTATAAACCAGTCCCAACTGATACGGATCGGTGTCGCTACCTACCTGTGCCCATGACAGACGGAACTTTCCGTAAGGCATCAGGTTACTCTTCAGCAGTTCGGAGAATACAAAGCTGCCGGAGAAAGAAGGATAGATATATACATTGTTTCCGATAGGCAGTGTAGACGACTGGTCGCCACGCAGGGTAGCATCGAGGTAAACCAAATGTTTCCATCCTACATTCACGGCTCCGTAAAGTGAGTTGATTTGCTTGCGGTAGCTGTTTTGCTCCAGACTGGTTTCGTTGAAACTCATCAGAGCTACTACGTCGCGAATCTGCATATCCTGTGCGGTAGTGATTGTAGTCTGGTTGTTTACTTTATAAATGTTTCCACCCAAGGTAGCGTTGAAATCGAAATCTCCCCATGTATTGTTGTAAAGAGCCAGCAGTTCGAAGTTGTACATACGGTTGCGGAAGTTACTGTTCTGCAAGTAACCAGCTTCGTATCCAGGAGTTGTAGGTGCCTTGAAATCTTCGAAAATGAAGTAGTTCAATTCGGCACCGATGGTACCTTGCAGTTTCAGGTGCTTGTTGATGTTCCAGATAGCTTTACCGTTGAAACGGAACTGGTCTTTCTTCGAATTGTTGGAGTTCTTGTAAACATCCCAGTATGGATTCACGTTGTACGGGTCCATACCGTTCCAGTTAGAGTACTCTCCGTTTTCATCCTGATAGGTCTTCAGCCATTCCTGATTGTAGGTAGTGGCCAGTGTCATCAGGTTCTTTCCGATATTCGACTTGCTGTCGCCCAGTGCCGGACGGTTCTTTACAGCCTCACGAGTATAGTTGGCACTGAAGTCTACGTCGACTTTTCCAAGACTGGTATTGGTACGCAGGTTGAAAATATCACGGCTCATGTTCGACTGAGGGACAATATCCTTGTTTCTCATGTCGGTATAGGTGAAGCGTACACCGGTATGACCGCTGTTGGCGCTGATGATAGCCGTATTTGTAGCGGTAAGACCTGTACGGAAAAAGGCAGATGTATTGTCTGGAATAATCAGGTAGGGGCGTTCTACGCCGTCGAAGTATTTCAGCATGTTGCTGCCGTCGGCTTTCGGTCCCCAGCTCTTGTTCGTATTCGAGATGGCATCGATGCTGTATGTTCCGTTGCTACCCATACCATATACCTGCTGTATGTCGTTCCATTTAGCCAGCTGGGTATCGAAAGTCAGGGTACCGTTGTATTCTACGCTGAACTTTTCTTTACCGTTTGCCTTCTTGGTCGTGATGAGGATGACTCCGTGGCTGGCACGGCTACCGTAAAGAGCTGAAGCGGCAGGACCTTTCAGTACGGACATGTTTTCAATATCATCGGGGTTGATGCTGGAAATACCGTCACCCAAGTCGAAACCTCCGGAAGTTCCGGCACTACCATAATTAGTATTGTCGAGGGGCACTCCATCGATGACGTACAACGGCTGGTTGTTTCCTGTCATTTCTGTACTACCACGTAAGATAACTCGGGTAGATCCGGAAGGACCTCCGGCTGTCTGGCTGACAACCAGTCCCGGTACACGACCTGCCATGGAGTTGATTACGTTGGTTTCCTTGGCCTTGGTCAGTGCTTCACCTTTTACTTCGTCTACGCCGTATCCCAGTGCCTTACGTTCACGCTTGATACCCAATGCTGTTACGACAACTTCGTTCAGTACTTTACTGTCTTCCGACATGACAATTTTCAGGGGCTTCTTGCTGGCTGCTATTTCTACGGTTTTATATCCTATATAACTGATGACTAAGGTTGCTCCCGGACGGACATTCAAGGTAAATTTACCGTCTAAGTCGGTGATGGTACCATTGGTCGTATTTCCTTTTTCAATAACTGATGCTCCGATGACAGGACCCGTTGCATCTGTTACAACGCCTGTCACGGCAGTGGTTTGTTGCTCAACAGCCGAATGGGTAGTTTGGGCAATCGCCTGCATGGGTGGAACTCCACCTATAAAACAAAGTGAGAGTGTTCCGCATAATAATGTGTACTTACAATTTTTTGTTCTCATAGTTTATATTATTAGGGTTAATACACTTTTATCCAGTCAATGTACATATTGACTTTTTCTCCGTCTTTCAAAGCTGTAATGTCATCTATGTTGGTAATACCTGTAAAACTTCCTCCTACAGCGAGGTTGAACAGGAGATAGAAGTCATGATGGAAATATTCGTAACGTCCGCTGATTTTGTTGATGTCGAATGTGTGGAATTTTACGTTGTCGATGCTTACGGTTAATGTATTCTCGTTCCATTCCAGCAAGTAAGAATGGTACTTGCCATCTTGTAAGCTTTGAGCTACATTGTCGGCATGGTATTCCTGACGGTGTCCGCTCTCATAGTCCGTACCGTAATGGATGGCGGTATTCAGGTAGGTTTCTGTCGTACCGGCAGTGATTCCGTTCTGTTGGCCCATTTCCATGATGTCGATTTCTCCACATTGAGGCCATGGCATGTCATTGTCACCCATCATCCAGAAAGCTGGCCATAATCCATTTGCGGTTTTGGGAAGCTTGATGCTTGCTTCTATCTTGCCATATTGAAAACTCTTTTTTCCCTGACTGTTTACTCGTCCGGAGTAGATTTTATCACCTTTGCGTTCGGCTGTCAGAATCAGCACAGATCTTCCTTCATCGGTTCCGACTGATACATGGGCTGCATCGTAAATCTGTAATTCCTGGTTTACCCAGCCAGCTTCATGACTTTCTTTGGTCCATACGCTTTCATCGAATGTTTCAAATTCGTCTTTGAATACAAAGTTCTCCTGAGGTTCTTTTTGAGGTTCCAGATTGCCTTCGTTGGATGAGCAGGACTGATACATGGAACACATTAACAATAACAATAGAATTTTTGCCTTTTTCATATTACAGATGATTATAGGGTTAATAAACGTATTCTGCCGGAGAGGCTATTGCCCTTCCTTTTGGCTGTTGCAAAAATGTGAATTGTATGTGAAAAGGATGGTCAGATAGCTGACATATAAGGTTTGATTGCTGACAATTATGGGATATCTGATAGATTTATGCCTGTCGGTGATTGTTTTCTGACTATAATAAGGACGGATTTATCTTGTTGAAGATGACGAGCATATAAAAATGCCGGTAAGTTTTCAGGCTTACCGGCATTGATAGGAAATAAATTTCAGGGCTGATTTTATGCTTGGATCAATCAGTCCGTATGGTCTTGTTCGTATTTGCTTGGCTGGATGCCAAACTGCTTTTTAAACAGCATACTGAAATATTTGACGTTGACGAATCCTGTATCGGTCGCAACTTCTGTTACATTTCTACCTTGCTTCAGCAGTTCGGCAGCTTTCTGAAGGCGTATGATGCGGATAAACTCTTGAGGAGCTTTTCCCGTCAGTGATTTCAGTCGGCTGTAAAAGAGTGTACGACTCATGGCCATTTCCTGACACAGGCTGTTGATGTTGAAGTCAGCATTGCTGATGTTTTCGATGACAAGCTGGGTTGCATGTAATACGAATGCATGATCGTTCTCTGACAAAACAGGCTGGGGCTCTTCCGCTTGAGCATTGCTTTCCGCCTGTGCGATATGCTGATCAGGATATTCATGGTCTTTGGCTGGCGGGTTTCCTACTTCTTTAAGTACCTGCCTCATGATATAATCTCGCTGCCTGTTCCTGTTTTCGATGAGTCCCTGAACCTTCAGCTTTAGAATTTCTGTACTGAACGGTTTTGGAATATAATCGTCGGCTCCTTTTTTCAATCCCTCTACCACCGCATCGTGGTTGGTCTTTGCTGTAAGGAGTACAAAGGGAATGCCGGCTGTTTCGGGATTTTCTTTCACCAGTTTACACAGTTCATCTCCTTGTATGCCGGGCATCATGACATCCGATAAAATCAGGTCGGGATACTCTTTCGACAGATATTCGAGGGCCTCCTTCCCGTTGGGAACATCAATGACGTGGTAGTCGTGTTCGAAGGTTTTACGCAGATAGTAGCGAAGTTCTTCGTGGTCTTCTACGATCAGCAGGGTATTGAGTGCGTCTGTCCGCTCGTCTGCTTCGTTTCTCTCGTTTACATCGGAAGAATGAGGGATAATACTTACATCATCGACATTCAATTCTCGGGATACGAGGGGAGTGTTGCTGGCAGCTTCAGGTCGTTGAGGTGCAGCCTCGGCCTTTTGTAAGGTGACATAAAAGACACTTCCTTTGTTCAACTCTGATTCGTAGGTAATTTTCCCGTGTAGCATTTTGACAATACGCTGCACTTGAAGAAGGCCGAATCCGGTTCCTGCTTCTTGTGATTTCCGGGCATTGTCGGCACGGTATACACTATTGAATAACAGCTTTTGGTCTTTGGCTGGGATTCCGATGCCGGTATCTTTTACCTCAATCGTAACTTTTTGCTTGACACATGACAGCTTTAAACTGACAGTACCTTGCGGCAGTGTATATTTGCATGCGTTGGATAACAGATTGTCGAGTAACATTTCCATTAAATGCAGATCGGCCAGAGCATATATTTCCTTACCGGGCAGCGACAAGTTCAGATGTAACTGTTTTTTGTCGCAATACGACTGGAAGCTGGCACATTCTTCCGTCAGCAGGTCACTGATATTGACTGGTTTCAGGGCAATCGGCTTTTTATGTGCATCTACTTTTTCAAATTCAAGCAATTGGGTGATAAGAGAATACAGCTTACGGGTATTGTTCCGCGCCATGTCGAGCAGGTAATGCGCCTGTTGAGGAAGTTTTTCTTCCTTGCTCAAATCCTCAAGCGGTGCCATGATCAGGGTGACCGGTGTTCTGATGTCGTGTGCCGTATCGATGAAGAACTTTATTTTATCTTCATCGTATTTTTTCTGTATCTGGTTGCTTTTGTATCGTAGGATAAAGTAGAATATACTTCCAATGACACAGATATAGCATATCCATGCAAACCAGGAGTTCCACCAGGGCTCTGCTATCTTGATAGGAAGGCTTTGTTCGGAAATGATCTCTCCGTTGCTTTTTCTCAGACTGCGTACCTTGAGTAAATAACTGCCCGGTGCGACATTGGTATATCGTACGGAGCCGTTGGGGGATACATGACTCCATGATTTCTCATAGCCGTCGAGAATATACTGGTAAGCTATATCGTGCTGGAACCGATAGTTTATAGACTCGAATGTAACGGTGAAAGAGTTATGCTGATAGTCGAGTCTTACATCGTTGTCTAATAACATTTGGTAGATATGAGGATGTAGCTGTTTGGATTCTTGTGGATTGAGGTATTCCACTTTCAAGTCTGTAAACCGAAGAGGGGCCTTGTAGTCGACCATGGTTATGGCATCGGGAGTTATAAAAACTGCTCCACTGGTACTGCCGTATGCAAACCGTCCGTCGGAAAGGCGGATACAGGCTGATTTGTTGTATACTTTATCAATGTCGTATATGTAATTTAGATTCAATACTTTAAAGTCTTTGACAATAGCAAGCCCTTTGCCAGTACTTGCCCAGATACAGCCTTTTGAATCTCGTTGCAGGCTGTATACGTCATTCGACAACATGCCTTCGTTTGTCGTGAATGTCTTCAGTTCGTGGGTATGCATGTTGTATAGGCTGAGTCCACCTCCTTCGGTTCCAAGCCATACGGTACCGTCGTTATTGAAGAGCATGGAAATAATGTATGCACTCGCATTTTGCTCGCTGAAGTCTTTGCTGGTTGCATACCGTTGAACTTTTCCAGTTTTTTTGTTGATGATGCAAAATCCGTTTACAGTAGCTACTGCAATTTGGTCGGGAGTGATGACTTCGATGGAATGAATCCAGTTGATGTCATCGAATGTTTTCTGGGTCTTTCCTGATTTGGCTATCATTTGCAGACCTCCCTCCAATCCACCGATCCATAAATCCCCGTCATGGTCTTCTGTAACCGAGAAAATATAATTGGTTGTCAGTTCTCCGTTTCCCAGCGTAAGATGCCGGACAATCTCTCCCGACGAATCGAGCAAATACAGTCCGTCGCCATAGGTGCCGACCCAGATAGTGCCTTTTTCCCCTTTACAGAGTGTGACGACAACGGCAGACTTTAATTTATGGCTCCATGTATGAGTAGATGAGGCTTTCAGGATACTGATACCATCGTCGGTGCCGAACCAGATATCTCCATTGATATTTTCCTCTATGTCATTGATATTATTATTTGCCAGTGACTGCGGATTCCCTTTTTCATGTGTCAGTATGGTTACTGGGTATTGTAACAAAATGGCAACAGAAACTCCTCCGGTATAACTTCCTATCCAGATATTTCCCTGATGATCCTTGGTAACGGCATATACTCCGTTGCCTTGTAGGAATATATCGCTGCTGTCTTCCGTACTGATAAATAATTGTGCTCTTTCTGTCTGTCGGTTCACGGCATATACACCTCCGCCATCGATTCCTATCAGTATTCGCTGACTGTCGTATGGAGTGATGGCACGTATCGGGTTGAGAAAAATGAAGTTTTGTTTTTCCAATTGATGCAACGCCGAAGTTTTCAAGTCCATAATCCACAATCCACTGTTGAATGTCCCAATCCAGAGTTGCTGGCGCGAAGTGTCATAGTATAATGTCTGTATATTTTTGTCCTTCACCCATTGTTGTGAGTGGAATGGCTGGGTACACGATACTTGCAGTATTCCTGTGGACGTTCCGGCAAAGAGGGAATCGCCTGAGCAGATAATGTCGTTTATGTATTGTCCTGAGATTACCGGTGAAACCTTACCATTGGTATCTTTCCTGTAAAGTCCTTTGCTTAGTCCAATCCATAATGTCCCATGAGAATCCATACATAGTTTGTTGAGGATGATTTCTCCGCTGATGCACTCTCCTAAGTATAGATCTTGTTCAAAACTGTCTGTTTTTGCAACGTACCGATATATTCTTCCCGTATGGTCGTAGGCCCATAATCCATATTGTTGGCTGTACAGCAGTTGTATACGTCTTCCTGCCATATCACCATAATAAAAGTTTCCTTGAAGGGTATAGTTCTTTACGCTCTGACCGTTGTAGCGATCTATTCCACTCTTGGTAGCAATCCATATTACACTATGTTTGTCTTCTACGATGGAAAATACTCGTTGACTACTAAGTCCTTCTGTATGTCCTATTTGTCTGACATTGAACATGCCTTTAAGTAATCCAGCATGGAGTTCAGGACTTATGATGAAGGCAATGATAATGACTATATATTTTATCAGTAGTTTCATAAGATAAAGTTCAACAAAGGCGTAATCATTGCTGCAAAAAACATATACCAGCTTTCTTACAGCGTATAATATGAAATATGTCTGTTAGAGCATTAAAAATGTTGGCACAAAAGTAATCAAATTAGTTCAAAAATACCAAATAAATGTAAACAATGCGTATGCTATCTATCCCTATTTCTGTCTTCCATTATTGCGTCGGCATGTTCAAGAGCCCAGTCTATTAAAGACTGGAGTAACGGCATCAGACTTTCTCCTCGTTCACTTAGCTTATATTCCACTCTGGGCGGAACTTCCGGATAGACTTTCCGATGTATCAGTCCGTCGGCTTCCAGTGAACGTAACGTGACAGTAAGCATGCGTTGTGAAACTTCTCCAATACTTTTCTGTATATCATTGAAACGCATGGTTCCGTTACTGTGAAGAGTGACAAGCACCAGCATTGCCCATTTGCTGCTGATGCGACTGATGATATCGCGGATAGGGCATACGTTGATATGGTGAAAGTTTTGCATATATTAACAGTTTGTAAATAGTTGTTTTTCAATATTGCTTACTTTGATGTAACCGACTGACCTTTTTGTTCCTTCTTGTTTAACCCGTTTTTGTCGGATATATTTGCATTACAAAAGTAATAAAGTTACTAATAATAACTATTGTTTAATCTTTAAAAGGTAAAATTATGGCAAAACGTGTAGCTGTATTGGCCGTAAATCCCGTAAATGGAATGGGATTGTTTCAGTATTTGGAAGGTTTTTATGAAAATAAGATTGGGTATCGTGTTTATGCGGTGGCAGAAACAACTGATATTCGTACGAATTCAGGTATCGCACTTCGCACAGATGATACTGTAGAACATTTGAAAGGGCGTGCCGATGAGTACGATGCACTGGTCTTTTCTTGTGGAGATGCGATTCCTGTTTTTGGAGAGCATGCTTCAGAAGCTCCTTATGTTGCTATGATGCAGGTTATTAAGGAATTTGCAGAAAAAGGTAAACTGATGGCAGGACACTGTGCGGCTGCACTGATGTTTGAAATAGCCGGTGTGACAGAAGGCAAGCGACTTGCCCTCCATCCAATGGTAAAATCGGCTATAAGCAAAGGGATTGCTACGGATGCTGCGTATGAATTTGATGGCAATTTCTTTACGGCACAATGCGAACATACCCTGCCTTCGATGATGCCTCAATTGATTGAAGCACTGAAGAAATAAATCGATTAGGGTTGTATTTTATCCCACCCGGCAGCGTTATACCATGCGATGGAAGACTGATAGTATCTGTCCCACGTATAACTGATATTTCTGCCGGGGAAATACATACCCATACCGCAGAAACGTTCCGGATCTATTCTTAGAGTCATCAATGGATATTCTTCTCCATCCAGACAATCTTTAGCAATAACGGCCTTGTCCATGCTGTTCTGTACGTTTGCAGGAACGACACCTCCGTTCAGTTGCGAAATGAAGTCAACTACATCGAACGAAAAATATTTATATTGGCCATAACCGTATTGCTGTACTTGCGTATAGTCTAAGGTCTGAAGTTCAGACTGGTGGCTGAGGAGTTCCGATTGTATGGCTTGAGCTACTTCTCCCATTGCCGTACAATCTACTGCAGCATACGTACCCCATGAATTATTTTCTTTATTAAATTGTTCCGAAACAGTGCTTTCTCCATACAGCCACTCCTTTACCATAATTAAAATGTTTTCTAAAAACAAACAGGGACTTCTGCATCCGTTTGCAAAAGCCCCCAAAAACTATCCGAAACTATACATCGGCATGCTTTCTTACAGCAAAGAAACTTCCTATAAGACCAATACCAATTCCAAGAATAACAGCTACCGGAATAAGTACCTCAAATACTTCTGATGCTGGCATAAACGCTAATATATTCTGTAAAACAGAGAATTTTCCAAGAACAAAATTAACAAC